>Ga0307513_10007532_pt1 | contig 14086 bp, 13 predicted proteins | sample 15_EM_MG_FD_202174 | JGI IMG/M metagenome (GOLD analysis project Ga0307513, IMG submission 202174) | Populus trichocarpa ectomycorrhiza microbial communities from riparian zone in the Pacific Northwest, United States - 15_EM | ecosystem: Host-associated > Plants > Roots > Unclassified | place... | reverse complement strand
CCATCGCACCGCCCTGCTCCACCCGGCTGAAGTAGGAACCCCACAGGTCCGTCAGCGCCATAGGAATAACCGGTGCCGGCGCGCTCTCCAGGATCTTCATGATGCCGCCCTTGAAGGGCTGTAGCGTGCCGTCCTTGGTGATGCCGCCCTCAGGGAAGATGCCGAGCAGGTCACCGTCTTGCAGCACCCGGGCGGCGGCGGCGAAGGCGGCTTCGTAGGCCGCGGGGTCTTCGGCGCGCGGCGCGATCGGGATGGCCTTGGCCAGGCGGAACAACCAGCCCAGCAGCGGCACCTGGAAGATGCGGTGGTCCATCAGGAACACGATGGGCCGCGGGCTGGCGGCCATCAGCAGCACGGCGTCGACAAAGCTCACGTGGTTGCAGGCCAGGATGGCCGCGCCCTCGGTCGGGATGTGTTCGTCGCCTTGTACCTTGAAGCGGTACACGCAGTGCGACACCAGCCAGGCGATGAAGCGCAGCAGGTATTCGGGCACCAGCATGAAGATGTAGAACGCCACCACGGCGTTGGCGATGCCCACGGCCAGGAAGATCTGCGGGATGCTGAAGCCTGCGCCCAGCAAGATGCCGGCGATCACCGAGCTGGCGATCATGAACAGCGCGTTCAAAATGTTGTTGGCGGCGATGATGCGCGCACGGTGCGTGGGCTGGCTGCGCATCTGGATCAGCGCGTACATCGGCACGCTGTACAGGCCGGCGAACAGGCTCAGCAGCGCCAGGTCGGCCATCACCCGCCAATGCGCGGACTGGGCGATGAAGGCGGCCAGGCGCAAGCCATCGGCCGGCGGCAGGCCGCGTGAGGCGAAGTACAGGTCGACGGCAAACACACTCATGCCGATCGCCCCCAGCGGCACCAGGCCAATCTCCACATGCCGGCGGCTCAGCACCTCGCACAGCAGTGAGCCGGTGCCGATGCCGATGGAGAACACCACCAGCAGCAACGAGGCCACCTGCTCGTCGCCATGCAGCACTTCCTTGGCGAAACTCGGGAACTGGCTCAGGAAGACCGCGCCGAAGAACCACATCCAGCTGATGCCCAGGAGTGAACGGAACACCACCAGGTTGCCGTGCGCAAGCCTGAGGTTGCGCCAGGTCTCCGACACCGGGTTCCAGTTGACCACCAGGCCCGGGTCGGTGGCCGGCGCACTGGGAATACACTGCGCCACCACCCGGCCCATGACGGCGAGCGCCACACAGGCCAGAGCCACCTGCATGTGACCAATCTCGGGCACCGCCACCAGCAGGCCGCCGATCACGTTGCCCAGAAGGATGGCCACGAAGGTGCCCATCTCCACCATGCCGTTGCCGCCGGTGAGTTCACTGGAGCGAAGGACCTGCGGCAGGTAAGCGAACTTCACCGGGCCGAACAAAGTGGAGTGCAGGCCCATCAGGAAGGTGCAGGCCAGCAGGACCAGCACGTTTGCCGACATGAAACCGTAGGCGGCCAGCAGCATGATGCCGATCTCCAGGTTCTTCACGAAGCGGAACATGCGGGTCTTGTCCCATTTGTCGGCCAGCTGGCCCGAAGTGGCCGAGAACAACAGGAACGGCAGGATGAACAGCGCGCCGATCACCAGCCCCGCCATCCTGGGCGGCAGCCAGCCGACACTGAGCTGGTAGGTCACCATCACCGTGAAGGCGAACTTGAACAGGTTGTCGTTGGCTGCGCCGGCGAACTGCGTCCAGAAGAAGGGAGCGAAGCGGCGTTGGCGCAGCAGGGCGAACTGGTTGGGGTGGGCGGCTACAGCCAACTCCGCCGAGGCGGTGGTACGGATCGATGTGTCTTGCATATTGTTTTTCTCAGGCCAAACAGGGTTGCTGTGTTGATTCCATTGGCGTCATGTTCGTGGCGCTGGCCCCTCCGCCAGCTTGCCATTGTGCACAGGCCTCGTGGCAGTTTGCAGCGCTGCTACCACAGGCCAGGCCGCACATGCTGCGGCAACATGCTTCAGGCTGTGCCCCGACAACATGCCGCCTGTCCACATGAACACCTGGTGGTCGCCGAGCTCCAATAACTTCGCCAGGGTGTACACGGCGATCACGGTCCACAGCGACAGACCCCAGGCGCCCTCCAAAGGACGGCAGCAGGCCAGCCACAGGACCAGCAACATGCCGCCGCCCTGCAGCACCGCCCAGGGCAGCAGATTGGCCGACGTCGCCCACACAGCGATCGACAGCGGGCCCCACAACAACACGGTCAGCGCGACCAGCACGCCGGCCCGCTCACTCATGCGGTCCGCCGTCGCCATCCCCAGCAACCCGGCAAATGCCGCCACCATGCCAAGCCGGTCGTACGCGAGCCGGGTGTCATCGGGCTGCCAGTGGTAGATGCTGGAGCCGATCGCTGCCAGCACCAGGCCCGCAAAAAACAGCAACGCCAGCGAGTGGCGCACGCCGGGCACGAAGCCTTGGCGATAAAGCGTCACAAGCCCCCAGATGCCACCGACGGCGAACGGCAGATTGCTCAGCACATCCATCCCGTGCGGCAGGCCCCAAGCCGCGCGCTGATCGGCAAAGGCGTGGTAGTTCGCGTACTGCGGCGCGGCAGGGCCAAGGCAGGCCAGCAGCGCGGCCGCGGCCACCGACAGCAGCAATGCGGCTTCAAGACGGGTCATGGAAAGTTGCACAAGGGGCTCCTTGGGATGGACAGGGCACCAGTCTCGAAGCGCGGGGAAGAAAAGAATCGTCTTATTCCATCAAAGCCATGGGCAGGCTACGTGAAGTATCAATAATCGATACCCATGAGCACCACCGCCGACCTCGTCACCACCCTCAAAAAAGAGCTGAAACAAGCACAGATGACTTATGCCGACCTGGCACGCTCGCTGGGCATGGCCGAGTCCAGCGTGAAACGCATGCTGGCCAAGGGCGACATGCCACTGTCGCGCATCGACGCCATCTGCCGCGCGCTCAAGCTCGACTTCGCCGACCTGGCCCGTCGCGTCGCCGACAGCCAGCCACTGCTGGCCGAGCTCACCCAGGCGCAGGAACGCGCGGTGGTGGCCGACAAAAAGCTGTTGCTGGTGGCCATCTGCGTGCTGAGCCAGTGGACGCTGGAGCAGATCACAAGCGCCTACCGACTGAGCACGGCCGAAGGCATCAAATACCTGGCGCAGCTCGACCGCATCGGCATCATCGAACTGCGTCCGCTGAACCGCTACCGACTGAAACTGGCCAAGACCTTCCGCTGGCGCCCGCACGGTCCGGTGATGAGCTTCTTCCGCGAAGACGCGGTACTCGACTACTACGCCGGCGGCTTCGACGGACCGGGCGAAGGCCTGCTGCTGGTGCACGGCTCGGTGAGTCGTGGCCTGGCGCCAGCCTTTCTGGAACGGCTGCAGCGCGTGGCACAAGACTTCGCGCAACAGCATCTGGCCGACCAGAAACTACCCGAAGCCGACCGCGAGGGCTACACCCTGCTGCTGGGCATGCGAAGCTGGGAGTTCGCGGCGTTTGCGGCGCTGCGGCGGTAAGCCGACAGGACGCGCATCCTCCAAGCAGGGTAAGACATCGCCCCGGATTGTGAATATGCTGCACTGCAACATTCACCACAAAGGGGCGATCCATGAACCATTCCCGAATCCTCGTCCGGGCGGCACTTCTGGCTGCGGCCCTCGCCGTGCAGCTCGTGGCCGCGCCTGCCCGGGCGGCCAACGACTTGCCGGCACTGCGTGCCAACCCGGCGCGCACCTCGGTGTCCGGCCTGTCCTCCGGCGCCTTCATGACGGTGCAGTATGGCGTGGCCTTTTCGTCGAGCGTGATGGGGCTGGGCGTGGTTGCCGGCGGGCCGTACAACTGCGCCTTCCTCAACTTCGGCGGCATCGTGACCTGCATGTCCGGCGCCCCTTCGGGCAGCCTGTCCTGGGCGGCGGCGCAAGGCTTTGCTTCACTCGGCCAGATCGATCCCGTGGCGGGTCTGTCGAAACTCAAGGTCTATGTCTTCGGCGGCACCGAGGATCAGGTCGTGCATCCGCCGGTCGTTGCCGCCACCCGCGACTTTTTCCAGGCCGCAGGCCTTGCGCCGAAGAACCTGCTCTATGTCGACAAGCTGCCCGCCGGCCATGCCTTCATCGCGCCCGCATTCGGCAACGACTGCGGCACCAATGCGGCGCCCTACATCGATCACTGCCAGGTCAAGACCAAGGGCCAGCGCCAAGCCTACGACCAACCCAAGGAACTGCTGCAGCATATCTACGGCCCGCTGAAGCCGCCAGCGGCCACGCTGTCGTCGACGGTACGCCCCTTCGATCAGACGGCCTTCGCCGGCCCGGGCACGAGCATGGATTCGGCCGGCTTCATCTACATCCCGAAAGATTGCGCCGCCAATGCCAGCGGCTGCGCGGTGCACGTCGTGTTCCACGGTTGCAAGCAGGGCGCGCAAAGCGTGGGCAGCGACGTCTACGCCTCGGTCGGCTACAACCGCTGGGCCGATACCAACCGCTTGATCGTCCTGTATCCCCAGGCCATCACCAGCCAGAATTTTCCAAGCAATCCGGAAGGCTGCTGGGACTGGTTTGGTTATACCGGTCCGACCTTCCAGGTGCGCAGCGGCGTGCAACTGTCGGCGATCAAAGCGATGGTCGATCGGTTGACCGGACAGAAGTGAATGCCTTGCGCAGAGAGAACCCATGGAAATCCACACCCGCACCGCAAGCATCGCCGATACCGAGGCCATCTGCACTGTGCTTCGCCGTTCCATCACCGAGTGTTGCGCCGCAGACCATCGCGGTGAACCTCGGCTGATCGACGCCTGGCTGCGCAACAAGACGGCTCCCAACGTCACGGCATGGATCGCGAGCCCGAGCCAGTTCTGCGTTGTCGCGCTGGTGGCCAACGAGGTGGTCGGCTTCGGCATGGCCGAGGGTGATCAAGTCCTGCTGTGCTACGTGTTGCCCGAAATACGGTTCAAGGGCGCAGGTCGCGTGCTGCTGCAAGCCATGGAATTGCACGCGGTCCAGCAAGGCATCACCCCGCTGCGGCTGGAGAGCACCCGAACGGCGCTTGCCTTCTACCGGCGCAACGGCTTCAGCCCGAGCGGGCCTGCGATCTCTGTCTTCGGCTTGGAAGGCCAGCCGATGTTGAAGCAGATGGTGACGACCGCGATGGTTCAAGCATAAGGCGCCTCGTGTGGTGAGCGAAAAAATGGCGCCACCGGGCTTGGCACCGGACCACCCGGCCATTTACAATCCCACCCGCAGGAGAGCGAACGGCATCAAGCCGTTCCACCGAAGGCGCAAACTCCCATGAACGCTCAGGTTCCGTACTGCATCCATTGATAGCGCCGTCTGAAGAGATACCATGCCAGCCATGGTGCACCGAAGGAGCAAGCCGCTGACGCGTGTCGGTGGCGAATCTCTCAGGTACCAAGGACAGGGGGAGCGGCAACTTGAGGCGTCAGCCTGGGTTGCTACTTTTCAAACAGCACTCCACGTTCATGCCTCAAGCGTTTGACCGCTAAAGGTTTTCATCATGCGCGTGACCGTTCTCGGCGCCGGCTTGCTCGGCGTCAGCTCTGCTTATTACCTCAACCAACTCGGCCACGAAGTGACCGTGATCGACCGCCAGGCCACGCCCGCGGCCGAAACCAGCTTCGCCAACGGCGGACAGATCTCGGTGAGCCACGCCGAGCCCTGGGCCAACCCGGGCGCGCCGCTGAAACTGCTCAAATGGCTGGGCCGCGAAGACGCGCCGCTGCTGTTTCGCCTGCGTGCCGACATGCGGCAGTGGCTCTGGGGCCTGCAGTTCCTGCGCGAATGCACGCCGGCACGCACGCGCCACAACATCGAACAGATCGTGCGCCTGGGCAGCTACAGCCGCGACATGCTGCAGGCGCTGCGCCGCGATATCGGCATAACCTACGAGGAGCGCACACAGGGCATCCTGCATTTCTACACCACGCAAAAAGAATTCGACGCGGCGCAAGCTCCGGCCGAGCAGATGCGCGCCCTGGGCTGCGACCGGCAGGTGATCTCGGCCGACGAGGCTGTGCGCCTGGAGCCCGCGCTGCGCCACATCCGCCCGCAGCTGGCCGGTGCCACCTATACCCAGGAAGACGAATCGGGCGACGCCAACCAGTTCGCCCGCGCACTCGCCGCACGTTGCGAAACCAACGGCGTGCGTTTCCTCATGAGCCACAACATCACCGCGCTGCGCGAAGTGGGTGGCCGCATCGACCACGTGGAGGCAACTGATGGCGAAGGCCGCTTCCAGCGCATCCGCGGCGACGCCGTGGTGCTGGCCATGGGCAGCCTGAGCCCGCTGCTGGCCCAGCCGCTGGGCATCCGCTTGGCCGTCTACCCGGCCAAGGGTTATTCGGTGACGATGCCGGTAAAGGACGCTTCGATGGCGCACCAGGTGAGCCTGACCGATGACGAATTCAAACTCGTTTTCTCGCGCTACACCTCGGAAGGCAGCGACCGCCTGCGCATCGCCGGCACAGCCGAATTCAACGGCTACGACCGCGACCTCAACGCCGTGCGCTGCGAGGCCATCGTGCGCCGCGTGGAGCAGCTTTTCCCCGGCGCGGGCGACACGAGCCAGGCGCAGTTCTGGACCGGCCTGCGCCCGGCCACGCCGAGCAATGTGCCGCTGATCGGCAAGACCCGGTTGCCCAATCTGTTCCTCAACACCGGCCACGGCACGCTGGGCTGGACCCACGCCTGCGGCTCGGGCAAGTCGGTGGCGCGCATCGTGAGCGGGCTGGTACCCGAGGTGGACTTTGCGTTCACGGGGATGTCCAGCGACGGCACGGCAGGCGTAGTCAGCCCCGCCACACGCTGACGCACCGAGCGAAACGTCTTATGCGGTGAAGACCGTCAGCACCCCGGTGTAACCATACAGGTGCTCCCGCGCGATTTCGCCGCCGGCGAAGAAGCCCACCAAAGGCACGTCGCCCAGCGCGCGGCGCACGATCTGCATCTCGGCGCTCGGGCCGCCGAAATGCGGGCCGCCGCGGCCGGCGCAACTCACATACACCGCACCGGCCATGCGCCGGGCCGGGTGCGGTGCGGACTCGGCTTCGGGCGCGGCCAGGGCCGTGGCGGCCTCGATCGGCATTTCTTCGGGTTCGAGCTCCTCGCGGATCTCGGCGCAGATGCGTACCAGGTCAGCCCGCGCGGCCGTGACGTTGCGCTGGCAAAACGCCATGCGGGTGCCCACCGACACCATCTCGGCCAGGGCCACGCCCTGGCGCCCCGGGTCGAGGCCGATGATGTGGCGCACCAGCACGTCGCTGCCGAAACTTCCGGCGCGCGCCACTGCATCACCGCCGGACCTGCCGGACCCGCCCGGTGCGGGCATCAGGCCGACCAGCGTGGCGCGCACGCGGGCCAAGGCCTCGCGCGGCTGCTCCAGTGTGGAGCCCAGGTCGCGCATCAACACGGCGAGTGCGGGCTCGTCGTCAAGGGTGATGACCACATTGCCTTCGGCGGCGGTGATGGTGCGCACCGGTGCGATCGGCTGGCAGCCCTGGGTCACCCGCGACACCAGCGACACAGCCTCGGCAAAAGCCACGCCGCTCAGCCCGCCGCTGAACACGCCACGCGCCGCGCCATGGCCTTTGATGTTGCCGTTGCCGCCCACGGCGAACTGCACGGCCTTGGAACGGCTAGAGGCCAGGCCGCCGAACAGGTAGCCGGTGTCGGTGCGCGAGGCCATCTCGGCGATCAGGCCGGCCACATCGGGCGTGGCAGCGTCGGCATGGACCAGCGCGGTGTGCGCCTCGAAGCCGATACCGAGCGGCGCCACACCGGAGAACACGCGGTACTGGTCGGCCGGTACGCCGCACAGCATCACGGCCATGGCTGGCTCATCGAAATATTCGGCGTTGTTGGCCGCGATGCCCACCCCCACCGTGCCCGACCAGTCGGTGACCTCGGGCAGCTCGGCGCTCAGGTGGTCGAGGATGTCCTGGGCCTCGGTGGCGTAATGGTCGGTAATGTAGAGCAGGCCCAGCGTCGGCGCGCCTGCGTAGTCGGGCAGGGCCATGTGGGCGCGCAACTGGGCCAGCACCAAGCCGGCCGCCATGCGCCACTGCGGATGGGTCGCGTGACCATAGGGGAAAAGTTTCATCGTCGACTCCGCAGGGCTCTCAGGGGTTTAGGGCCTGTTGATACTAGGGCGTTCGCTTCTTGGCAGCGGCGCTGGTCTTGGCTACGGCCTTGCGGGCCGGGGCTTTCTTGGAGGGTGCCTTGGCCGCGGGCTTGGAGGCCGACGCAGCCATGGGCTTGGTGGCTGCCTTCGCGAACACCTCGGCACTCTTGAACGCCTCCTTCGCGAAGTTGGCGGCCTTGCTGCTATCGACCGCGGTCTTGGAGGCGGCCTCCGAGAGGGCACTGGCGGCGATCTGCTGGAATTGCGTGGTCAGCGAATTCCACCATTGCAGAGGATCGACCACGCCTGCCCCGGCCGTGCTGGCAGTGTCGGCCGCGCCATTGGCTGCGGCCTTGCCTTCGGACTCGGCTTCTTCCTCTTTCGTCGGCGCGGCCGCACTGAAGGGCTTGGCCGGTTCCGGTGCTTTCTCCGCGGCCTTGGGTGGCGCCTCTGGCGTCTTGATCTTGAAGGCATCGGCCAGGTCGCTCATGCTGAAGTTCATGCCGCGCAGCGTGGCCAGGGTCATCTTCTGCACCTCCAGCGCCTGGATCGTGGCCTTGAGCGCGGTGGCATTCTGGTCGAGCCAGAACTGCACGGCCTTGAGTTCGTCGATACGCTTGTCCAGCTCTTCCACGCTGATGGTGGGCGCCACCCAATTCCCCAGCTTCGGCATCTGCGGCATCTTTTGCGTGGCCCCCTTGGCCAGATTTTGCAAAAAGTCGAAGCCGGGCACGAATTTGCTGAAGTCGAAGTTGGGTGCGTCGCTCATGGGGGATGTCTCCAAAGGTGGTTGGGCCGAATTTTTATGTCGGACAGCTTACTCCAATCCGCCGCCGTTCCCAATGCGCATTCAAGCCACGCCGCGGCTTTCCACGTCTGGGCGAACCCGACCCGTCAACAAGGCGCGGCACGCCATAATCCCGCCATGCACAGCCTCTTCATCCACGCCCTCCGTGGCCCCGCGCGGGGCCTCTCCTAGATGGGTTATACGTTCGCCTCGGCGACGATCCTGCTGTTGGTCATCACCGACCCGCTCGGCGGCATCCCGATCTTCGCCAATGCCTTGCGCAACGTGGCGCCCGAACGGCGGCCCTATGTGATCATCCGCGAGGTGCTGATCGCGTTCACGCTGCTGCTGGCCTTCATGTTCATGGGCGAATCCTTTCTGCGCGTGATGGGCCTGAGCCCGTTGTCGCTGCAGCTGGCCGGCGGCGTGGTGCTGTTCCTGATCGCGCTGCGCATGATCTTCCCCGCGCCCGAGCATGCCGAGGCCGCGTTGCAGGGCGAACCGCTGATCGTGCCGCTGGCGATTCCGATGCTGGCCGGCCCTTCGGCGCTGGCCACCGTGCTGCTGCTGGTGTCGCAGGCACCCGAGCGGCGCCTGGAATGGATCGCCGCGCTGGTCGTCACCATGACGGTCTGCGCCGTCGTGCTGCTGCTGGCCGAACGCATCCAGCGGGTGCTCGGCGAACGCGTTGTCACCGCCTTCGAGCGGCTCATGGGCCTGGTGCTGGTGGCGGTGTCGGTGGAGATGATGATCCGCGGCGTCAAGCAGCTGACGGTGGAGTTGGCTGGGTGAAGCATTTTTTCACACTCATCGCCGCCAGTGCCGCCCTGCTCTGCGCCGGCGCCGCCCACGCCATACAGGATTGTGAGCTCAACGGCGAATTCGTGAACCCGGCCAACGGCAACACCACCGCCGGCAAGACCGGCCTGATGCTGCGCGACGACGAAGTCTTCGAAGACGGCTCGCGCAAGGCCTTCGCGAAGTAGCTCAGTCGAGCTTCACACCCGTCGCCTTGATGATCGGCCCCCAGCGCAGCGCCTCGCTGCGCGCGAACTGGCGGAACTGCTCGGGCGTGCCGGGCAGCGCCTCCATGCCGAAGTCAGCCATGCGTTTTTGCACCGTGGCGCTGGCCAGGGCCTTGTTCAGGTCGCCGTTGAGCCGGCTCACCACCGGCGCGGGCAGACCGGCCGGCCCGAGGATGCCCTGGAAGGCGAACACCTCGGAATTGGCCACGCCCGACTCGGCCAGCGTAGGCAGGTTGGGCAACTGGCTGGCGCGCTTGGCCGAACCGATGGCCAGCGCACGCACCTTGCCGGTCTGGATGATCGGCAGGCCGGCGGCCAGGTCGAGGAACATGCACGGCACCTGGCCGCCCATCACGTCCTGCATGGCCGGCGCGGCGCCGCGGTAGGGGATGTGGGTGATGAAGATGCCGGTGCGCGCCTTGAACATTTCCATCGCCAGGTGGTGCGGCGAACCGTTGCCGGGCGAAGCGTAGTTGAGCTTGCCGGGGTTGGCCTTGGCATAGGCGATGAAGTCCTTCAGCGTCTGCGCCTCGAAGCCTGGCGTGACCACCAAAGCCAGCGGAAAGCGGCTGATGCCGCCGATGTAGCTGAAGTCTTTTTCAGGACTGAACGGCAGCTTGCTGAACAGGTGTTCGTTGTAGGCCAGCAAGGCGTTGTCGGCCGACATGATGGTGTAGCCGTCGGGCTTGGCCGCGGCCACCATCTGCGCGCCGATGTTGGTCGAGGCGCCGGGCCGGTTGTCGACGATCACCTGCTGGCCGAGCGTCGCGCGCATGGCCTCGGCCACCGTGCGCGCCAGCACGTCGGTGCCGCCGCCGGCCGGATACGGCACGATCCAGCGGACCACCTGGTTCGGGTAGTCGGCCTGGGCGCGGGCGAAGGGCGCGGCGGCGCTGCCGGCGAATGCGGCGAGGGAGGTCAAGAGGGTGCGGCGTTGCATGGGGTTTGTCTCCTTGGATGTTTGCGTTTTGAAAGCTGCGGATCAGGCCAGCGAGGACACGATCTCCTGCTCGATCGCGCCGAAGATGCTGTTGCCGTCCCGGCCCTTCATCTCGATCCGGATGGTGTCGCCGAACTTCATGAATTCGGTGCTCGGCTGGCCGTCCTGGATGGTTTCGATGCAGCGCTTTTCGGCGATGCAGCTGTAACCGTTGGGCCACTGCATCTTGCCCTTGACGTCCACACCCTTGTTGCTGACCGTGCCCGAGCCGACGATGCTGCCGGCGCGCACGTTGCGCGTCTTGCAGATGTGGGCGATGAGCTGGCCGAAGTGAAAGCTCATCTCCGGGCCGGCCTCGCACTGGCCGACCTTGCGGCCGTTCCAGGTGCTTTGCAGGGTGAGGTGCAGCCGGCCTTTGTCCCAGACGCTTTCGTTGTGAAAGGTGAATTCGTCCAGCGTCACCGCCACCGGGCTGAACGCGGTGGCCGGCTTGCTCTGGAAGAAGCCGAAGCCCTTGGCCAGTTCGGCCGGGATCAGGTTGCGCAGGCTGACGTCGTTGGCCAGCATCACCAGGCGGATGCCGTCGAGCGCCTGCTCGGGCGAGGCCCCCATGGGCACGTCGCCGGTGATGACGGCGACTTCGGCCTCGAAGTCGATGCCCATGGCCTCCGAGGGCACACACACCTCGTCGCAGGGGCCGAGGAAGTCGTCGCTGCCGCCCTGGTACATCAGCGGGTCGGTGTAGAAGCTTTCGGGCACCTCGGCGTTGCGCGCCTTGCGCACCAGCTCCACATGGTTGATGTAGGCCGAGCCGTCGGCCCACTGGTAGGCGCGCGGCAGCGGGGCCATGCACTGCTTGGGGTCGAACGGGAAGGCATGGCGGGCGCGGCCCTGGTTGAGCGCGTCGTACAGGTCCTGCAGCTGCGGGCTCATGAAGCCCCAGTCGTCGAGCGCCTGCTGCAGCCGGCTGGCGATGCCGGTCGCATAATGGGCCGTGCCCAGATCCTTTGAGACGACGACCAGCTGGCCGTCGCGGGAACCGTCTTTGTAGGTGGCGAGTTTCATGGAATTCGAGGTCTTTCAAGGGCAAAACGCATGCGGCATTGTGAACGTGTTGCACACTGCCACGGTATGGGTGAAATTACGCATCGTTAAATTTATTTAACTAAACGAAATAAACGACGGGAATTCTAGTGCAAGTGGAAGCTGGCGGCACCGACGCCCAAGAATCACAGGATCTGCAGGACAAGGAACGTGCCGGCATTCAATCGGTGGAAGTGGGCTTTGCGCTCCTGGAGGTGTTGGCCCAGGCCAAGGGCCCGCTGATGCTGCGCGACCTGGCCGCCGCCGCCGGCATGAGCGCTGCCAAGGCACACCGCTACCTGGTGAGCTTTCAGCGCCTGGCGCTGGTCACACAAGACAGCCGCAACAACCGCTACGACCTCGGCCCGGCGGCGTTGCGCCTGGGCCTGGCGGCGCTGTCGCGGACCGACGCGGTGAAGCTGGCGCGCGAGCGCATCGGCCCGCTGATGACGCAGATCGGCCACACCCTGGCCCTGGCCGTATGGGGTAACCACGGCCCGACCATCGTGCACTGGGAAGAAGCCCCCGAAGCCATCACGGTGAATCTGCGGCTCGGCGACGTGATGCCGCTGCTGGCCTCGGCCACCGGCCTGTGTTTCGCGGCCCACGTGGCGCCCGACGCCATTGCCCCGCTGCTGAAAGAAGAGCTGGCCCGCGCGCAAAAACTCGGCCGCACCGACCTGCCGGCCAATGCCGCCGCGCTGCAAACGCGGCTGAATGAAGTGCGCACGCGCGGCGCGGCCCGGGTGATGGGCACGCTGCTGCCGGGCGTGACCGGCTTTTGCGTGCCGGTGTTCGACGCCGATGGCCATATCGCACTGGGCATCACGGCGCTGGGCTCACAGGCCATGGTGGACGCCGACTGGGGCGGCGCGGTATGCGCGCCGCTGCGCGCAGCGGCGGCGCAGTGGTCGCTCGATCTGGGTTACCGGGCTTGAACCAGGCCGGCATGGGCGCGCGAGAAGGCACGGCCCTGCACGGCAGCATCCCGCTGCGTGCCCTGCTGGTGATCGGCGTCATCGTCCTGCTGGTGCATGCCTTGCTGCTGCAAGCCCTGCCCTCCGCGCCGCTGGCCATTAAGCCGCCGGCGATGCGCGCCTTCACCACCCGTACGGTGACGCTGAATGCACCGGCCCCAAAATCCGAGCCCGCGCCAAAACCCAAACCAATCCCGCCCAGGAAGCCAAGGCCCGAAGTCGCCAGGCCGCAGCCCACACCGGCGCTGGCACCGGAGCCGGTGACAGCGGATGCCGGCGCCACCGCACCGCAGGCCGCGCCGGAGCCCTCCCCGGTAGCCCCAACACCCACCACCCCCGCATCGGAAGCCGTGGCCACCAATCCACCAGCAGACCCGGCGCTGGACGCCCCGCCCGCACTGCCGCCGCGCGAGACGCCGGTGGGCGCATCCGTACTCAGCATCCCAGGCTCGGCGCGGCTCAAATACGACGTGACCGGCGAGGCCAAAGGCTTGACCTACAGTGCACGCGCGCAGTTGCTTTGGCTGCAGGACGGCAGCAACTACAACACCGTCCTCGAAGTCAGCGCCTTCCTGCTGGGATCATTCAACCAGATGAGCAGCGGGCAGATCACCACCGAGGGGCTCGCGCCGACGCGCTTCGCCGACAAGCGCCGCACCGAGGTGGCGGCCCATTTCGAGCGCGACAAGGGCAAGGTCACGTTCAGCGCCAACACCCCGGACGCGCCTCTGCTGGCCGGCGCGCAAGACCGGCTCAGCGTGATTTTTCAGCTGGTGGCCATGTTCGCGGGCGACCCCGACAAATACCCGCTGGCCACCACCATCACGCTGCCGATCGTCGGGCCGCGCGAAGCAGAAATATGGCTGTTCACCGTGGACGGCGCAGAAACCATGGCCCTGCCCATCGGCCAGATGCCGGCCATCAAGGTCAGCCGCAACCCGCGGCGCGAGTTCGACCAGAAGATCGAGGTCTGGTTCGCGCCGTCGCTCGGCTACATGCCGGTACGGGTCAAAGCCACCCAGGCCAACGGCGATTTCGTGGATCAGAAATTGCGCGGTGTCGAGAAACCCTGACACGCACAACGCCAGCCGGCTGACCTTGAAACCGCGGAAATCGTTGCAATCTTGATTCCAGAGAGTTTGGAACACAGTGTGCCCAAAGTGCCA
>Ga0307513_10007531_pt1 | contig 14086 bp, 18 predicted proteins | sample 15_EM_MG_FD_202174 | JGI IMG/M metagenome (GOLD analysis project Ga0307513, IMG submission 202174) | Populus trichocarpa ectomycorrhiza microbial communities from riparian zone in the Pacific Northwest, United States - 15_EM | ecosystem: Host-associated > Plants > Roots > Unclassified | place... | reverse complement strand
ATCGAGGTCGAGTATTCGAACAACCTGAGCCCCAAAAGGACGATAGACTGTGACCGTGTCGATGGGGAGATCAGCCCCCTTGAAGGACCATTTTGTCGTCTCTTGGACTGCGACCATGGTAGTTAAGCACAGGTCCTTAGGTTCCTATGGATGGGCGGTGTGCCTCGACGTCATGACCGCCCTGAGTTAGGATGTTTCCGAGGATCACGTGTCCGCCACAACGCATCGATTGCAAATTTGAACTCGAACGCGTCTTGTCATTGAAGCTTGACCCTCCCGCCCACTGGCTCTGGAACAGACACTACCGCGATGACGGCCCCACAAACGCCTCGACGGTCCAACAGACAACATAAGCTTCCAGCTCGGTACGGCGGTGGAATCCTCATCTCCGCTTCTCAAACATACAAGTGGCCACCGTACCAACTCCACGCACGTCCCACCCAACCAACGGATCTTCTCCCAGACGAAGAATTTGAACCAGGAGAGACTCAGTTCTATTCGCACCTGACCAGATACGGACCCCCTTCTAAACCGATCGTACGGACCTATGGAAAACAGAGGGCCGCCAAACCTGGAGCTTCTGGATCCAGGACGAGCGAGGTGTTCTCGGTGGGCGATACGGTGTTGGTGGTTTCGACCGCAAAAACGACGAATGTTGCTGTCATCACTGCGTTGTGGAGGGTCGTTCGTGTGGACGATGAAGCCGGAGATGATGACGAAGACTCTAGCGAATCCATGCGGATTCGTGTGCATTGGTTTACTCGACCGGCACAACTAGGTAGTAGTAGGCAAAAGAGGGAATCTCTACCTGTAAGTTCGTTGCTTCACTAGTTCGAAATCGGTGACTGAACGTGTTTATCTGTGAAGAACGAAATCTACTACTCGGTTGCGAACACAGCTATCCTTTCCCCTCAGGAGATAATCAGGAAATGCTACATCACGAGTCGTGTTCCAGGCTCACGACCTCCAACTTCACCATGGCCACTAACCTCGCGAGGTGAAACGGAAGGCGAAGGTATCCCCGAGGTAGATCGCTTTGTTTGCAGATCCGCGGTGAACCCTCATCGCGGCCTCTTCTACGAATTTACTTGGGAAGCACACCGCGAGCATGCAAAGGCCGCGCCACCAGGTGACTGGTCGAGGTGGGAATTGGGTGTCATCCATGCCGTACCTGAGACTCCGAAACCGAAGACCGATTCCTCAGCCTCCTCCTCCATCATTGGTGAAGGGCCTCGGGCTCTAAATCGAGGCTTCTCACTCGGAGTCGGGGGTTCTACAATCTGGGGCTGTATAACCAGATTATCTGGTCTCGGTCTCCCCGCGTTGAGAATGTCTGTCGCAGACGTGCTGAGGATTAGCTTCGCACCTATCCAATCCTCTCCTGTGGACTGCCAGAGGTTGACGCGGTTGTGAAGAGAGACGGAGGGAGGTGGTTTCCCCCCTTCTGAAGTTGCGTACAAGTCGTAGAGAGGGTCCCAGTACGCTCTGTCTACACCTGTACGTAGGGAATGAGCAAAAAAAGTATAACTCAGCACCACTGCCCTCACGATATATCAATCTCAACTGTACGGGTCCATCTTCGTCAGCTAAGATTGTTATGACCGCCTTGGTAAAAGCCGCACCACGCTTCGAGTTTTGTATCTCGTTAGTTTTCTGATTCACCCGCGTAATCTTCTCGTCCGGGTCCCTAACGGTCTCGGCGCAAGCGAGGATCTTGTCAAACAGCGTATCGGAGAAGGTTTCGGCTTGACCCGGGGTGATGTCAGGGTTATTTGTCATGTTCTGCGCGAACGCTTTCAGGATTGCAACCTCCTGCTCGCGTGCTTTTTTCTCCGTTTGAAGTTCCTGGGTTTGAGAGTTGAGATCTCGTATTGGGTCCGATTTTGGGACCTCCGGATGTGGTCGAGAGCACATTGGACGACGAGGAGCCTGGCGCTCCCGAGTCCATCTACGCGAAAGGATTCGGTCTGTGTGATGCTGCTGAGATTCGTGACCTCAATCACGTTGGTTCCTGCCTATCTCGCGGAGATACGGTTCAACGATTCAGTCGAGAACACGGATATAACTCTACCCAATTTCATTCTCAGCACTCGCCCTGAGATCAACGTCAAGCTTCCGGATAACTTGTGCTCCGGAAGGGCGGTAGACGGTGACGGTTTCGATTGGCAGACCAGAACCGTCGGAGGAGAGCTTTGTTGTTGGCAGGGATGCGACCATGGCTTAAGAAAAGGCGCCCGTATAGAGTCCGCATGCCATGGTTACATCGTGCGTTCCTGGCTAGTGAGTCAGTCTGACTGCGCGGGAGCGGGAGTTAGGTAAAAACCGGTCAAGTGGACGGAACGGACGATCGAGAGGAGATACGCTCTGGGTTGGCAATGTCGTCGGAGTACGAGGCACGGGAACATCCGAGACAGAATATCGCAAGTTGTAAATCCAAGCGAGCTCGCGTATAGTGCCACGTTCAGTTCTTTATTGGCCATCTTGAGAAGAAAAAACTCTACCTGGGGGTTGGTCATCAAGTTATCAAAACCTATCGGGGAGCGGGGAACAGCTTTTCATTACATACTTTCGGTACAAGACTTGTATTCGGCCCCGCAGGATCCACCTCCCGTGGAGAGGTCCGATCTTCGCGATCGGCCGGAGGCTGCCTGACAAGTGACAACGAGGAATTATTGTGAATGACAGGTCTGGCACGAACCTATCCCTATAGGGTAAGCATCGTGGATCAAATGCAAACCTGAGCGACATGTGGGTGGTAACACGATGATATTCCCGTGTTTTCAACCCGCTCGGGAGCAGTGTGTGTGGATGCAGGTATAAGATCTCGGTGGTGACCGGTGGCCCTCTAGTTCGGAGATCAGAAGCACCGGACCCTAGAATTCATGATAAGGCCAACTTCTAGGCGCTGTTCGGACGCGGTTGTCCGTTATTTGTCATCGTGGTGAGAACAAGTGTAGGCCTGATCAACCAGGCAGGCCCAGAAAACTTGTTCCGGTTATATCGATGCCATGCTGAGGATCATCCATCAGGGGGTTTTCGCATTAAGTACTCTGGCTTTCTGAGCTGATGGGGCAGTGGTTTTGTACTAGCGTTCCCGAAGATCAAAGCGCACGGCATGGCCCCCACCTGCCCTTACTCATGATTTACTGAGAACTCTTTCAGTCGATGTTGGCTTGAATTTGCACCCTTATACCTCCCTTTGTTCGAAAACCCTAGAACGACCGTATTTTGAATGAAATATTATTCTGGGGACGTGCACGGAAATAAGTCTTAGTACTCACTCCCGTCAACTTCGGGTTAATCGAGCCGTGGTTCCTGCATGGCTATAAAGATGAAACCGGCAGTGCTTCACAACCGCTCACAACAGTCGTTAAGCGCATCGCCGACCGTTCAAATCCACGGTTCACGGCCAAAGAATCCTGCCCGAACAAAGCATAAAACTAAACGCCCGCCGTGTGCATCCATTGACACGGTCCCCCCCTCCCGAAAACACGAGGGGGGGTGGCCCGGATTAGTCAAAGGTGACCCACCAAATTGGCGATTAGGGCCTTAGACGTGCAGCCGCCACAATTCGAAAATTTGATGGATAATGGGTGGCTCAATCCATGGCCAAAAGGGGTGTATTTGACAATGCCCTCCGTCGTACCCCCCTGCACAACCGAGACGTACTTAAGTCACGAGGATTTTGAGGGAGGGGGTTTTTCCTCACCAACTCAACGCCGTTTATCCAACGTTCGCAACAGCTTCGCTCTTCACTACCCTAACACCTCCCATCAAACCCCAATGGCTTACTTCAACGATTACAACAACGCCGGCTTCTACTACCCCACCTCATCCGCTCCTGCATTTGAAGGCGTTGACGCGTATCCGTTCCTTCGCCGGACACCAGCCACCGAAGAGGTCAACTTCCCGGTCCACCACGCTCTCGACGATCGGTGGGGCATGGCCAGGCGACCCGAACCCATGATTGGTTCGCCGACCAGCTATAGTAATCCTCACTATAACTTCCTCGTCGACCGGTGCCCCACGCGCGGGTCTCCGGAACCAGCGGCAACCTCGTATGCCACCCAGGCCAGTTGTTATAGTCAGCCGTTTTACTCTGGACACTACTGGCCGGGGGTTGGCCAGCAAACCCAACCTTACCCATCCGGTTTCTTCAGCCGGGACGACCCCTTCACAAGCACGACAGCTCTTGAAGCGTCCACTATAGGACCTGCCCTTAGTGATGGTGAGTACTTTGTCTCTTAGAATTGTTTTAAGTAATTGAGTACTTACTGATCACGAACAGTTCCGCTCGACTACTGGGGGGCTGACAAGAGTGAGGCCCCTACCAGCACATTTTACGCAGCAATTGTTCGAGCTCGGCCATCCCTACCCAACCCTGTTGACGCCATCCCACAGCAGAATGACCATCCCTCGTATCAACCGAGTACTGGTCCGACCAGGACTGGGCTGGTGTCAACGGGGCGGTTCCAACCGTACGGGGTGTCCCGTGCTCACCCATGTGAGCATAGGAACGCGGATGCGGGGCCATCGACCATAGTACCTCCACTCATCCCATATATTGACCTGCCAATCCAACAATCCTCCGGAGGAATGTCCGAGACGACGGCTGACGCCGAACAAACACAAACATTCACAGAAGAAGATAAGATCCCAGTAAGTGACTTTTACTGTTCTTGTGTTCCTCATGTGACTGAAGGGTCGTTCAGCGTCAGACACCCAAACGGATCAGGTGCCCCAGCGGCCAGGGGATCCCTCGCCGCCACCGTAAGCGGTCACAGAAAGATGCCGCCGTGTTGTGCGGCCTGATCCAGCGGCGAAAGGGGGACCGGGAACTCCCGAGCCTGAATAAGGCTCTAGCCGGTAAGTAGATATCGCATTTTGTGGAATAACGCACCTGACGAGGTCGATCAACGTAGACGCGTTGGAGATCATTCCGACGTTCCGGCCAATAGTGAACCCCGAGCCCTGCCTCCTCACTAAAGAAGGTGAGCGGATCGAACCAGGTTCAAAGGGCGCTACAGAGGAGCGCAAGAGGAGGGACGAGGAACGGAGGTTGCTTAAGGAGTTCAGCCAGTATTACCCGCTGGAACAGGGCAAGGAGCTGTGGGAACGCCCGAAGCTGCTACTGCAAGGTATGAGCGGGTGTGATCGTTCAACGTTCTACCGACATCCTACTTACCCAAATTCTTCCCAGTATTGAAGGACGTAGAGGATCTCCCCGTACTCCCAGAGAAACCTAACGAGTCACCTCCGTTGACTTCGGCGGCGAAAGCGGCAGTTTCAGAAACCTAGAAGATACCCAAACCTTTTTTTAAATATCTCGTCGTCTGTTGTGAATTTCAAATCGTACTTTTCTTGGTCTCTCGTTCTCGAGCTCGACTTCCCATGAGATGAACGTGTACTGAGGGTAGGCTGAAGGTTGGAGCCCGCGAGATCGTACAAGATTTATATGGCGACGCGACCGTTCAGAATACATTCAACCAGGTCTGAATGGCAGGACTTCGGGCTACGTTGGACCCGGTAAAATAAATTGCGACGACCCTTTGTCGATGTTTGCGACCTGTATCAGATGCCATCTAAAACGCCAGAGGGGGCACGTCCACACCTTCAAACAAGGCGAACGGGCAGACACCGCCGAACGCCGTATGATTGATAACGACGACTTGAAGGCGATGACGGACAGGGTCCGGCGACAGTCCGAGACGGGCCAACCATCCAGAGCACAACGGAAACTGTCAAAAACGACGGCACGGTGAAAGAGATGGTTATCGGCGTGGGAAGCGGTCATTTACATGAATGTATGTATGGGATCGGGACCGGAGCCCCCCGAACTCGGCTCGGTCGGACTGGCAAGTGCATCTCATTTCGGCCACCGCCCATTCGCTCCTAGGAACCTGTGGCGCATCCCTATTAAGTATTAAAGAGTCGGTGGTGGCCCTGTAGGTCGTGATGCGGATGAAAGATAATAATATTGACATCCTCGAGGTCAACGTACACCATACAAACATCCGCACCTCAAATTCGCAAAAGATCGAGATGGGTACAGATCTGATGGGGCGCTGGCTGACCCGGCAAATCCTTCCGTCCGCAGTCTTCCATCTCCAGCGCGATCCAGTGTCGATTGTCCAAAAAACCACATCACGGGCGAAGGTTTTTGCTACATCACCGCCCAACTTTCGGACAGGCTCAGCGAGGATGGGATGGGGGGATGTAAAGTCGGTGTACGCCTTAGTAAAGATCGACGTCGGCGCACCGCGAAAACTTCCCCAAGCCCCGGAACATGAAGCACGTTGCCTGTGTTTCTGGGCATCCGGGGCTGGGTCATGGACAAAAAACCATGACCTGAGATGCCTTCAGGTCATCGTGCATCATGCATCACCCATGTCCTCTCGTGAAAAATCACTGCTTTCGTTGCCTCGAAACGCTAGGTATTAGGTGTCGGAAGGGGTTAATCCGATGTCGCCCTTCCCTGTCGGGATCAAACCATCTGTCATCCCGTTTGTAGGGTCCCGCACAACCATTCGGCTATCGTTTGAATTCCAAGGGGGATCTGCTGCAGCGCAGTCTGGTGGCTACTCTGTAACTTCAGTTGAGCCCGTCATTTCTGTTTGTTGTAGGTTCGGTTACGTGACAAGGGTCTGGATATTTCCATGACACCCAACATCGACAACTCATGTCTGGGTGGAGACCGCATGGGGATTCGCCCCTCTTTCCTTTACATGGGCAACAGAACACTTCCGTGGGGTGCCCAGCAAATGCAGGAGCAGGCCGGGTATGTAGGCATATGCCTTCGACTGGAGCTTTGTGTAGCACGGGCCTAGGGCGGAGACAGAAGTGACAATTAAACCACAGCCTTCTGTCCCTTGTTCCATCTCCCGAGCTGCCATTACTTATGTGGTGCGTGTTGTTCAAACGTCATCTCGCAGAACCAGCAAGCGGAATTAACCTGAAAGGGCACAAACGTATTGCCAATACGGTCTCCCAATAGAACATTGCCACGCCTTGACGCGTGACGCCACAGACATAAGGGATGAGCCCTCCCACATTCGTGCTACTCCCCACCCAATTCTCGACTCATGCAACGACTCAACTGGATTGCATATGTCGCTTTCCTCGCCACGTTATTCGTTCCTGTCGCTGCCTCGACCAACTTCACCCAATGCTTGATCAATTTCGCGAACAGCAATGCCACCGAGGGTGGAACCGACTACAATGGCAACCCTGTGGCCGACCCCCAACAAGCCGTTGCCTTGACCTATAAGGCATGCATAGAATGGTGTGGCAGCGGACGGAAACCATTTCGCTGGTCTGCCTTCTCCCAAGAGTTCTCTGCTTGGTTGTTGCCCTGGCTTGCCCTCGTAAGCCAACTTCCGTTCGGGGCTGGGAGCCACCTCGACAACCTGATCTCTGGTGAGCCCTTCTGATGTGCAACAGTTTATTCGGCCAATTTTTTCACCACAATTTACAAGTCACCCTCGCTGTTGGGTCTCCAACCCTTGCAGCGTTCTCGCTCGCTCTTACGGCCATCAACGCCCGCTGGGCCAACAACCGTTTCTCGGCCATCAAGTACCCCAACCACGAGAGCGCTGTCAAGATTCTCATACACCTCCAACAGGTTCCACTACACCTGATCACCCGTGACGGACTCCTTGCATCCCTCGTAGTCCTACCCGAGAATGATGGCTGGTGGGAATGCCTCGTCGACGGACTTGAACAAACCCACACCTGGACCATTGCTGCAGGGACATCCATTGCATGGGTCATCATCGCCTTCATCTTTACCATCATCGATTCGTTCGTGGACGTCGAGAAGAATTTATATTCGAATGGCCGGGATGTGGGCACCCTTTGGTTGTGGCTTGTCCCCATTGTCGTTGGGTGGCTGTGGGCCCCAGTATGCTCGTACGATAAGTTGAAGGTGGCGATCAACATGGCCAATGACCTCGCCCTCGTGGCTGCTCCCGATAGTCCCCCCCAGCCTGACGTCTTCGGAGACTCATCCTGCGCCGACAGTCCATGCGACACCAACTCCCCGAGGCGCACGTACGATATCTTGCATATTGCAGCGATCAGGATGTCCGAAAGGAACAAGGTGTTCATCCGAGACGCGGCAAGGACTGCACCGGTGTTCAACTATGCAAGGGTCTGGGATTGGTGGAGGTTCGTCGAGACCATCGCCCGAGCATTCGAGCACGCAGATGAGAACGTGGAGAAGCATGTGGCTGTTGATGGTAGAGAGTGGATATTGTCGGAGGACAAGCATATCGCTGTCCACCGCGACAACAGGACCGGGACACTCAGGCAGGTCCAGGCTTATTGTGGGCTCCCTGCGTTAGGGGAGAAAGAGGCTGTACGACCCGCTCCTTCAGGGATATGGAAGAGGGTTGTTATTGCCGCCGTTTTTGCGCTGGGGTTACAATGGGGTACCACTGGATCAGCAACCATGATGGAGATGCTGGCACCCACAACTGGACTTGGATGCCGTTCTGGAGCTTATATCCTCTACGGGATAATCTCGACCACGATCTGGCTGGCTCTCTTATCATCCAGTTACCTCTCTCACTTCGCCAAAATGCGGTACGACCATGGCCACCCACGTCGTGGTATCAGTTATGTTACTGTGGCCGAAGGCCTTGCCACTTTCCTGCGTCGGCTGTCGATAGTTGTCGCGGGCTGTAACACCATCGGGGTCATACTTATATGCATGTTTCAATTCTCCTATTTCTACAGTACGTGCTATTGTAACTCGAGCGTGCTGGGAAGGGGGGTTCAGCACGCGTACGACATTATTTTTTCTTATGGACACGTTCACATAAAGGCAGCTTGGATCTGGGGATTTGTTCTCTCCGGTGGTTGTGCCATTGTGTATTTATTTTTCCTTGGATTGATGCTTGAACGCTCTCATCACACGAAAAATCGTTGAGTTATTTGACTCATTGACTGTTGAATGTAATAACCTACTTCGCGATTCCATGTCTCCCTGATTTCACACTTTGTAACTATACCAATTAGATCACTCTCGTAGCCCCTCAGGTAATGTGGAATTTGAAGTCGGGGGTCGCAACCTAGATAACGAGACCATTCAGCTTCCGAAGTAATCTGAAATATCTTCCGGCACGGATAAAACGCACGATATGCCGCCCCCGTCCAGACCTTGTGAGATACCGTTTGCATTGCTTCGCCCCTCCAACACCTTGAGTCCCCGCCTCACCTCCCCCCAGCACATTGTCGTCGTACTGGATGTCCAGTAGATCAGGCCGAGGTGGTTACGCAACAAACCTCCCATATCTTTATTGTCGGTAATGCTGAGCCCAAAAAAAAAAGAATTGCGACGACCCTTTGTCGATGATTGTGACCTGTATTATAGTTCATCTAAAACGTGTGAGGGGGGCACGTTCATCCTCCAAACAAGGTGAATGCGTAGAAACCGCCGATCGCCATATAATCGATAATGACAACTTGAAGGCGATGATGGACAGGATCCGGCGACAGTCCGAGACGGGCCAACCATCCAGAGCAAATGAAATCGGCCATTTATGTGAATGTATGTGTGGGACGGGGACTGGAGTTTCTCGAACTCGGCTTGGAGGTTTGGCGCCCGCCGCGCGAGTTATGCACTTCGAATGCTCGCCACGATGGAGGCATTGGCGGCCCAGCAAACCCTTCCACCCCTGGCACGATCCGATGCTTACTACCCAAAAACCACGCCACAGGTGCTGAATTGTCGTTTGACCTTCCGACGGGTACGCAACGTTAAGTAATCTCGAACGCCAGCCGATCCAACCCAAAACTTCTCAATTCAAGTACGACCTTGGTGTCAAAACGTGCCTTCGTGTGCAGACGCGTTAATGTGCCCGGGTTTTGTAGGTGGAGTGTTTTAATTTGGGTGACGCGGGGGTTGGCGGCAAGTCATGGCTGGTCAGGGATTAGGGTCATTGTTTGAAATTAACACAGCCGTCCGGGGGAGGCGCGAAAAGGGCAAAGGTGTGGGCACGGATTGGTGAAGGTGAGTAAATTATCTCGAGGCGGAGGTAATGCGATTTTCTGCCACGCGCCGAGGTCCGGTCGAAACCTTCGGGTTCAAGGAATACGGGATACAGTGTCTCAAACGATCCCACCTTCCAGGGGTCGGGTGGGCGTCAATAATTATGTACTCGAAGATCGCGCCTCCTTCTTCCGTATAAGGTAAGTACTCCGCGCCGCGCATCCATTCGGACATCCCTCGAATTCCAAGAGGGATTTATTGTGACCGAGTCTGGCTACTGTCCCGTAATTTCTGTTGGGCCCGTCATCTTTTATTTGGTTACATACCAAGGGTTTTGATCTTTCATGGCATCTAACGCCCATGATCTGTGCTTCGGTGGGGATTGGATGAAGACCATTGCCGTCCTCAATCGAGCAACGGAGCCGCTGTGCAAGGTGTCCGCCGAGCGTTGTGGGAGTGGGCCAAGCATGTAGGCGTATGCTTTTGGCTGGAGCTGCTCGTACAGCCTGGACCTTGAACGGAGATTGTCGGAAATGACGATTCAACCACAACCGTCCGGCCGCTGTTCCATCTGATGTGCTCCTCTTATGTGCTGTGCGTTGTTCAAGCTTCATTTCCTCACCGAACCAACGAATGGACTCAACATGGAACGGTCACAGCTATATTATTAGCACAGTCACCTAGGACGCTAGACAAAAGGCCAATGGTATTCTGATCCCTCCCGCCTTCGCGCTACTCCCCGCCCAAGGCCCAACTCATGCCACGACTCAGCGGAATCACATACGTCGCCTTCCTTGCCCTGTTTTTCGTTCCTTCCGCTGCCTCGACCAACTTCACCCAATGCTTGATCGATTTCACGAACAGCAACGCCACCGAGGGCGGGACCGATTACAATGGCAACCCCGTGGCCGACCCCAAGCAAGCCGTTGCCTTGACATATAATGCATGCACAGAATTGTGTGGTAGCGGACAGGAATCATTCCGTTTGTCTGTATTCTCCCAGCAGTTCTCTGCTTGGTTGTTGCCCTGGCTTGCTCTCGTAAGTCAACTTCCGTTCGGGGCTGGGGGTCACATCGACAACCTGATCTCTGGTGAGTCCCTCCAACGGGTAGCAGTTTATTCGGTCAACTTTCTTACCGTTATGCATAAGTCGCCCTCACCGTTGGGTCTCCAACCCTCGCTGCATTCTCCCTCGCTCTTACAGCCGTCAACGCCCGCTGGGCCAAGGACCGCTTCTCAGCCATCAAGTACCCCAACCACGAGAGCGCTGTCGAGGCTCTCATACACCTCCAACAGGTTCCACTGCACCTGACCACATGTGACGGGCTCCTTGCATCCCTCATAGTCCTACCCAAGAACAACGACTGGTGGGAGTGTCTCATCGACAGACTCGAACAAACCCACACCTGGACCATTGCTGCAGCGGCATCCATTACGTGGGTCGTCATCGCCTTCGTCTTCACCATCGTCGATTCTTTCACGGACGTAGGGGAGGGTTTCAACTCGAACGGTCAGGGTGTGGGCTCCCTTTGGATGTGGCTCATCCCCGTCGTCGTCGGGTGGCTGTGGATCCCAGTATGCTCGTACGATAGGTTGAAGGGTACGATCGACAAGGCCAACGACCTCGCCCTCGTGGCTGCTCCCGATAGCCCCCCCCATCCCAACGTCCCCGGAGACCCATCCGACACTGACAGTTCGCGCGACGCCAACGCCCCGAGGCGTGCGTACAATATCTTGCATGTTGCAGCGATCAGGATGTCCGAAAGGAGGGAGGTTTTCACCCGAGACGCGGCAAGGACTGCACCGGTGTTCAACTATGCAAGGGCCTGGGATTGGTGGCCGTTCGTCGAGACTATCGCCCGAGCATTCGAGCACGCGGATGAAAATGCGAAAAAAAAAAAAGGCTGTTGATGGTAGAGAGTGGATATTGTCGGAGGACAAGCGTATCGCTGTCCACTGCAACAACAGGACCGGAACACTGGGACAGGTCCAGGCTTATTGTGGGCTCCCTGCGTTAGGGGAGAAAGAGGCTGTACGACCCACTCCTTCAGGTATATGGAAGAGGGTTGTCATTGCCGCACTGTTTGCGCTGGGACTGCAGTGGGGTACCACCGGACCAGCGGCCATGATGGCGATCCTGACGCCTACAACTGGACTCGGATGCCGTTCTGGCGCCTACATCATCTACGGTGCCACTTCGACCATGATCTGGGTATCTCTCCTGTTATCCAGCTATCTCGCGCATTTCGCCAAAGTGCGGTACGACCATGGCCGCCCACACAGTGGTATCAGCCACGTCACCGTGGCCAAGGGTCTCGCTACTCTTCTGCGTCGGCTGTCGATAGTGGCCGCGGGCTGCAACACCATCTGGGTCATACTTGCGTGTGTATTCCAGTTCACCGACTTCTACAGCACGTGCTATTGTAACTCGAGCGTGCTGGGAAGGGGCGGTCAACTCGCGTACAACGTCATTGCCGCTTATGACTACCCTCACATAAGGGCAACGTGGATTGGGGGATTTGCTCTTGCTGGTGGTTGTGCCATTTTGTACTTGTTTTTCCTTGGATTAATGCTTGAACGTTCTCGTAACACGAACAGTCGTTGAGTTATTTGACTCGTTGTATTTCGACTATAATAACCTTCTTCGCGGTTCTGTATCTCCTTGATTTCACGCTTCGTAGCTGTGCCGATTAGATCACCCTCGTAGGCTGTGCCAATTTATTTAATCATGAACGTTTGAACCTTTGTAATAAGAACCACCGAATTTCAAACCCAGCCCCTCAGGTAATACGGGATTTGGGGCCGGAGTCGTGACCCAGGCGCCGGAACCATCCAGCTCCCGAAGTATTCCTCAATATTCTTTGACACGGATAAAGCGTATGATGCGATGCTCCCGTCACACCATGTGAGACACTGTTCATGCTGTTTCGACCATCTAACACCTTGGGTCCTTGCTTCACCTTCCTTTGGCACGTTATCGTCGTATCTTCATGATCGGCACTAGCACAAGCACTAGTTTCCATAAGAATCAGAGTCCGTTGTTACCGTACAACATTCTCCAACCAGAACAGGGCGAAATGTAGCGATCGTGGGAAAGCGATCCAGATCTGATGGCCCCCACTCCTCCCCGCCCCATCTTGGATGAGTCTGACGTCAGGGATCGGAACCAAAACCCACTGTAGCCACCATGAGATGAACATTCCCTCGTAATTACCACCACTACACCCTCCATCATGTCGTTCATACGCTCTACTCGAATAATCCGCCGCCATTTCCCAAATCACCAGCGAGCCGGCTACTCGGACCTATCTCAAGGCCACGCCGCTCTCGACAGAGGAACTCCTAAACACCGGCATCCTCAGGACGAGAGCACCAAGTATGTTGAATCAGGCCTAGGCGCGGGTAATCGTGGAAATGGCGGTAAACACGCTTCTCGCGAAGGCGCAGTTGGGAACAAGGAAGGAGTGGGATTCCAGGACCAAGTTGGGGGAGCATCTGGGGACAGGCAGAATCCAGTGGAAGTGACAGGTGGAGAAGAGGAAGCACAATCGCCAAACATCATCGGAGCAGTCAAGCAGGCTTTGGGGTTCAAGACGAAGCCGGGGGAAGTGAAGCAGAGCTCTGGTGGAGGAAGAGGCGTAACGGGTACAGGAACGTTTAGGAGGGATTTCCACACATCAGGCGGGTCGGAAGCTGGGACGAAGGAACAGCCTCAAGGTCACAATCGTCATCTCCCATCGAGCGGTCAGAGAACAAATCACCCCGAATCCCCATCCGAGCGCGTATACAAGAGGGAAGCCGACAAGGCCAAAGAGGCAGCAGACGAAAGCTATGCGCCGAACCGGCCGTCCGGAGAGCAGGAGAAACTGAGGTACGGTGGAAAACAGAATTGGTCAAAGGAATCGGAGGGTGGTAAAGGTATCGGTGGTCAGGATGAGGGACCAGACAAAGGTTCGGCAGGGGGAAGGGAACCAGAAAGATAGTGACGTGCGGAAGCGTTCAACTTTTCTCAGTCGATAAAGGCGTACTTTTGTCCGTAATTTCTGAATGCCTGGCACGGTAACGATGGATCGCATAACCAACAAGAGAACGACA
>Ga0307513_10007530_pt1 | contig 14088 bp, 18 predicted proteins | sample 15_EM_MG_FD_202174 | JGI IMG/M metagenome (GOLD analysis project Ga0307513, IMG submission 202174) | Populus trichocarpa ectomycorrhiza microbial communities from riparian zone in the Pacific Northwest, United States - 15_EM | ecosystem: Host-associated > Plants > Roots > Unclassified | place... | reverse complement strand
GTCTCTCTATGTTCGTCCTTGACGAGTTTCCTAGGTTTTTTCGTTGGTGCCATATCATCATCTGCAGCAACCTTCGTCACGTTCACGTCTATTCCTTCCTCCGCACTCGTAGCTTCTTCCGCAGCGAACTGCTTTTTGTATGCATCAACAGCCGTATTATGTTCTATACCCTCTAAAATCCCTTGTTCCCTGAGTCCTTTACTGTACCCTGGGTATCGATTCGGCCGTCGAACATACGAATGTGGTAGTATGCACCTGGAAGGACAAGTCCAACATGGTGCGTGACAACAACCTATCGCCACGTAATTAAAGAAATGGGTAGAAGCAGGAACATGCAAGAACGACATACCAAAGTGTGGTTGGCCAAGAGGGGCCCACGGAATAACTTTTTATAAAGGAATCGAGAGGTATGGCTACCCTGTGGTGCAGATGTCAGAAGAGAAATGCGAGGTTCAATAGAAAAAACAGCCTACCACAGTACTCAGAGGATCGTCGAGCAGGACATATGCGGCGTACGAAACTTGAATACATTGCATCAAACTATTCTCATCCACTCAAAAGGGGTTTAGACATGATAATTCGTCCGTTAATCATCGTTAACTCGCCGAGCAGTACCGTGCCATCGACAAAATGTGAGAGAGAGGTACAAAGCATAATACGAAGGTAACATACCCGAAGAGCTGTTTGCCTGATGCCGTGGGGCCGGGTCCAGTCGCCACCGTCAACTCGCCAGGTGGGAATCTAATTCTCCATTTCCTTCAATGTTTTCGGCGCTCCTCTCAGACACACTGGCCCCATGGCTATACGGTGTACCACTTTCGTCCGCGTCACTTGATAGAAGAAGGATCACTATTCGATTTCCCCTTGTCGCAATTCCCACGTCCGCTCCTCGAACCACAACCTCAACTCTTCCCTAAAAATCCAAGTCTCTCACTCGGACATGGACCCCTCTTATACCTACTCTTCGGCCATGGAACCAAGGCCATAAACGCCATCAAACCCCCATACCCAAAAACTTGGACAATGCATATACACACTGAGTCCTGGGTTGCGTTAGAGGGCGAAATAGTAAGTTGGTCATCTAACTTCTCAGGGTAGACGCTCACCACCTATATGCAGCTTAATCGAGAACGCATTTGCCGAAGCCTCGATTATGAGCACAACCATCATACTGTACCGATGGCCATTCAAGTGATACCTATCCAAGGTCACTCTATCGACTCGCCCTGGCGAAATTTCAACCCATCTCGACGAAGATATAGGGTAGGTTGGGCGCGAGTATAAGCAGATATGTACGTAGTCACTGACATTTACTCTTTCATTCGTTGACCATACATGTAGCCTCCTTGATATATTATTCTACCTGCGAACCCAGACGAGGATCAGCGCTCAAGGAGAACGGCCATCGGCGAGGGGTTCGATGATGATCGACCCTACGTCACTGGTTGCTAGGCCGACTTCGGGTCTGGTTCAGCGGGCATGCACAGCGTGTGGACGGGTCCGTACTTACCTGCCCCCTTTCCAGGTTGCTTGGCTAGCGTTTCTTGTGAATAGCCCCCACGATCCGCCGTTCAACGTATATCGCTGACGTGGCCACTCCGAATACGGGATCGACAATCGCTACGAGCAATGGTTGTTCGAATGGGCGAGGACTCTGGGGTGTGAGAAAAGAACATAGTAGTGGGCGTAATGAGTGGTTGTAGATGGATTATCTTCAGGTTTGTAGCCTACCTGTTTCCTCTGCTAGTGCCTTTGCTAACCAGGCTTTGAACAGAGCATGTCCCTCGTGTAATTCCAGACGTCGCTCATGGTCCAACAACCACGAGAGGGAGATGAACGAGTAGCGAGTAGCGCATGCGGATAGGATGTAGTGATCTTGGGTGTGATGAGCAGACGTGGGTGGATCGTCGGTACATTCGCGTTTACCTCTCGTTTTCTAACCCTTGCTAAGACTGCCCCAAGTAGTTTCCGTCTCTTGACATCTCGAACCCTCCTGGATGTCGGGCGTGAGCACTCCAGAATATCCCGTCGATCGGTCATGGTGGCGACAAGTGTCCGAGTAGGGCGCATGCATGTATGCGTGGTCGGATTGGGAGAAGGTATTGGTGGGTGTGGCTCTTCCCAAGATTAAGATTGGGAATCGGCTGGTGGCTGCAGAATGCCTAGAATATTGAATGCCAGCGGCGTTCTTCGTGTACGAGGTATGTTGGAACGCGCTGATCTGGGCTGTGATACTCTGCTCACAAACGGTCGACAGGGTTCGTGTACGACGACGCACGAGTATTGAATCGTGGCGGCGATTAGAACGAGAGCCTAGAGGTGGGCTAAGCAGCGGCAATGAGCAGGCTTTCAAGAATGATCAGAGACGTATATCCTTTCATTTCGAATCTCAAAGATCTAAGTCTTGACTAGCTTATCAGCGAGGTGATGACACTGATGAGCACAGATCCGAATTGCGAATCGCGAGGCTTACCTCGCCAAGTACGTGGTCGATGACGGCGTCGTTGGCTAACCTATATCTTAATATCTGCTATAGGTCCATGTTAGTTCGGTGCTGAGAATACGAAAAGAAAGAAAAAGGGACAGACGCGGGTTGGCCGCCGACAGCCGGAGCTATTGTCGTCCCACCTGAAACACTGCCGCGGAATCGATCCTGCAATGGGATCGCCGTGTCGGTCAACAGTGTGGCCATGAACTGCAAGGCAAAAAGGTAGCACGCTTGCTTACTGGAAGAACGGGCACTGACCACTCGAAGACGGCCGTGACCAGCTACTCGACGGCGGGGTTGGTGTCGACGACCTCCTCGGATCGGGTCGTTGTAGCGGGAAGGAACCTAGGAAGGGAGGGTTATGTTAGCAAAGCGGCTTCATGAGCTGCGAGGTGAGGAGGCTCACCAGGCGTGGATGAGCTCCTTGACGAGCTCATTGTGGAGAGAGGAGGAAATGAGGGATCAGGAGATGAGAAATTGAGAATCAACGGTGATTCCTCCCCTGCCTTTATGCAGATCTTATTAGCTGTGTACATGTACGTACTTACGTACCGTAATGATAATCGTTTGACCATAACGAACAGACGGTGTATAAGCGAGATCCACTGATCAATTGCACTTGGGATTCAACACTCCCTTCTGGATTTCTCATCTTTGTTTTCTAGTTGATTGACTCTATTTCATTCTCGCAGATACCAATAGTTATACATTTCAATTGAATCATGGAAGCTTTCTGTAACGTCCTGAAAACCATAGTGAATCAAGGTAACGAAAGTACTTACATAATGCTAAGGGTTAAGAAAAAAAATGGGGTTAATAACCCCCTTAGAACACAACACTGATATTATCAACAAGAAAGAATGTGCACGAGTTGGGCGAGTATGAAGGGTATTATTGGGGTATCAGGTAGCTAGGAGAGTGTAAATGATATGTGAAAGATACCGAAACATTAAATAGACCATCTCCCCAAGGAAGGCCAGAGCTGCTACTGCAAACAACACCTCTATGTTTATTATCACTTTCTGTTCTGGAACTGTTTGGTCAATGAGGGGAATAAGTGTAAAGAAGCTGACGATGATCTGGATGGAAATCAGGGCAAAGAGATGTTGATCGCCGTAGAAGCCAAAGGGACCGGATGAGCCCAGACGATGAAGAGCTTTCAGTCGCTGGATAACTAGAGAACCACTCATCCATCAGACCATTCAAGATTGATAAAGTGATAATGTCCACATACATTTTGTCATGGTCACGTTTTGAATTGGGGGAGGAACTAAACGAGACAGGCGATCTCTTCTGTCTCGTGAGGGCCACCATCGGATCTCTCCCAGTCCGCCAGTAGCAGCAATAATCCAAACGTATGTCAACACTATTACCGTACCTGGGTAGATTATGGATTTGGTCATAAAATCTGCGCCACCCCTATCCATATCAGGCATTTTTCTTATGATTCCATCAACAAAATAAACGAAGAGAAAGACCCAGATGTGCCAACCCACGAACAGAAGGAGCTGTCCGAACGCGACTAGATAGTAAATTATCCAGTCTATAGGAGGTCTTCGGGAAACTTTAAGGTTTGAATCAGTACTGCCACAGGGAAAAGTAAAGGAAGCAATGACGCACATCTCTCAGCGGCCCCGACAAACCTGCCGGTACGGTGTCGAATGACAGAGAGCAACGTAGAGGTCGATGTGAGGATAGGAACCCGTAGATGGAATATTAAGGGACCGAGGTAACAAAAGAAGAGGATGATGGCTGAGGGTATGTAAATTATGACAACTAGATGCATTTCCTCCAGGGTACGCTGGGATAGAGTGGGAAGTTGAAAGTCTCTGGTATACTCCTCAAAGTAATCGGGGGTGAACCGTTTTACAGCGGGAAGTATCTTGGCGATATAAACGACCGAGCAGAAGGCCAAAGGAACAATATATAGAAGTGGAGCGGCCACTGATAAATCGAAGTGGCGTACCATTCTCAGACTCTGAACGAGAATCAATAAAGGAAGAGTAATCTGGTGTGACTAAAGACGTACCCGGTGCAAGAGGTGGGAGCGATCTTCCCGAAAAGATGAGGACCTTTGCTCTAACGAGTCATTGAGGTCTATATACCTCCTTACACGGCCATAAAAACCATGCAGCCAGATGGCCCCCTTCAAAAAGATGAGCATAGGCATTAATGAGCACATTATGGCTGTGTCGATCATCACTATCCTAGGTTGTGCAGGGCCATCGAGTTTGGGGTCGGCGAAGTATCCATACGTGATGAGGAGAAAAACTGGGAAGAAAGTCACCTGTGCACCCACTAAATGCACGATGGAAAAGGGATCATGAGATTCAGAGGAGTCAGAGGGAGTGGATGAGCCCAGACGATGAAGAGCTTTCACATGGAGCTGTATGACTAGAGGACCGCTTGTCAGACCACTCAAGATTGATATAAAAAAATAATGTCCACTTACATTTTGTGATGGTCGCATTTTTAATTGAGGGAGGAACTAATCGAGATAGTCGATCTCTTGAGGGCCACCATCCGATCTCTCCAAAGTTGCCAGTAGCAGCAATGATCCAAACGTATATCACCACTATTGCCATAGCTGGGTAGAGGAATTTTTTAAAAGTACCAATAGGGTCACCTCTTCCGAGTCTCAGCCTGAGGTATTCATCGGCAAAACAAACATAGAGAAAGATCCAGACATGCAAACCCACGAACAGAAGGAGCTGGCCAAATGAGATGAGATGGCAAATTATCCGGTCTATAGGATGTCTTTGGGAAACTTTGAGATTTGAATTAGTACTGCCATGGGCATGATGAAAGGTAAAGGGTGCAATGACGCACATCTCTCAATGGCGTCGAAGAACCTGCCGATATGGTACTGAACAACAGAGGGCAATACAGAGGTCAGTGCGACCTCTAGATGGACTATTAAGGGACAGAGGGTACAAAAGAAGATGACGATGGAGGGTATGCGAATTAAGACAACCAGCCGTATCATGTCCACGGTACCCTTGGATAGAGCTGGACCCATGGGAAGTTGAAAGTCTGGGTAAGGGTCGGGGAAACCAACCCAGCGGAAAGTGAAACCGGGGTATTCATGAAAGTGATTTGGGGTGGTCCGCATAGCACCGGGAAGTACCTTAGTGCTGAAAACGACGAAGATAAAGGTCAGAAGCAGAGTGGACATAGTCAACCCTGAACGAGAGTCAATAAAAGGAAAGAGTAATACAGTGTGACTAAAGACCTTAGACGTACTAGTGTTCTGAGAACGATCCCGAAAAAATGAGGACCATAGCCCAAACGAGTTGTTTTCATATAGACCAAGGAGGTAGAGCCTGATGGCAGATTAGCATTTGGTTCACTTGAGCGAGGTTGAAATTAACGCACGATGATGAGACGATACCCCCCAAAAGCCATTCCACCCAAATAGCATCATTGAGAAAACTTGAGTATGCAAAAGTAGTCTTAAGGGACCCCAGGAATCCTACTGCAGCTGAGACAAGGATGCGGTACGAGGTGACAAAGGCCCCTGGGTCAAACTCGAGAGCACCTTCATTTGACAAATATTTAGAGCGCTGGGGTGAAAACTTTGCCACCAAATACCGTACAACATCTGGTTTGAACAGCAAGAAAAGGTATTTGGGTATGTCTGAGTCTCTGCCTGTGTCATATGAATTAAGAAGGAAAAAACTACACAAAAATCAGTGTTGAGCCTTTTGATCGTTGAACGCAACTCACGCAAGATAGATCACGACGCCACTTATCCATTCTAGAGTAATAGGGGCTGTGACATTTCCTCGATAGCTTAACACAGCTTTGGTTGTCCCAATGGCAAGTGGACTCAAGAAACAGATGACACGATAGGGCGACATTTTTGGGTGCCATGAAGGCCGAGGGAGGTTAGGATCATAATGGAGTCCATCATTGAGGTCCGTAGTTCTCTTTCGTTTGAAGAACTGATGGAAAATGACTTCTTGTTGAAAGGACATTGCTCCATGATCATGGAAACCGATCAACTCCGCCGTTTCATTCTCTCTTTCCTCTGGCTTTCGTTTGTCTAGATGAAGACCAATGAACTCGATCGAGCCTGACCGTCCAGTGGAAATGGCAATCGGAACCGAGACAGCCATGACACGATATGGCGATAGATCGTCAGGAAGTCCATCGCTGAAGTCTGTCGTTTTTGTTGGTTCGAAGGACTGAAGGGGAATGCCTTGTTCTCGAAAGGAAATTGCGTCGTGGTCGTGGAAATCGATCAGACTTGGTCCTGGCTCGTACTTCGCCATTCCATTCCAGGCTCTTTCCTCTGGGTCAACATTCTTCCCTTTGTCCCGATGAACACCAAACAGCTCGATTAGCTCCGACTCTCCAGTGGAATTGGTACCCGTTGGAACAATCATCGAGTTTAGGGCGTATAGGGCACCACCATACTCTCGTGGATCAACGCCTTTCCCCTTATCTACCAATACCGCAGTGGTAAAATCACCTTCCTCGTTGGTCTCGAAGCAGTCATTGTCCATCAAATTTTCAGCGGCAAGAGCAGGTTCCTTGGTCGCTGAGGTGGCGGTCACAAAGCAATTCCCCTCATCACCGGCGCCTACTTGAATTGCTTGTGTCGTGGGCTCTTTTTCCGAGGCTACTGGAAGCGGAGAGTTAAGCTCGAAGGGGAGAATCGTTTCTACACAATTGGGCTTGATAGAAGGTGTCGTGAGTTGATGGTTGGCTGATTTTCTTTCAGTAAGTTGTTTTACGACTAACGTATTTTCCACATACCTACGGATGTTTCCGAGGTTCCGGTTGCGGCGACCCTTGTAGACCTATTCTCCAGAACAAGTGCTCCATTATTGTTCGTCTGATTATCCTCTCGTTCTACTCGAGGTGTTGGTGCAGCTGGAATTGGTTATTCTCATCGTGAATCGGAAGGTGGTGGATGCTCACGAGTATTATATTGGTTTACGCCTACATTCCTAGAGGTTTTCGACCCCATGATAAGAAATTAGAATGCCATCCGATTAAGAGCCCCACACTTACTGAGTTTTATCATCCTGTTCGGTGTCGATCTTGTGTTGGACCTCCATATTGTGCTGCCCGTCTGAGCAAGCGCCGGGATCAGGTTGGCTAACAATGTTCATGACGCTCACCAATAACGTAGATGGTACGAGTTGAAGTACAAGCAGTGTTGATGATAAGCATGGCTCGCAATGAGTCAATGGCACTGCCTTGGATCCCAGGGTTAAAATTAGCGCCGGCAAGGCGGCACTTGCACTAACGCGGGAACACCCGGGAAGAATCATCCCTAAGCACAAAAATTTCTTGTCACTACTGAAAGGGGACAATTCTGCGGCGCGCAGAATCCGTGCAGAATTCAATTTACATGCATAAAATTCTATATATAGTAGAATAATAAATTCTCAATAAATTCTCCCACGACGTAAAAGACAATTAGATTATCGGCAAAATTTTATGCATGTGCATTGACTTCTGCATGGATTCTGCACGCCATACAATTGTCCGCTTCCAGCCATTGTCTGCTTCCACCACTATAATTGTCCCTGTGGAAGCAGACAATGGCTGGAACCGGACAATTGTGCGGCGTGCAGAATCCATGCAGAAGTCAATGCACATGCATAAAATTCTGCTGATATTCTAATTATCTTTTACGTCGTGGGAGAATTCATTGAGAATTTATTATTCTACTATATATAGAATTTTATGCACGTAAATTGAATTCTGCACGGATTCTGCACGCCGCAGAACTGTCCCCTTCCAGCAGTGTGTACAATCCTATTTATTTATTTTCCGACAATATTATAGCTCAAGAGGAGTTCGCAATCTATGAATACCATAAAAAACTGCAGTGCAACCGAATCTCTAGTGATCCTCACATTCCAGTTCACATTCCTTCCACAAATCCCCCTTGTTCCACATTTTCATAAATGGCCCATCAATTTGCACTTTTGCACGAGATGCAGAATGCAAAGCATCAATGGAATCAAGGTTACCCTCGCCGTATCTCGCGTCATGCCCACGCGATCGACCTCAAGCTCGACCTGTTCACCACCACACCTCGCAAACTCCCACGCTCTCCTTGAATTACAACCATCATGCATCATGCATCTCATCCACGTTCCCCGAACTCTTCATTAAAATCCAAGTTTCTCATTCTGACACTGACCTCTCTCGCGCCTACTCGTCAGCGACCAAGGCTATCATCTCAGAAAGTGCTATGCCCAAAGACTGGGGGTGCAAGACACATACTCGCTGAATCCTAGAGGGCAATGGGCGACAAGTAAGTTGGTTTTCTCGCTTCTCACTTAGCTGCTCACCGCGTATATGCAGTCTCATCGACTACCGTTCCTCAACTATGAGCACGGCCATCGTACCGTATCTACAGACGCTGCATAGACTCGCAGGCCCAACGAACAAACTCCTCGACAAAGACCCAGCCCCAGGATCAAGGATCCCATAGGATTTTGCCATGTACAAACTCTCCCAAATTTATCAGGTCGTTCGCTGACTTTTCATGTAGCCTCTTTAGTAACGCATTACCCGCGGATTCGTAATTGTGGTGAGGGGTTCGATGATGATCGACGCTGCGGCACTGGGTGCTAGGGCCAGTTTGGGTCTCATTAAACGGACATGGCGGTATGTGTGAACGGGTGTGTACTTACCTGTTCCCTCTATGGGCGTTCAGCTAACCTTTCTGATGAATAGCCCTACGTTCCGGTGTTCAACGTACGTTGCTGGCGTGGGCACTTCGGAAATGGGGTCAATCGGTCGGTATCTCCTCGTGCAATGTTATATGCAAGTACAGAACATGGCCATTTGCCTTCGAGAGGGAGGGAACTGACTCGAGTAGGTAGCTAGCGTATGTGAATATAATCTAGCGATCGGTGGGCGCGATGAGCAGACATGTGGATGGTCTATAGGTTTGTGCTTACCTCTCTTCTTTCCCAACCCTTCTAATATCACTCTCAATAGCTTCCCCGTCATAAATCCCCGACGTGGATCATTGAGCACGAATACAGCGTCGGTCGTAGTAGCGGCCGTGGTCGTTTCGAGTAAGACAAGAACTGCGGGCAGCTTCATGTACGCGTGTGCAATCGCAGGGGTGGGTGGCTGGAATGGGAATCGGGTGCAGCAAAAGTCGGGGCCGTTCGTGTACAAGGTACGTCGGCAGTTGCTGTTCCTGGGCGACGAGACTACTAACGGATGGTGAAGGCGGTTGACATATTTCTTGGGATGACGACGCGCGCGTAACGAAATAGGCAGCGATTACAACGGAGGGAGGGCTGAGCGGTGTTGATAAGCAGGGTATCCAAGTATGATGAGAGGTATGTACTGCGTGCTTTAGAGCTGCAGCTTGTCATTTCGAATGGGGCAAAAATGAAAAATCCAAGATTCGAGGCGTCGTTGGCTAATCTGGTTTTTTATGTAACTGCTGTCGGTCCAATTTTACATAGTCCGGCGCCGAGAATGTGAGAAGGAAGAAAACTGGACAGACAAGGGTTGGCCGCCGACAGCCAGAACAGCTCACACACAACCCACTCGAAACTCGAAACACTGCGGCGGAATCGATTCTATAATGGGATCGTTATGTTATTAACAATGCGGTCAATGAGTTGCGTGGCGAGGATCATGCATCGCATTTTGCTTGTACAGTTGGAATCCGTCCTTTTTGGGAGTTTATTTCATCTCATCTCTCGGTCGTCATTGAATATTCAATAACTGGATCGTCGCCTGTCAAGAGTCCAAGTGCACCTCGGAATTCAGAGTACTTAGGGTCTACGTCTATCTATGAATACACAAAACTCTGGCAATCAAACTAATAATTTCCACATTCGCATTCCTTCCAATTACTCCCCTCCCTCCACATTTTCATCAATGGTCCATCGATTTCCGCGAGGTGCGGAATGCACAGCGTCAAGGGAATCAAAATCGCCTTCGCCGTATCTCCATTCAAGCATGCACGATCAATTTCGAAGGACCTCAGGCTCCACTTAGAATACAATCGCGTCTTCATCTCAACAAGAAATGGTTGGATGTCCTATGTCATGCAGTAGAAATAAAATGTCAGAATGGACAAAACAGGACCACGAAAAACAGCTGTACCTCGTGCGTCAAGTCTTCCAAGTCAACTCTACCACCCTCGCCCGTCCATGGTGGGATATCTTCGCCGTCGTTGCTTCTCAAATTCTCAAAATTAACTTTCAGCTTCGCGAGTCGCGGGAGTTTCTCCGCCAGCATGTCCAACACCTGAGGACTCAGGATCTGGACGGTTATATCCAGTTTCCTCAGCCCTACCCCTTCCGTGTTCCCCGATAATCCCCGCCCGAGAAAATCCAGCAGCATACTGAGGTCGTGAAGTGTAAATGAGCAATGTGTCAAGCCGAGAGTGGTTAGGGTACCCCTAGAATGCTGGATATAATCCCTGGCAGCGTCCAGACCTTCACTTGATGCCAATTCTTGGACATGCTGGTATGGTGAACCACCTCGGACATTGAGAGTTTCGAGGTGAAGCAATACTGGGACAAACGAGGGGTCGAGATCATTCGGCCATTGGGACGCAAAGGATGATGCCCTTGCGTGTTGGAGAGAGAGGCATTTGAGCGTATCTGCGTGTTGGTTGAGGAACTGAATGAGGGTTGGGCTAGGCGAGGCAAGAGGTTCTGAATGAAAAAGTGAAAAAGTCGCAAGTTTTGGAAAGGTCCTCTGACGAGAAAACCTCTGCAACAGTAGCGAGGGTTCATCGGAGGTGTCAGTGTTGAACGAAATATTCAGAGTGGTAAGCGTGGAAGCCACGGCCTGGAGGAACGTCGAAGCAGCTTCAGGGTCAGCACTAGAGCCATCCCTGGGAGAAAAGGTGAAGCTAACTCCCTCCAATGATGTGAGTATGGAGGCATTCGGTGGGAAGAGGGAGTTGAAGTTGGCAGACATGGCGTACAGGCTCAGTGTTCGGAGGTTTGAAGCGCAGGAGGCATACGCATTCACAAGGAGCAGTGGACCTGGTCGAGTCTTGGAGGAAGGACCACATCCATCGACAACGACGAGAGATGAAACATTGGTAAAGTTGACCACTGTGGTTTCCATCAACGCGTTGCGCATCTTGACCTCGGATATTCTGCGTAAAATGGGGTCGATGAACCGACCAAGGTCGAAGGGCAAGGTCCATGCAACCGTCGTCCAGAAGGTGACTTTTTCCGAAGGTTCCAAAAACATGTTCGTCTCGACCCAGTCAGAGGATAAAAGGAGTCGCTGGACGCGTTGGGCGATGTGGGGATGACTAGGTACAAATCGGGATTATGAGTTGCGAGCTCCAAGTCAATGCTCAACGAAGTCATCCTTACTTAAGGTGCTTGAGGTACTTGGGAGTCGCCTCGGTCCAGGGTATAGCGAGATTGATTTCGCTGTACCTCTCGTTGAGTGCTAGATACAGGAACACTGGGTTCACGGAGTAGAGCGTTTGCAAGACGCTCGACGGGATAAATTGTGCCGTCCTCAGCCATATTTCTGGAGGAATAGTGGTAACCATGGCGGGAATCCCGAACCCAGGTTCCCCCAAGCTTTTACATAAAAAGAGAAGGCGATGACATGCCGGATTTATGACGTACTACCAAACTGCCAAAAACGGTAAGCTGTAGTTGGAGTATTTAAATAACTCAAAGAGCAACGATCACGAGATCATACTTGCAAAAGAGCCAAAGAGAAAGGCTCTGGTGTCATGTCTGGAACAGCCCCAGATTTGAGATTTTTTCAAAAATTAAACTTCAGAGGGAAAGGAATAAATTAAGGTAGAATTACCCAGGTGAAAGTCATGATAGTTGAATTTCTATTTCATTTCAAGTCAATATTCAAAGAAATTCATTCACACATCTTATTTTATTGATAACGGGTCCTATATTAATTCTCTCAGCTTGAATTAACCCCCCAACCCCACCCCCTGGTTCAGGATTGAATCCTGGGACCCCCTTTGGCCAAATATATACCATTCATCCATGCCTTTTAACCTTCTTCAAAGGATGCCAGAGCTTGGCCAGAGTCTTTTAAATTTGCATGGGGTAAGTAGATCTCTATAGCCTCTTTCTTGTCACCTAAACAGCATGGAGTCTAAAGCTTTAATCTGTGGACAAGAGAGGCCCATCAGGAAAATAACAACTTGCTGGATTGGCTAGACCTAGCTCTCCTAGTCGTTCTAGCTCTCCAGCACTTGAGCTGGCTCTATGTAGACATGCCCGAATCCAGCACGGGTGCTGGGGCCAGCCCGGTGAGAAAATCACTGGCACCAGTGTTTTGAGCTAGACCCAGTACCATAGCACTTGCACCAGTTCACCAGTTCTGTCAAATCCTTTCGCGTTTGGCTCATTTTCACAGATAGATGCGAATAAATAGTTATCTGCAATTCGCTATATACTAGTCACATAATCCAGTAATAAAATATGAAGTATGATCCAACTGCGCATCCAACCATGTACCTGCAGCACGAACTCACGTTAGGCCAAGGGAATCTAAATGTCTTTCATGAGCACATGGATCGACTTGAACCCACAAGAAATGAACTAACCGCATTGCCTGCCGCCATAGGTAGGCAAGAGTAACGGTCAGTGCATAATGACGACCCAATGAGACCAACAGTCTGATATTGAGGGGTAGTCGACGGTGGTGACTCTGGTGCATCAGATACATGTGGTATAGCTGGGAGGTGGATGTCAATACATGTGGTGTTACAAAAAAAAAAAGAGACTCACTACGTTGTCCCAGCCCCCAAGCACTCGAAATCCCTCCTCAATCACCAGTTGCTGCGCATGCCGATAAGACTACGGCCGGAAGCTCAAAAGGGGGACAACGCCTTGGACAATAGCTTCCAAATACGGTGAGTTCATAGCAAGAAAGGTGATGAACTGAACATACAACGGAGGTCACAATTGCGATTGTGAGGGACCACAGGACGGTCATTTTCCACGCGATTTGAAGTGAAGATGACGGTGGTGCTGGTGGCAGAGGTTGAGACACTGCACATTGATGCCTGTATGACCTTCCATAAGATAGGAGACCAGAATTCAAATTGGAAACTGTTAGAATTTGGACAAGTGAACGTACCGAGACGAGAGGCAAAGCATAGCGGAAGAGTCGCCTGGTCACTGGTGTCACCTAAATGAAGCGAGGGCCGCATTGGCACCACATACTAGGTGAGAATCGGGAGAATGATGAGGTGGCGACTTTCAAGTGGAGGTGCAAGTTAAGAGAGAAAGAAGAAAACGAACAAATCAATCAAGCGGGATTTCCCTTATCTGGAGTTCAACATGATCACGTGAATTCGGAGTTCCAATGAACTTGAACGTTTGAACGCACTTGATTCTTGAAATGCACTTCGCCGCATCCACAATTCCCTGTGGTCTCGCACAACCTACACTGACTCGGCGACTGACTCCAGGGGCGAACATCTGCACATAATGACCTACCAAACCCCGGTCCCCAACCCACCTCAAGGACGATAATCCAATGATCAACAAATCCAGTAAGTGAGGGTCATGAAGAGATAAGGAAGCCGGGGGTAATCAAACAACGTAGTGGAAGCAATGAGGATGGGAAGAGGTCAAGCATTACTCAGATGA
>Ga0307513_10007529_pt1 | contig 14090 bp, 18 predicted proteins | sample 15_EM_MG_FD_202174 | JGI IMG/M metagenome (GOLD analysis project Ga0307513, IMG submission 202174) | Populus trichocarpa ectomycorrhiza microbial communities from riparian zone in the Pacific Northwest, United States - 15_EM | ecosystem: Host-associated > Plants > Roots > Unclassified | place... | reverse complement strand
CCTATTGCTCGCGACTCCCACCCCACCACCGGACACGTCACCCTCCCTTCCCGCCCACCACTACTTACGAGCTCGTCGGGAACGCGTCTACAGGACCCTACGCGGTCCCCTCTTTCGACCGGTTTCCCTTTTTTTCCGCTGCTTCGTTCAGGAACCCCTGCAACGATAATCCTTACCCCAAGCACCCCATCCTTGTTTCCTTGATATCCACCCTCTCCCCCCTGTCTTAATGGACGGTACGACGCCGCATACCCCAACCCCCCCCAAGGCACCCGCCCCCTACCCCCCAATTTCACACTGTCTACTCAAAACCTCGATTCTCAACCCTGCACCACCCACCATCACTCCCGACAATCCATCCCCCCCTGAAGCGTTTTCACGCGTCATACCGCGTTTTACCCACTGCTCTCATTTGGAGCGTGTTGCGGCGCCCGTCAGTATCCATCAAATTGCTCAGAATCATGCTGCTCGTGCTTGGAAGCGTCAGCCCTCATCACTGGCCATCGAGGCTCTTTCTGGTATGTCCAGATAGCCCATACGACCCCCAGTCCACCCACTTACCAATGAGTACTGACTCTTGCCCAGGATTTCTGCCGGTTGTCCAAAAAACCGGGTTTTTGTACTTTGAAGCGATACCTCCTTCCCCACCAATCCGCCCTTGCCATCTCCTTCGCCACCTTGTATTCCCACAACAAGACTCATCCGCTCCCCACTACCTACCCGTGAACCTTCACCGAATCGTTGAAAACGCCAAACAGATCTTCCATATCGACGCCCGCAAGCCAAGTGACTTGGACCCCGCATACATCATCGACGCCCCCAAAGCCTTGTTGGAGCGACTCATCGCTGTCCGGGGTGACGATCCCCTCAGTTTCGAAGCACAACAGAACGCGACCTTGGCTTTCAGGATGCATCTTCAGGCGACTTTCAGCACCAGAAGGGTTCTAGAGAGGCACCATCTCAACCACGAGGCATTCGACTGGGTCCCGGGGAGATCGAAACCAAGTTCAACCAATCAGTCGCCCATCCCGGAGATGTGCGGAACCCTTGCGGCACAGTCAATCGGAGGACCTGCAACACAAATGACACTCAACACATTCCACTACGCCGGTGTCTCGAGCAAAAACGTAACCTTAGGGGTGCCTCACCTTAAGGAGATTATTAACGTCGCCACGAACATCAAGACGCCGTCTCTATCCGTCTATCTCCAGCCCGAAATCACCAATGACCCGGTACTTGTCAAGAATGTTCAACAAGAGCTCGCGTACACCACTTTGCGGACGGTCACAGCCGCAGTCGAGATCTGGTACGACCCGGACCCTAGTTCGACCATTATTGAAGAAGATAACGTCTTCGTGGAATCATGTTTCGCTATCCCTGACGAGGTGGAATCAAAACTTCACCTTCAATCACCCTGGCTCCTTCGCCTCGAGCTCGATCGTGCAAAGTTGATCGACCGAAAACTTACGATGCCCTACGTGGCCGGCAGGATTGCTGAAAGCTTCAAAACCGACTTGTTTGTCATCTGGAGCGAGGACAACTCGGAGAAGCTGGTGGTTCGTTGTCATGTGTTGGGTGGAACGGACAAGGACGAAGACGGGACGGGTACGGTTGAGGAAGACGTTCTCCTGCGCCAACTGGAGAACACGACGCCGGATTCAGTCAGCTTGCGTGGCGTCAAGGGAATCGAACGGATCTTCCTCCAGAAACACGACAGGGTCGTCATCACACCAGAGGGTAGTATCAAGGGGCGCGATGAGAAGGAGTGGGTGTTGGAAACCGATGGCGTCAATCTAAAAGCCGTCATGTGCATCGAAGGGGTGGACTTCCGACGAACATATTCCAACAGCTGTGTGGAGATATTCAACATCCTTGGAATTGAAGCCGCTCGAGCTGCGATCATGAAGGAACTACGAAAGGTTATCGAATTCGATGGGTTGTACGTCAATTATCGATATCTTGCCCTCCTTTGCGATTCGATGACTCACTGGGGTACTCTGATAGCCATCACCCGACGTGGTGTTTCTTCGAGGAGACTGTCGATATTCTCATGGCAGCTGCCACTCTGGGAGAGGGGGGCGATTGCGACGGCGTCGCTGGGGGCGTGGCGCTCGGGCAGATGGTGCCCACGGGAACAGGTTCTTTCAACGTTGCGTTGGACATTGATATGCTGAAGGACGTCATCGTGGACCACCATTTGCCGGCTCAGAATCTCCTCGCCGTTCAAACCGACGGCGGTATGACCCCTGGACAAGCTGCGATGACACCCTACGACAGCAACTCCACAATGTGACACGATGCCTCGTTCAAGGCGGAGGCGGCGGCACTTCCACCGTTAGCTGTCAACCGAGGTGACGATCCAGCCAACTTCTCTTACCTGGGCTTCAGTCGAAGTCCCAAAAGTACTGGTGGGATGTCGCCTGCGCCCCCAACGTATAGTCCAAGTTCCTCGAATGTGTATTCGCCAACCTCACCATACCTACCCGCCCAATCCCCCTATCAAGCCACTTCGCCACTCGTGACTTCCCCGTATTCTACATCTCCACCTTCCGATCGTTCACGAAGCGCCACATCCCCAACGCACTCTCCGACTTCTCCAGCCCTCAACCTTACCCCACAAACTATTCTCCCACGAGCACTCGTTACTCGCCGACCTCCCATCGTTCTCCCTACGTCTCCTCGGTATGGTCCCCAGTCCCCATCCTTCAGTCCCACCTTCATTCGGTATTCGCCCGAGCCCTACTCGCCGACCTCCCCATCACTCTCTCCTACGTCTCCTCGGTACTGTCTCCAGTCCCCATCCTCCAGCCCTGCCTCCACCCGATATCCACCAACGAGCCCGTCGTTTATCCCGGAATCCTGTCAGATTCTCCAGGCTAGTTGTGTCGTGTCTCACCATTTTTACCTTACTGACTCGTTGATCCTTACTCCTCCCGTTGTTCGCCATCCGGAGCGAAAACAGCTCGGAGGGCCAGTGGTTCGTTGTCGTGTGTTGGGTGGAGCAGACAACGATGAAGATAGGATAGGTACAGACTTCACGCGGCTCAACAAGGAGATTAAGGGGTATGTGGAGAGGGAATGGGTGGTACAGGATAAGTGACGTGCTATTGAACCCAGAAAAAATCCCACTTAGTCGCATAGTCTACACCATAATGACGTTTTGCTCGTGCTTAGGCTAATGAAGTCTTCTCTGTTTTCATCATCGCGCGCAGGTTTCTTAGATTGCGCAAGTGCGCAACCCGTCATCCCAATGTATTGATTGTAATCTAAAGGTACGTAGGGATGAATAAATAAAGCGGTATGAAACTAGGTACATAGAACATGGACATAAGACAACGAAAACAAAACACGGTATTAGCGGAGATCGGAAACGGATATTATGAAAATGGGATACTAAGCCGTTCAAGAGCGCAAACGCTTCCTGGATGACGGTTCTTCAGAGATGGTTCGTTTGGAACCACGGGTACGGGATTTAGGAACTGGCAAGATGGCAGATGGTCCCGGCGAAGATCCACCTGCAGAGGGGGTAGGAGGAGGCTGGGCGTTCTTGCTGTGGACCACGGACAGGATGGCGGAGTCGATGGCTTCGAGGGTGCGGAAACAGTCACCGAGTTCATCATCTGGTTTTCCCCGCAGAAGTGAACACCACCAACACATCAGGATGACGAGGTTGTATATTCCAGTTGGTCCGCCGAAACGAAGGTTGAATGCACCGCCAGTGGCCCTGATCTCTTCCCACCAACGCATGGTTTCGGCACCAAGAGACTTTGCTTCAAGTCCGTAGTCCTTCTTGCAGCTATGACCATTCTTGAAAAACGTTCGGAGGACCTCTGGACGACACCCCACTGGGAATCCCTTCGGAGTCTGCCCAAGCATCAGCAGATTTTCTTATAGCTCGGGTGGTGGGATAACTCACAGTTTCCTGGAATCCAAGTGCTTCCTCGAGTTGATACCAGTGGAGGATCAGGTCTGACAACTTTCCCATCTCGGGAAGCTCACGGAAATAAGCAAGAGTCTTCTTTGACTTCATCCACGTGGACCCTGTCGCGTTCATCGGTAGGCTGTTGATGCGAGAAGGCGGGTGGCTCGGTGACGCGTGGTCTGGGATGTCTTGGTCCTGAATGGCTGAGGCTGCATGCGTGGGGACTTCGTCCAGGGGAGTGGGCTGAGGATCGCTTGGGGGGGGAGGGTCCGAGGATGGGAGAGCATTGCCAGTGGCGTTGGCTTTGGCTGGCGCGGCTGGGGGCGTAACGACAAGTCGAGAGGGAGAGGTGCCAGCTACCGAGGGGAGAGTATTGCCAGTGGTGTTGGTTTCGGGTGGCGCGGCTGGGGGCGTAATGGTGGGTTGGGACGGAGTAGTGTCAGCTACCGAGGGCACCGGACCTGCAGCTATGGCTAGGTCCGGCTGTCCACTGGTATCATTATCGGCCTCCTCATCGTCTTGTTCCATGCTCGAGTTCGCCTCGAGACCGTCCGGAGTAGACTGTTCGAGAGTGTAGTAATGCCAAACTGAGGGAGCTGTAGAGAATATCAGAGACGGTTCAAAGATGGAACGAAAGCAGAACGCACGATATATCTTATGAATCCATGTCGAGAACAAATTCTTGAATTCGTTTGCTTTCTCGGGGCCGAGGAACGTTTCGAAATCTTGCCCCTGCGGGGTTGTTCCGGCGCATTGGCTAGAAAAGCGGATATAGTGAGTGGTAGCAAACAGAAGAGGGTCAGAAAGAGCTCACAAAAAAGCGACAGGCTGTCCTCGCTTGGTAGGGGACGGGCAAGCCAACCAAACGATACCCTTGGCGGCGCATTTGCGTTCAGCGTTTCTCAGAATGGTCCCAATATTGCGGTTCAAGGCTGGAATGTTCCTGAACAGGAGCACGTTAGATCAGGGGTGGCGCTGCAACAGACTGTGGACGTACCTCTGGTATTCCCGGACCAAAATTTCTCGCTGATCCTCATCGTCAGTGCGAACAGTCCTACTGCCCTCGTACCACGCCTCCCGCTGTGATCGAACCTCCATCTTGATCATCTCCGACTCTGCCTCGTAAAGCTCCTGCGCAATAGCATTCTTGTACGTTATGGGGATCTTCTGGTCCTTCATATTGTAGCTCTCGCAGGGTTCAACCTCATCCTCCGGGATGTCCAGCTCGACTCGGTATTCCAGACTTGGCACGCGGTCTTCGGCCCAACGTTTGACGACGGTCTCTCGAATCCGGGTGTCGTAGTACAAGATCATGTACATTTGCACTTCGGACTTCTTCCGTGGGGCGCCATCTTCAAGGTGGAGGCTCCGCACGCCCGCCGTCGTGTTTTCAGCGCCCCTGCTCTTGAATACCCTCTTTAGCTGCTGTTGGGAGTAAGTCCGAGTCCAAACCAAACGCCGTCGGACAATACTCACCTCAACCTTCTTGCTCCTCCACAGCTTTTGAGCTTTCTCGACCGACCCTTGCTTCGCGACGAAGTTGGCTGGGGGTTCGGAGAGCGGCCAACGCTTGAACCATTCCCCGGTCACCATCGGCCAGAAAACATCTTTCAGTTTTCCTTCGTCAAGGTAACGGGAGTACGAGGGCAGGTGGTCGTCGAAGAAGGCCTTCTGCTCTTGCGTTTGCCAGGAATTTCCCATGGGTATGCGAGGAATGGGGAGAGAGAAACTGGGGGGAAGGCGGGTGCCCAGAATTATCACGGAATTTATGGTGCGCCAAGTTACCGCGTCTTTTACGTCGGAACTCCTCCCCAGTGCCGACAGCGGAACTCCTAGCTGTCATGTGCCGATCGCAGCAAGGAAGGCTCACGGACCATGCTCCCTACCGGTGGGTAGGGTTCATGCTCTCGAGCAAACCCTGCATATATATTCTGTATGGTTCTGGTATAATTAATATAAACTTTGCGCACAGAGACAACACCCTCAACAAGGCTCGTTATTCGTTAACAAAGGTATGTATTCTTCTAGTTTCTTGGGACACGGCCTACGAAGCACGGAACGTGTGATAGATGGACGCTTCTGGCTTCGTGGGCGGTCGAAGGTGTGCTCTTCGCGCACTTCAGCCAGGGTTTTAGTTCTGTTGCCCCCTCGCTAGCTGGTGCGATTAATATATTACAGGCCTGCTTTCTGCTTGCGCACAGTATTCCAGGTAGGATATATGGATCACCTCTCCCAGAGGATATCCAGGACAGTCATATTATTCTACTCACGCAGGTGCCATTTACAGAGCACACCATGGCGATTTTCAACTTCTCGATGCCATCTCGGCTCGATCGAAACTTCTCGCCTCACCCGATCCTCGCCACCTCTGCGCTGTCTTCCCTCCTTATTTTCCCACTCCCACTCCTCACCCACCCAGCAACACTCTTCCACCAACCCAGCAACGTTCTTCAACCAGCACAAATGTCCTCGACGCCCACCGGATTCGCTATTCTCCGCCAGCTCGATGCGATCATTGATCTCATCCTAACATTGTCGCCAGGTCTGACAACTCAAGAACTTGCTGAGATACTTCGCGGCCTTGCGCAAACCCATAATATTATTGGAGGTGTGCTGGAGGACAGAAATTTGGCGACTGAGGGAGTAACCCCCGTTTGTGAGTCTCAAATATCTCTCCCGGCTCGATATCCGCTCACACCCTTTCGCGAACAGACAACAATCAACACAATGCCCAGCAGCCCCCCGCCAGAGGGCAATTCCAACGTGGACCTAACCGCGGACGCTACAATGCTCCGCGTGGGACGACTGGTCGTCGCACTCGTGTTGTTGTCCGCCGTACTCACAGTGACGGTGGGCCGGCTCACTTTTCCATCCGTCGATGGATCACTAACGAGACGTTTAGCAGCGTAATTATCGCAAGTTCCACAACATGTTTCAGATTTCACTATAGTTTCAGTAGTATATAGACGAATTGCCCTACGGAATTTGTGCTCGCATTAGTCTTACGTTCACGCCGAGTTTTGTTCCTCTCGTTGCGTGCATCATAACTACATTATAGTGATATCCAATATAACCATCTTCAATGCAATATGGCCCTGGTATCGTAAACAAGAACTAAGCCCGCATACCCGGGTCAAATAGATGTATGTCTACCCGATAGACCTTCTGCCATCCGCGTGGATGTTCATGGAGAATCACGGCCGAGGGATCATCCACATCGGGTGACTGTCCGTAAGGTTACAATGCATACACTCAACCTTAGATGGATATCAAAGGACTTACAAGGGGACTGTCGGGAGCCCGTCCGTCGTGTTGGGCCACGGGCAGCGCGGATCTCGGTTACTGGCATCCTTCTACGCTGTTTAGAGATATCTCTAGTCTTACGGATAGTCACTCAGTCACCCATTAACTCGTTGAACAAGGCATTCGATTCGCAACAAACTACGAATCACAATATATCAGAACAAACGGGTACTAAGTATAGCGTAAATACCCTAGTCGAAGCAAAAGTTAAAGTCATAATCGTCGTCATCATCATCATCGTCATCGTCGTCGTCGTTATTGTCATCGTTGTTGTTGTTGTTGTTGTTGTTGTTGTTGTTGTCGTCGTCGTCACTGTCCAAACCTAGGTCCCAAGCCTCCGAATAGTTACCCTCGCTCTCATCGTCATCTTCAATGTATGGGATTTCCTCCAACAGCGGAGGGATGTCGTCCATGGTGGTATCGGATGAACCTTGAAGCCGCGTGAGTGGAGTGGCATCGACCCGTGCGCATCCTGCTGCCTCGTCAGAAACCTGGGCTGGGTCGTTGGTGTTAGGGCGTGGAACCCCATGCTCCTTCAAGTAGTCGATGGCCCAGGAATGTTCGAGGTGGTGTGAAGCGAGGATAGGGTACCACAACTTCACAAACGATACCGCGAGTTCGTAGTGAATCGCTGCCTGTTTTCGAGCATACGCCCGGAGTCCTGATTGAATGCTGGAGGGTGTTGTCGTCAACCGCACATCCTGTTTCGTCAGCCAGTCTCTCGACTTCCAATCCAGAAACATCGCCACCCGACGCATTTCCTCCTGTAGAAGTTCAACCTCCTCGACCCATCTCTCCATTCTCGCATACGAGGTAGCCCACTGGACTCGCATCACCTCGTGTACCTCCTCATCCGGGACAACACCTTCACCATAACCAGCATCACCCTCGCAGGTATCACGGGCTCGAGGGTTCGAGAGCCATATCCAAGAGAAGGTGTACGACCCGTCGCCAGGACCTTCCTCGTAATCTTCCTTTGCTGGTCCTCGGTTGTCCTCATCCTTTAACTCGAGGTAAGTTTCTTGCCATTCACCATTCGGGTCCAACCGAACGAGAGCATCGTAAGCGGTACGATAACGCCGCACGAACTTGTGGATGCGTTCGTCGATACCACCGATGATAGTACGGGACCTTGTGTTAGCACGTTGACCTTGGCCAGAAATCTGCGCTCGGTGGTTGAGGAAGAGGCTGTGCCTGATTCGACGAGCACGTCTAAGTTCGATCAATGAATCTTGGAGTTGAGCAAGGCGCAATTGTTGTTCGTGTTCAACGACTTGATGTAGGCATACTGCGTCACGGCGTGTAGGTTCCACGTTTGATGGGAAAATGAGAGATATCTGTTCCGGCCTCTCCAAGTCGGAAGCGTCGTCCTCGGCGGCGTAACGGTCGTGGGCCGGAGGGGATGGTGCTACTGCGCCAGGCATGTAAACCAACTGTGTTTGTTGCCACCTTCTGATCTGGCGCATGAGAACGTTCCGTTTCTCTTGAATGAAGGCTTTATGTGTGTCTGACTTGACCGACTTTTTCTGGACGATGAGTGCGAGCTGTTGCCTATGGTTATATGAGATTAGTACTTGAAAAGGAAAAAAAAAAAGCGATTAGAAAATGCTCACTGTTGTTCTTCAATTTCCAAGCCATTGCGGACGAAAACCGATGCCGGAACCCCATGGAAGGTGAGATCACCTTGAGCATCTTGCTGGTCAGTTTCAGCCAACCTTCGGCGGACTTCAGCCATGTTACTGGCTAAATGCAAGTTAGCATGATAACCTGACCATAATAGATAACGAATAACACCTTTTTCCGTGTGAGTGTATGGGTTGGGTTTCGTCTTGTCCTGCTCCCATCGAGAGATCATCTCAGCCCATTCCTGAAGGAGGTCCACTGGGAGAATAGCAGCGAACTTCTTGGTGGCGTCAGTATGCTTGGTCTTCATGGAAAGGGCCTTGAGTAAATTTCGACGAAGTGAATCACCTAGAGTTTCTGCGTCAGCGAAAAGAAAAGAAAACGAAGTCGGCCATACCCATTCCCAACACTTTTTTCCAATTCCACGAACTCCAGCTGTCGTCCAGAGCAAGATGTCGAGCGCCAGGGCCCATCTCTCGGGTAGATGTTGCGGCAAGATTGATATGCGCCCACTCCTGTTCGATGGTTTCACCGTGTGTCCGCCCGACGCCTTTTGCGAAGTTGAAGGAGTAATCCGATTGACAGGAAGTGCCGTGGGAGGGGAGATGGAATTTTGGGATCAGATAGGTGAACCGGAACTTGCTGGTGTCAAGGTCCGGGTGGTTCTCGGACAGGCGTTTGAGGTAGTGGATTGACCATTTGCAGGCGATATCATAAGAAACAACGACATCGCGAACGGCGACACCTCCCAGTACAGATGCAACGATATAGTCGGTGTTTATGTACCTAGGCAGTTTTCAGAATCTATGCATCAGGGGATGGACAGGCACATACCGCTCTCCCCGTTGAAGGTCACCAACACCATTCTTCATCATTAGAGAGTGTCGCGCACACACACAAGCAACAACACCCGACGCGACATAGTCCTTCGTCGATCGTTTGTTTGCTTGACTAACCGCATGGAAATCGGAGCCACAGCTAGTTACCTTGGGCAAGCGTGAGTAGAAGGAATCACCATAAGAAAAGTTGCTCACTTCCGCATCGTTAGCGTTCTGAGACACGTGGCCGATATAACGGCTATTCTCCACGAAGTAGGCCCATCCAGACCCAACCTCCGGATCCTTGATCTTGCGGTTCTTGAGCTTTAGACGGAAGTTCGCATCGATGGCGAGGAACAGTGAATACAGCCACCTATAGGAGGATATCAGCAAGTGCCGGCTACAAAAACTGTGGCGGAGCACCTTCGATCATCCGGGACCTGTTCCCAGTCGGTAGGTAGGTTTCTACCGGGGTGGGGGCATGCCGGGCACTCCACCGCGAACGCCCCATCTGGAACAGAGACGAGGCCCATGGGGCTATGAGCGCCACCACCGCGTTTGACCTGCTTCAAGTGACGCCACTGACGAACACATCTCGACATTTGGTGATACCGGTGCTGGAGAAAGCGTACGGAGTTAGATGACATAGCATGGATTGTCGCGGTGGAACTTACAATCGTCTTGGTCCGACCACAGTTATCGGTCTTCTGCATAACCGATAAGTAAAAATCGTAGAGATTGAGTTTTCCCTGGAGGGTCAACTTGTGGTAGGTGTCCAGGAGGTCGAAAGTGAACGCTATTTTCGGACGATCAAAAGATGCAGGGTACCAGCCCATCCGCAAAAGTTGGCGGTAATGTTCCACCGAGTCTCCGCACGTACAGAACTGTACGTTCACGCGATGGGAGCCGTTGAGGTCAGTGACGAGGATCTGTTGAGAGTGGTTTGTAGACGGGCAAGGAGTATGTTGGTGGCCAATATAGAAACAGAGCCCCAATTCGAAAAGGCTCGTGCGTTGATAAAAACCATTCCGCCAAACCTGAAAAGTGGTTAATAGAGGGTCTCGAGGGAACTCACGGGCATACCTCAACACGATGTAACGGTAGATGTTCGTGGCGCTGGATGAGACACGGTGGACAATAGAGGGTCATCTGGACACAATCAAGACACTTGAAGGTGCCAGTATCGTCGAGGCAATGCGCGCACGATGGAAGACTTTCATAGTCTCCAAGACCGTCGCGGCGAACGAGTTCGTCCAATACTATTGTTCGGCGGGTAATCCAGACCTCCATTCTCGTCTGGAAGGGGTGTCAACGAATAAGAACAATATTGGATGAGGAAGTAGGCTCACGCTGTCATTCCCATGCTTCCGCTTGGGACGCGCTTTCCGTTTGGGGCGTGCAGCAACAGCGGGCGATGGGTCCGTAGCACTTGTTCCCTCTTCAAAGTGTACAACTTGTTCTACTGGTGGTGGAGGTGGAAGGTCTGAAACTTGTGCGTTGGACTTTCGAATCGCGGTTGGGTTCGACGCGTTGGCGTGCCAGACATTCATGACTTCCGTTGAGTCGAGTGGGCTGGGGAGGTCGAGGACTTCACTGTATGTCGAAATTCCATTCCTAGTCCGCTTCCGTCGTCTGGGACGCGTCTCATTGTTGGCGAGTCGTTTTGACATGGAGAGGAACAAAGAGGAGCGTATTTCAAATTACGTCAACGCAATGCACTCAGATAACCCTTTCTCGGGCTCGGGGGTGAATCTTGAATCCAACACTCTTATAACACGGAGGTTGATAATTGTAACAGAAGGGGGAGGGAGTATACACATGGGTAAGTAGAGATCGGTGTAGCTACGACAGGGGCGGACGTGACAATAACGGAATATACAGTCGAATCACAACGATGGAGAGGGTCAGAGTCTGAGCTAAATCAAGGGCAAGCGGAAAGGAGATGAACTGAGAACAGGAAAATCGTGGACCGATTTTACCGCGTGGGGGCATATGGGCATGTACACGATGTCTGATTTGACTGGAGCAGCGTGCCGACGAGTACCAGATATCTTCTTGGGGGAGTACGTTTGGCATCTATCGGCCTTGGATTGTCGAAGACGATTCGCGTGTGCGGTCGGTGGTGCCATTGGAATCCTTTGTCCTCATCAGGGCCGGTGTTGGTTGGAGGTGTGGCAACCCGGGGGAACTTGGTTCTTCCGTGAGAAGATCCGTTGCGATTCTTCCTCCACCTTGGTCACTCCGGATCGGGGACGGGCCGTTGTTGGATGAGAGAGGGGCGGGATCCGATGTGGGTGGGGATGCCGTCCAGGTATGGGGACTCGGGTGAACACGACGACTCCGTATGTCCACGTACGTGGGTCTCCGAGTCACTTGACTCGTCCATTGTCTGGGAGGACCCCGGAAAATGAGAACGCAGTCGTGGGCTCGAAGTTGCGGAACCCTTGTTCGAGATTGGTTCGGGTTCTTCATCCTACTCGAAATCGGTGTTAGTTGGAGGTGTGGCGATCTGGCTGGTTCTTCTGGGTGGCGATCCGCTACGCTTCTTGGCCACATTGGGTCGGAGGACGGGCCGAGGGGACTGGACGGGGTAGTTGATCCTTGCATATTTGGTTTGGCAGACCCGGTTATGGGTGGGTGGCCTTCCCGTTGTTGGATGGTGGTGGAACATAATTCGGCGCGGACGTGGATGCCGTCCTTGATCATCTTCGTCTTCAACTCCCACTCATCCCTAGCACGACGCAGGTGGCCTTTCTCCACACTCCACTCATTGGTATGAGACTCCCTCTCCTTCTCCCCTTCCTGCCCAGAGATACACTCAATCGCTTCCTTAATCGCCTTCTGTTGATCGTCAACCTTCGTCTGTCTTCTCGGTATCGAAGGGGCACAGGCGGATGTTGTGGTGAATGGGGGGAGAAGCCGTGCAATCATAGCTAGGATGGGAAACAGGTGGGGGGATGGGGACCGAGTGTAGCAGACTGACATCCTGATCATCGGGGCTAGTGGTCCGGTTTCAATCAGTGTCTGTCTACCAGGTTGATGGATCTGCTGCTCGTTGGTCTGGTAGTGACTCGAGACTCCGGAGTGAAGAGGCAGTAGATAAGTGGGAGGGTGGGGGAGTAGATGGGTCAAAGTCCATCCCACCGAGCTCTTCGGTGGGGGATGGGGATTCAGGAGACCAAGCGGACTGGAGAAGCCCATGGCAGGGGGGCTGTGGGGGTCTCGCGCCATCCTTCTATTCGGGGGAATCACGTTCTGTGGGGGGCGCGGGTCCCACGTCCAACCGGCTCCCAGTAGGTAAGGGTGAGGGTCAACAAATAAGTGTGGTTCCACCCTGAGCGTCGGTGGAAAGTTCGAGGGATGATTGGTTGTCATTGAGATGGGATGGTCGTTCCGGAGGTGAGTGAGTGAGCGGGAGCGAGCCGGTGCCGGGATCAATCTGGACGTGCAGGATGTAAGGCAGAACGGAAGGTGGTAACTCTGAAGGTTGTAACGTATCGAGTATCGATCCACGCAAAAGTCTTTCGAGGGTGCGTGCTGTGTTGGGAGACCTTGACCCAGACTGATGGTGATGTTCGTCTTCAAATTGAGAAGGTTCGAGGATATGGAGTGGAGTGGATGAACGATGGCAAAGGTAGTGGGGACCGGTATTGCTGGCGAATGAAGCAGAGCTTGTGGACGGGATATCCAGCGTTCGAATGAGGGGTGCGTTCGGGGGGCGACAAGATTTGTGATAGGCCAAGGAGAGATGGAGAGGCCGGGAACGAGAGGGCTGGAGTGAAGGTTGAGACCATGAGACGTGCTGAGAAAATTAGCAGAAAAAACACACCATTCAAAAGCCAGGAGTGAGTTGAATGTCCTAGGTGTTCTCAGGATGGGCTGGGAGGTGATGAGGGTGGGAGAGGAGTGGGATATGTTCGGTCACGAAAGCGGGTTTTATAGGAAAACGACGAAAGATTCAGTCACAGGATGATGGCTATCGAAGAAAGAGAGTTGTGGACAATCTGAAGACGCCTTCGTGAGGGATTATGTGGATGGGATAAGGGAGAAGGAGAACGACGTGTTCGGACCCGGAAACCGGCGTTGTTGATGAACGACACGGTGTTTGTGGGTGGGACTGCCACCGTTTGAATGCGGGGGGTGTTCTTTGGGGGGAAGCCTATTGCAACGGGCTGAGGAGAGGTGGAGAGCTGGGGGGGAGAAGGAAGAGATACAGCGAAGACCGAGATTCCGAGGTATCCCGTACAAATTGTGGGTTAAGAAGTAACGCAGTCGAAAGGTAGAGGCAAGTTAAATCGTGTACGCGCGTTCCCGGCGAGCTCGTAAGTAGTGGTGGGGCGGGAAGGGGGGGTGACGCGTCCGGTGGTGGGTGGGAAGGGAGGGTGACGTGTCCGGTGGTGGGGTGAGAAGTCGTGAGCGATAGA
>Ga0307513_10007528_pt1 | contig 14091 bp, 15 predicted proteins | sample 15_EM_MG_FD_202174 | JGI IMG/M metagenome (GOLD analysis project Ga0307513, IMG submission 202174) | Populus trichocarpa ectomycorrhiza microbial communities from riparian zone in the Pacific Northwest, United States - 15_EM | ecosystem: Host-associated > Plants > Roots > Unclassified | place... | reverse complement strand
ACGCGATGCACATGTCTTGGCGGACTCATCCGCTTGTATCGTTACGAAGCAGAGGAGGACCAACGCCAACTTGATCCACGTCGTTTCCTCGATGCCCTCCAGCGAGGAGTACCCGGACATCTCAGCGACATCATGATGGATTACGGCCCTATGCGATGCGACATCTATCTAACCCTCACTTGCACGAACGATTTCCAAAAAGCCATGTTTACATGCGCGCAGGATCATAACCTATATTCTTTAGGATTGAAACTGGCCGCTTTCGTTGTCAAGACGGAGTTCTCCGTTGCGGACGGGATGTTTGAAGTTGAAGATCCCGTTACGGGAAAACGCTCAGTTGACGACATGGGTCTGCCTTTCAAAGCTTGGGGAGACTCCTTACCCCACTGCGCTAGGGCGATAAGGAAGCAGAACAAGCCAGGAGAAGAAGATCTAGCAGACATACTCGACATCAAATACTTCATCATGAGGCAACGCCTACCTGATGCCGTGAACCTGGCGAAGAAAGGTATCCAGCGAAACCCGGACCAGGCCTACTTCTACTATGCGACTACTCTCTTAGCGGACAACATCCAAGGGCTACGCGCTGCTAAGAAAGGCTTGAAGTGCAAGACTATCACCCCGTTCGTCAAATACCAAATGATGCAACGTGCGGTCGAGCATGCGGGTGATATGGGTGTGAAGCTATTACAGGAAGTTCCAGACGTGGGAGAGAAGAAGTGGGAGGAGGGTATTGCATTCTTGACGAGCGCTGTGGAGGATGCAAAAGCGTACGTCGAAGGAGCGCCACCAGACAATAGGCACATGAAGAATGTCGGGTATTGGTTCGTTCTCTTGACCATGCTCACCAAAGATGATTTGAGTCCCGATTTGCGAGAACTCAGCGTACGTTTCTTTCCTTGCGCTATTCTCTTCATCACTGAATTGGAAATATTTAGAATGCACTCGAAAGACTGAAATTGGCAGACCAGTTCAGCGAGTTCGTGGGCGTACCACCACCGAAGACCAATTTGCGGCTTGCCCAGCAGGCCGCGGTGAAACACTATTCAGGGGCGATCAAGGAGTTCTCTCGCGTTTTCGAGGAATTGGACCGAGTTAAGCCTAGCGGTGGTGCCCAAACGTTAGATCAAGACAAGATCGAGGACGACCTTGCTGCGTGGCTGGCTGATATCCGGCTCGATGATGGCACTATGGAAGAAACTATGCGTTGTGGCGCAGCTAAACATCGTCCGAAGGTGGATTACAACCATGTCACACTGTATCGGTGTTCGTGGTGCGGGAATCCCTCGGCAGTGTTGAGGAAATGTGAGTTGTCTCCGTATTTTCTTCACAAACATTTCCCCTGCTAACCACAACCATGAATCTCAGGTAGCCGCTGTGAGAAAACGAGGTAGGCAGAGCAATGCTATTGTCGTCTCTTTACTCATTGGTTGTGTTTTTAGGTATTGCGACTCGGGTTGTCAGAAGTTGCATTGGTCAGAACACAAAAAGTCCTGCAAAAATTGACGGAAGAAGCTTCCCTTCCGTTCTGGGTGCCGGTAGAATTCCTTGGACTCTCTTGGAGCATCTCTTCTGCTCTGGCAACAAACCCCTATTATTTTTTAAAACAAGGCCATGTATTATTATCGCGAGATCTACCTCACTTCTTTATCAAAGACCTTGTTATCAGTATCACGTCTTGATCACGTCCAAATCAAGTCGATTGATGAAGCGTCAACAAAGCCAAAGAAACGCGTCGCGTTGATAAACGATGACTCAAAGTAACTGACTCCGATGTTGACTTCGACACCTCTCTGCCTTTATCTATCATGATCACGACCAAAGTACAGCGAACCTATGGCTCTTACAAACGGAGAAACACCAAACCAACCTTAGCACCTCCTTCCTCCCCGCCATCTGCGTTGGCCTCTTCTCCGCCACCCACCCCACCCCCTATTCGACCAACCAAACGGACGATCTCCCAGATCTCGTCAACAGAGAACTCTTCCACCCTCTTTTCTCCTCGAAAACGATTTAAATCTACTGCGAATTCCTCTGCACCTGTGAATTCCGCGAAGCCCAAACCCAAAGCGCTCCCCTCATATGCCAAAGGACTCGTTTCAAAGGGCGACCAACAAAAGACGTTAACACAACTGCACTTCAACATCGACCAGCCTATCCTGCGGACGTGCTCTTTGTGCAGCCTCTCTTATACTAAAGGGGCTCCGGACGATGAAGCTTTGCATCGCATGCACTGCACTCGCGTCCGACAGGGTATGGAGTGGGGAAGGGAGGAGGAGAAGGACAAAATGAGGGGAACAGAGAGCGTCGTCGTCGAAGTTAGAACAGATGTAAGACTGAAGGGGAAAAAGAAGGGGGGTCGGATAATATCGTTTCCTGCTGATATCGGCGGCAAACTCGGCGCAAAGGTGCGTTGCCGAAATTGTGTTAAAACCCAAATTGACGAATCCAACGAAGCTTACAACTCTTCTACAAACCATCAATCTTTCCCTATCTGCACCTGATCTCTCTACCTCAACACTACAGCACTCCAAAGCTTATATTTTCCTCGTCCCACATGAAACCAAAGCCCGCCGTGAACGCATCGCAGGCTGCGTAATTGCCCAGCGTATTTCAACCGCCATGGCAGTTGTACCATCACAATCGTCTGCAACTCGCCAAGACTCTGACTCGGAAAAGGCTTCAACGGCCGTCATCGTTGATACTGACACAAACCTTTGCTGTTCACCAGAACCCCTCCCAACACCCATGGGCATTTCACGCCTGTTTGTTTCGTCGTCCCACCGACGGCTTGGCATAGCGCAGTTCCTTCTAGACGCGGCATCAGCCACCTTTATTCATGGATGTCCGCTTGACCCAACGACAGGACAAGTCGCTTTCTCTCAACCTACCGGCATGGGTCAAGCGGTCATGAAGAGTTGGGGAAAGGGAGGTGTAAGAGTGTACGAGGAATAAAATACTTATTAAGTCATTCGCTATATGTATTATTGATATGTATGTTGTATGTGTTTAAATAATTTATCGACCTTGCCAACGTATGGTACTCGTCTCCATAGTGGCCGAGAAGACTCATTCAACACGGAAGCAAGTTGCTCATGCGGCGGTACTCCGTCTGATTCTCACATTTACAATTGCTCCTGCCTTTCCGAGTTTGCATAGCTTTCGATACACAGCTGGGAAACCTCCAATTGTTTTAAGCGCCCGTGAGGTTCGACCCAAAAAGGTAAAGCCTCACTTGAAAACTTTCTATTCGTTTATCCCTTCTCTTGGCTGATGGCCCCCAATGCTCCCCTAGGTCGATTTGGTTTTTCTTTCGTTTGCTCTGCCCTATTCCCTTGTCTTGGCGGTACCACTTAAGCCTCAGAACCAACAACCCCCACCCTCACTCAAGACCTTTTGGTACGCAACGAGCCCCCGTGCGGTTTATATCACCCATTTCTTGAAGCCCAACTTAGGCGCGCCCTTTTGATCCAGCGGAGAAGAGTATATTTTGCGTGGTGGGAGTAAATGTGTGATCCATCTGGATTTAAGTTATAATTACCTTGGGGCTAAGGAGGGAATGTTGCAACCTCTTTTTCAATTTATGATCCTGCTAAAACCCGTGTTTTTTCTTCCCTTCACAAAAGAGATAAATTCCTAAACCTCCAGGAAAGTAGTGGGACAAATATTTTATGTGTAATCGAGGAGGTGGCGGATAAAACAGGGACTGTGGGTGTCCAGGGATAACGTTCAGATTTTTAGGGCGCCTTAGGGACGATATATATCAACAGTTGACGTCTCCGCGAAACCAGAAATCTGTGAAAGGGTGGGAAATACCCCTCGAAGACATTTGCCACTCGGACTTTGCCGGGCAGATGGCAGTTAATCGGCGATCAGTAAACTGGACTTGATCGATTGATCACTCGCGCTGATTTTCGGAGAACGAGTCTGAAACGAATATTTCAGACTCACTCAAAGGACTCAGTTTCTCATAGAACGGTATACACGCTTCTCTGGGTATATTGAATACCTTCACCAATGCTCATAGGTATTTGGGTAGCCGCCAGACATATTCACAGCGGCGGCGTGTGAGGCCTTACTGCCTCAGACCAAAGTCATACCACCGCACCACGTTGTACTGCGTCGAGAGGATAGGGCACTTATGCAACACTCTTGTACATAGGGTAAATCGTATTGATTCAATGACTCGCTATTATATATTTACATATGTACTACATATATCATGGAAAAGAGGGGGCGATGGAAGGACATACCCTCCTGAACACCACCTTAGTGGTTGGAAATGGAAACCTGCGCTAACAGTCCATGATGCTGCATCGGCTCCCATCGAGCTCCCCCCCTTCAGCGACTACGTTTGCCCCCATTCGTCATCAGCGTCGCCTGGCCTGTCGGTGTGGTTGTTGTCTGCATCGGCAGCTAGCGCGTCCCTGATGTGATTCGTCGGTGCGTCTGTTTGTCAGCAGATGCCGCAGGTGCTCTTGTAGCCGTTCTTCACGTCTGCAGTGCCAAGGGTCGTCTTGGCCATTCGTGGGTTCTTCGCAACGTCAGTATGTGGGGAGGAGATTGAGTTTGGGCGCAGGTCAGTGGTTGCATTTCGTCTGTCATTTGGGCTGAGATACGCAAGGCGGGGCGACAGAAAAAGAGGGAGGGAGCAGAAAAGAGGGAGCGGGAGATGGGCGTTGAACGTTGAACGTTGAACATTGAGCGCTGAGCACGGGCATGGTAATCATAAGCGACGGTGGCGAGAAGAGAGGAACGGTGACGCGTAACATTCCATCAGTCACGCTGACAATTTCCACATTGGCCGAAAAGTGACAGCCTTTCTCATCGTAATGGGTAACCAAACGGGGAAGTTATGGTGAATAAATAGCATTACTCGCTGCAGCGTAATACGCGATATTGCAAAGTAGATAGAAAGCGGCGACAACAATGATGGAGAGTGGACCCGCTATCTGAAGCGTTCGAGCAGGGTTGTGGACTTCGGAAAGGGCGTAATTGGCATTGCTGAAGTCGATGAAGCAGTATATGATCTAGAACTTAAACATCTATAGTTGGACTAAATTGCTTGAAGAAATATAAACGTACGCTATATAAGCAAGTGCAGAGAGCGCCGCCTCCTGTCGTGGATCCGGCCCAAATCTGCTCCCAACTATCGAAATTTCCTGGACGCTGGACCCCCTCTTGAAGGTTTCCAGTGAGAGCGATGAATCCGGTCCCAACGACGATGAGGAGGATACCGATCTTCATGAATCCCAACACATTCCTGGAGCCGAATTCCCGCAGGAATATGCAAACCGTGTAATAAGAGAACCCCGGTAAAGCAGACGAAGGCGACCAGACGGACAGGAGAAAATATGGCATGCGATGGGGAAGGAGTTGACCCAAAGGATGCGAGAGCGTATTCAGTGAAAACGAGAATGTTTGCCGCACCGTAGGCTAGGTCGATAAATAAAAAAGGAGGTTGGAGTTGAAAAATGAGGCATACCAAGCAGTACTGCATTCGCGGCGTAAATAGCTGTGGTGAGTTGCTTGGGTCTGGGAAAGAGATGTTCGAGGTAGTTCTTTTCCCCGCCGTTGTGAGGCAAAGCCTGAATGAAAGATTAGATGAATCGCGTTACAGAGCAGGGCTCATCTTACGGATCGCCAAATAATGTACACTTGCATCCCCGCAGCCGCAATCACCGAGCCCAACATCCACAATCATCTTGTACGTGTGTTAGCGGGGAATTGCTAAGAGAGTGGCTCACAACGAAAGACCGACGCTGTCACTAAATTTCAAAATGGTGCTTGGGGTGGCGAATATACTAATTACCATTCGTAAATTTTGTAAAAGGCTCCAATCAAATGGTATCTCACCCTGTTCCAATAAGCCTATTGAAGATGATGAATACCGCCGACACGACACCAATTTGGCGCTTTGGCATTGACTCCGTTGGTTCATTGACAATACTAGACTCTGTTCCATTGTCCTCTGTGCCATAGTTCGACGATGGCGTCCACACAAGTGGTTCAGCTTCAAAATCTTTGGCGTTGTCCTGCCGCATCATAGCTTTCGATATGCAGCGAGTGGCAGATTCGGTGTCGTTCTGGAGAACGTCCTCCATATGATTCGTGGTAGTGACCGGTACTGGTGAAGGTCCATGGGTGCTCGATTCGCCATTTCAAACGCCGTCAGATTAGTGGGCGATTGCGATATGTGCGAAAACTTTGTCGACTTTGTCGAATGAGGTCGAATGAGCCTTGGTGCTGGACAGGATTATGCTCAACGGCTGGTGGATTGTGTGTGAGGTGTCCAGTCTGGGCGGACTTTCAAAGCCGGGATCAGCCATCAAATTCTTTCGATCGACATTTCCTCTTGGCGACGCATCGACATCCAAAACGTATCCATATGGTCTCCAGCTATTTCTGCATCGCTACTCTCACGAACGGCACACGTTTGTGTTCATAACGTTCGTTCGTGTTGGCATGACCTGTCTTAACTCACGAAGGTTGGGAAATCCTTTTTAAATGACCTCCACGCAGGGAAGCTTTTCCAAGGCCAAACAAACCCCGGGTTACCATGATGATCCTGTCCTCGATGTTTTGTTTTCTATGCCTTTTCTTCTTTTTCTCTCAAACCCATGCGACAGCCATCCTCGCCGATTGGCAGCATGAAGCTCGAGATGTTGTCCCTTCGACCTCTGCTGTTCTCGATGGTGTGACATATATCAACAAGGTATGGGCTTCACTCGTCTCTTTCCTGTCCTTACTTTGATTTTATTTGTCTCTCGCTAGGGTATCGTAGGATTTGGATTAATCTCATCCAACTTCAAGGAGTCGACTGGCGACACCATTGGTGGTTTTGGAAGTGCCATTGCGTTGAAACGGAGTTCATTTAAGGCGTCTCACGGGAAATTCACGGGTACTATCCTTGCGAGACCCGATAGAGGATTCAATGTGTACGCCCCCCCTCCATTCTTTCTTTGTTCAGAGTATAACATAGCTTCTCTAAATTAGCGATGGGACAATCGATTACCAGGCTCGTCAACACGAGATTGATTTCGCTCTAACCCCATACACCGATTCTGCCAATCTTTCTTTCCAAGACGCCCAAAAAAACGTTGCAAGTGACATATCGCAATACCGTTCTTTCGTACGAACGCCGCCACAAGACGAGTGGATTGGACCCGAATGCAACGAGGCCCGCGCAGCCCTTGTCCGACTTTATCCCATTCCTTGACCCTCAAATTCCCATCATATCTAAAGCCGATAATCGCCTGGTTCTCGATGTAGAGGGCCTTATGGAACGTGAGTGATTTTATTCCTTGATATCTACGGTTTTTGAAGTCTGTCATAGGTTCTGGATAAGTGATGAATACGGTTCATACATTTATCGGTCCACGCAAAGTGGGCAGCTCATTCAAACTATCCAACCCGTCGATGCTGTTTTGCCCAGGGATGCTTCCGGGGCGTTGAATTTCACTTCGACCGCCAACCCAGCAACCGGACGTTCTCCAAACCAAGGTAACTTGTGCCTTTACCTCTACTTCCGATAAACTAAATATCTCCGGAATAAAGGCTTCGAATCTCTAACATTCGACGAGAAAACCCAAACCTTGTACGCAATGCTTCAATCCGCCACGATCCAAGATGGTGGAGACAGCAAAAGCACTTCGCGCTTCACCCGGCTCTTCGCGTACAACGTCAGGAACCCCGTTGTCAAACCGCGCTTGGTGGGAGAATGGGTTGTTCCTCTCCCGCAAAGCTCAAAAGGAAATACTCAGGCATGTAGCGAGATTCATTTTGTAAGCCCTGGGGTCTTTTTGGCGCTCTCGAGGGACGGAGATGGGCGAGGCGGCAGTGATGATAAGTCTAGTTATAAGTGAGCCTTTCGCTTCTATTGAAACGTCACGCTCAAGTCCGCGAATAGACAAGCCGATCTGTTTTCGATTGCGAGTGCGACGGATATCCATGGTAGCAAGTTCGATAACCCCGCAAATCCTATTGCAGTCGGAGGTGTTCTGGATGGCAGTATTGCCCCGGCGAAATACGTTCCTTTCGTTAACTATCTTGACCCAGTCCAGTTGGCGAGATTCGGACTTCACAATGGTAAGGAATCTGTTATTTCTTTGATGCTTCCTGAGCCCATGATGTCAATAGGCAAGCCGAACGACCAAACCCTTATCAATAGCAAGTGGGAATCGCTGACACTCGCACCTGTGAACGAACCCGCGTTTCCTAACGATTACTTCCTGTTCACCGTCGTAAGTCCACGTTATTGCACTCGGTTTTTTTCATGAAGACTTAATTAGAACAACTCTTTACAGTCTGATGACGATTTGCTCAGCACCCAAGGCATCGCTGATGGCCTTCAGGCTTCAGCTCTTAGAGACTGATTGCGCGCTTCGCTTGCAATGAGTCCAATTCCAAGTACAATGTAAAAATTGAAGCTTGGGCATGAGGGACGGCTAAGGAGTAAAACAACTCGGCCCCACAAACATTTACGACATAGAAGTACAAGGAAAACATACATATGGAAGAGAGCTTCGAATAGTATCAGAACGCATTTTCCACCAGCTCAGCCTCAGCCACCATCTCCAGCAGGGTCTCAGGGTCGATAGTATGAACTTCCTTTAGCCCTGAATCCTCGTATAGGATGTAGTATTGAGGGCCTTTTCTGTTCCTGATGGAATAGCCGTCGACGAGAAAAACCCTCCTCACTACCGCTGTGGAGATGAAACAAAGCCCTACCAGCTCGTCCGGGTGAGACCGCCAGTACTCGATCTCTTCCAATGAAGTGGGGCGGGATTCTTTGACTTCAGGGGTGAAGTTGACAATTGCTTGGGTGATGGTTGGAATCTCAGCGGGTTGACCACTATGATGCTCTCTACTGTGGATGTCTGAGTACGAGCATAAATAAAGTTGAGAAACAAGATAGCATACAATAGCTGAGCCGCTCTACCGATCACCGTCTTGAAGTCTGACTGAGGCCTGGCAGGATCTTGGAGAACGACCTGAAGCATGGCCTGCAAGTAGAAAGAAGCCGCAAACGAGATCCGCATACGGCTGGAATATTCTCATGAGTCCTATTTTCATATGTACTTCATAGAAATAAGATCCTTATACTCAACTCGTCAAAGGTCTGGGGTTTGTCTTCGCACCGCCGTGCGTATTCTACCATCATTTTCTGAGCATATTCAACTGTCATCGGGGTAAATGGAGTGCTACTCTGCACTGCGAGAGATTCCGCGGTGATTCGCGCGTGAGAGGCGTTCATTTCTTCTGGATCGTGGCGCATAGCGTCTGCTTGATCCTGGAATAACTTCGTGTATTTAAAATGCGCTTGAGCGTACTCTTCCAGCTCCCTTTTCTTGCCCTCCTTCGCTTCAGAATCGGACTTTGTTTGAAGTCGAGTGCGAGGCATGATGAAATAAAAGTCTCGAGCGGATGGAGGAAACCAACTTGAAGCGGCTGAAACTGAGTCAAATCCTCATCAAATTCTTCAATTTTTTCATATAGCAGCAATTATATTGGTTATAGTTAACTGTTATAAAACGAGAGGTTAGCGTTCATTAATTAAATTGGAAGGTATCAATTTAAGCAATTGCACCGAGGGAGAGGGGGAAGGTGGAGGTGGAGGTAAGTCAATTCTTCACCAAATTCCTCAATTCATTTTGGAGTGTAGAGGAGTATACCTAAGCTGTGTATATCCCACAAATTAAGACGTTCGCGCTAATTTATTGAATGGGAAATTAGAGATTTATCCGATTTTAGAGAGGAGGAAGAAAGGACAAAGAAAGGATGTAATGTAGGCAAGTCAATTCTTCGTACAATCACTCAATTTATTTTGGTGTTTGACCAAGTATATTTATACTGTTTAAACCCCCCAGACGAGAGGTCTGAGTCGGCGTAAACAGGAAATTACAAAACCTTCGATTTTAGTAGCTTGGATGAAGAAAGGGTGATAAGCCGGTGGGAGGTTGGGAACAGGTATCGATGACATAGCCACCTAATCTAAGACTGACAGATAACATAAAATAAATTACTACCAAGCCAAGCTATTATTGTGTGGTGAACTCCCAACTTGGTGACTTGCTTCCGAAGCCCCTTGGAATTTTCCATTTTATCAATCATCGAGATTGGACTTATCAAAAAAAAAAAGTGGAAAACCATGCCGGATGATATCTCTCTTCTCATCGTCGACCATTCGAACGCACTGCTACCATGTTCAGTGGAAGTCTTCACCTGTGCGTGCGATCTTGGTCAGTCTAACATATACATTGGCCGATGAAATGCTAATGATTCGGCCGTTAGATAGTGTGCGATCGATCTTTTTCAATCGCAGTGGAATACCTCCTCACCGTCGATGCACTGGATCCCCTCCTTCGCAGAGGGCCCTTCATTGCATCGATTTATTTTCAGCTTGTTGTTATACCTGTTGCTTTTATGATGAGGCCCGTATCTTTCTTCTCAAGTCTGGCTTTCCTTTTTCTCTGTTATCGTGTGCCAAAAATGGGACTCAAAATCCCAGGGGGGTCGAACTACATACCGACCGCAACCTTTCTGATTTCTCGATGTCGGTCATCGGATATATTGTCGACTTGCCACTGCAGCCCTACTGCGGTACGAATATGGAGGGTAATCCGACTTGTGTTTCAGAGCCCGCCCTCTACATTCCGCATTATTAGCCTCTCGCTCGAGAAACCCAGGAAAATACAGGAAATAACTTCCCTGCTTTACCAGCGCTTGACCTAACTGTTTGACGGCACTGGTAGCGGAGCTTGTTGGCCCGGCGGCAGGTTCAAGTTTACGAGGCCAGAGAACGGAGTTCGCCTAGTGGAAAACGTAAACAGCACATGGAATCGTACCATGAAGTCTGAGAGGTACCATAACTTTAAGTACGAGCGTGTGGGCCGCCCTCGGGTAGAGTTTTGAGGAAGAAAATCGAGCTCGATCCGCCGCATATACATTCCATCGCAAAGGAGGAACCGCGGTAAAAATGCAAAGAGTCATCTAGAAGCATTCTCTTCCAACTCGAAGTTGAGGGATGGGGAATGCCGGCGCTTGATGTTAATTGACGCGGCGACTTGCATAGATTTGGAATCCTACCATCAAGATAGAGGGGTAGAATAAGCGCCTCATTATATTGATGTAAATTTGACTATTGAGGTGGTGGCGTCTCCCCTCCATCTGGGCCACCTTCGAGTGAAAGTGGTGTGTAGAGGCATTGACACCAAGTTAAGGTCCAACTGGGATGATTTCGTCTCAGCGCAGAATGGGCGAAATCTGGGGTGGCCCTGTCATTGGTTCGCGCTGCGATGAGGTTGGCTAGCGCGGTGATTGGAGCAGATCCACAGCGCTTACTCTCAGGACCCAAGTGTGTCCAATGCTCGTGGTCGATTTGCAGACGAGGCAACAGTTGGAGGTGAGTTTCTCGAACTCTTGCGGACACTTGGTAGCGCATTTCCAAATTGGGAAGTAAAATAGGGAGGACTTTTTGGCACTGACGGTGAGGGGAACATTGGTCAAGGCCATTCTAAGAGAAGTATTTGACAAGGACGAATATATATAGCTATTGTTGACTGGAGGTACCACCCATACTTCTATCGTGCGTGGTGCGAAATGAAATTGGCAGGTGGTCATTTGACTCGATTTAGCTGCTCTCGCAATTCAGCAACTTCCTCCGTCAACGCACATATTTTGGCATCTAACTCCCTTTCAAATTGTGTGGGTTCAACTGCCGTTATCGAATTCCTTTTCATCTTAACATAATATCAATCGTTGATTAGTATTGGTAAATGGACGGAGGAAGGGAAGAAAAAACATACATCATCTTCAAAGTGTGCTTCCTGTACACGGTAGTCGTCTAGAACGACCTGGAGAACGTTTTTCGGTACGCGGTTGTAGATGACGTACATGCCTATACTGCTTTGGTAGCTGCGAAGGGGGACTGCCTGAACTTCAAGTTTATGCTCCTCCTCTAGCAGGTTCAGGAGTAATCTGGAGTATCGATAACGATATGGATCCCAAATGGGGCGGGGATCGGCGTCGGCGTCGTATTGGATAATGAGCGCGAGGATGACCACTTGGTACACATAAAGGGGTTTCGCGTTCCGAGGGAAAGTGAGGGTTGCGAGTAGACGGTTACGATTGTCCAGGCACACACTATCCAGATTTACAATAAAGTCCCAACAACTCATGTCGCTCCATACACGTTCAAAGGAATAATACCGAGGCGTGTCGTTCCCAATTTGAATGTTAAACACAATGTACTCGGTATTGCCCACATCGTGTCGTTAAATTAGCATGGCCTCGACAATGCGGAAGGCTTTTGCTTCGTCGACGTGTGCAAGTTTTGATAGAATGTACCGATGGTAAGTTGAAACGGTAGACGAATCACCGTGTCCCTGAAAGAAGGGCTCGGTTGCATAAAAAGTAATTGGTATTTCCGCCATAAGCACAGCAGGTAGAAAGGCAAGAGTGGGATAGAGGAACCAATTTGACACAAAATAACATATCGGGGCCGGTAGGTTTCAGGTGTGTGGAGTGTCGGGATCTTCCGGTCGGGACCCTTCTATGACATACTTAGCCATTGGGACCCCCCGTCATTAACGTTAATTACATGTTGAAAAAATCCTAGTGTTTTAAACGTGTCGGTAAGTAACCCAGCGCTATCAGTGGTGACCAAGAGAGATATTGAAGGTCTCCTCTCAGATAAGTCACCAGATCTAAAAATAGACCTCGATGTGATAATCCTTGAGGCAACGAGGCGGTGAAAATTGGGTGAAAACATTTCTTCCGATGAAGTTCTTCATTGTAGGTGTGGGTATATGGCTCTGGAGTTGTCGTTCGTGAATGCGGTGCTAATCACCATCCTAGCGCTACTGTCCTACGACGAATTAAGTAGATTCCGCCTCCCGACATTGATAATAGATATTTATTTACTTGCCTTGTTTCATTCACCACCGCTCCTCCGCCAACCAACTTCGTTAAACCCATTGCATTTTCCTCTTGCCGGGTGTGGATGTCAACGTAAGCAGAACCAACCCCGTTCCCGCACGCTCGTCGTAAAAGCCTCTCGTTATTCTCTCGAATGTGCCAAGTTGGTAATTTACTCTCCATCTCGATATTCATGTGTTTACTTTGAGCATAAGTGCCCCCGCGTTCAGGGTCCACTTTGCTGTGCACCCGCGTAAGTTGTCTGCTTCCTCATAAATCCGGACTTGGTGCTGATGTTCAACCAAATACCTGTTGATTAGGTTAGTACGTTTTCGATAGCCTTAATTGGATAGTTACTGACCACTCCTCTCGATGACATCGACAGCGCGCTGCACATTGCCCGCCGAAGAGTTGTGGTATGAGAGAGAACGTCTGAAGCGGGTAGAGGATGTGCACTGCTCCTGGGCTGGTTGTAAACATCCCTTCGATTCCAATTGATATCGTAGGAGCGAGCGGGGAAGTATCCCTGCAGTCACAATTGCTTCATAATAGTATGCAAAAACCTGCCGATAATCTTGAGTGCCTTATCCCTGGTTGCGGGCAGCCTGTCCACGTTGACGCGAAAGGAGTGAAGGTCAGCGAGTATTGCTCGATGAGGCATCGTGAGTGCGTTTTTTGTTTTCCCCTTTTTTTCCCCTGGGTTCTCAGCTGACCACTTTCGTTGGATGATTATAGGGAGGCCGTCTCGTCGGGCCTTGTGGCGCCTTGTATTATGTGTTTGACGCTGCCACAGAGTGAGAACGATTACTTCTGTTCTCGGTTGTGTAGGGAGGATTCGATGAACAAACCCGCGGAGTACGATGAAGATGAATCTTCTGAATAATTTCCTATTAGGGGGGCACATGCATTCGTTGCACCGAACGGCTCGGAATTCGAAGTACTTAGTGTTTGGAGGTTTTGAATCTGATATACAGATTTATGAATTTCAGGCTATATTACACGAGCAGTGATACGGATCGATCGTAAGACCCTTAACGTGTTGTCTATAGTCCTGTTTTTACCACGCCCTTCGAACCGTGTCAGAAAATGCTTATGTAAAGTGCGGAGTTCTAATTATCGTCGCGTCCAATCGACGCGACGAAGTAGGTCTTTTTATATTTCTTGGAGACAAAG
>Ga0307513_10007526_pt1 | contig 14093 bp, 14 predicted proteins | sample 15_EM_MG_FD_202174 | JGI IMG/M metagenome (GOLD analysis project Ga0307513, IMG submission 202174) | Populus trichocarpa ectomycorrhiza microbial communities from riparian zone in the Pacific Northwest, United States - 15_EM | ecosystem: Host-associated > Plants > Roots > Unclassified | place... | reverse complement strand
GAGGCCGGCGGCCGCCGCGCGCTCGCGGGCCGCGTCGTCGTCGAGCGCGGACATCTCCCGCACGAAGGCGCCCACCGCGCGGCCCAGCTCCAACGGGCGGCCGATCGACTCCCCGCGCCAGAACGGCATCCGCCCCGGTTGCCCGGGCGCCGGCGTGACGATCACGCGGTCGTGCGTGATGTCCTCGACGCGCCAGCTGGACGTGCCGAGCAGGAACACGTCGCCGACGCGCGACTCGTAGACCATCTCCTCGTCGAGCTCGCCCACCCGCGAGCCCGCGCCCTCGGCACCGCCCGGGGTCATCACCGTGAACAGGCCGCGGTCGGGGATCGTGCCGCCGGAGGTGACGGCGAGCCGCTGCGCGCCCGGCCGGCCGCTCAGCTCGTCGGTGACGCGGTCCCAGGTGATCCGCGCCCGCAGCTCGCCGAACTCCTCCGACGGGTAGCGCCCCGCGAGCATGTCGAGCACCGAGTGCAGCGCCGAATCGGGCAGCGCCGCGAAGGGGGCCGCCCGCCGGACCACGGCCGCAAGTTCGCCGAGGTTCCAGCTCTCCAGCGCCAGCATGGCGACGATCTGCTGGGCCAGCACGTCGAGCGGGTTGCGCGGGTAGCGCATCGACTCGATCGCCCCACCCGACATCCGCTCGGCGACCACCGCGCACGACACGAGATCGCCGCGGTACTTCGGGAACACCACACCGCGGGAGATCGCGCCGACCTGGTGGCCGGCCCGCCCGACCCGCTGCAGCCCCGATGCCACGCTCGGCGGCGCCTCCACCTGCACGACGAGATCGACCGCGCCCATGTCGATGCCCAGCTCCAGGCTGGACGTGGCCACCACGCACGGCAGGATGCCGCTCTTGAGCTCCTCCTCGACGAGGGTGCGCTGCTCGCGGGCCATCGATCCGTGGTGGGCCTTCGCGACAGTGGGTGCCGCGCCACCGCCGATGCCGGAGGCGCCGACGGCCTCAGCCGGGAAGCTGTCGAGGTCGATGACCTCTTCGACTTCCTCGGCGGCCAGTTCGTTCAATCGGGAGGTGAGTCGCTCGGCGAGCCGTCGCGAGTTGGCGAACACGATGGTCGACCTGTGCGCCCGCACCAGCTCCAGCAGCCGTCGCTCCACGGCAGGCCAGATCGACGGGCGCTGCGCGGTGCCCGCGGCGGAACCCACGACCTCCTCGTCGCTGCTGCCAGGCGTCGGCCGCTCGTCGAGCGCGGCGAGGTCGGGCACCGGCACCTCGACGGTGACCTCGATCGTCTTCGGGATCGGCGGCGACACCACCTCGACCGGCCGGGCTCCCGCGAGGAACGTGGACACCTCGTCGATCGGACGCACGGTGGCGGAGAGCCCGATGCGTTGTGCGGGCTGTTCGAGGAGCTCGTCGAGCCGTTCGAGCGATAGGGCGAGGTGCGCCCCGCGCTTGGTGCCGGCCACGGCATGCACCTCGTCGAGGATCACCGTGCGCACCCCGCGCAACGACTCCCGAGCCGCCGAGGTGAGCAGCAGGAACAGCGACTCCGGGGTGGTGACAAGTACGTCGGGCGGGGTGCGGGCGAACAACCGGCGCTCGTCGGCCGGGGTGTCGCCGGTACGCATGCCGACCGTGATCTCGGGGATCGGCAGGCCGAGCCGCTGCGCGGATTGGCGGATGCCGGCCAGCGGCGAGCGCAGGTTGCGCTGCACGTCGACCGCGAGGGCCTTGAGCGGCGACACGTACAGCACCCGGCAGCGCCGCACCGCTTCTGCCGGCGGCGGCTCGGTGGCCAGCCGGTCGAGCGCCCACAGGAAGGCGGCCAGGGTCTTGCCGGAGCCCGTGGGCGCGACGACCAGGGCGTGCTTGCCGGCCTGCGCGGCCTGCCAGGCACCCTCCTGGGCTGCGGTCGGCGCCGCGAAGGCACCCCGGAACCACCCACTGGTGGCGGGGGAGAAGCCTTCGAGCGCCGACGAACTGGTCACGGCCACAATGATGCGCCCGACCCCCGACAGTTTGCCGGGGCCTCCGATCCGCGCAGCTCAGGCCAGGTGTGCTGCGGCGAACCCGGCCAGCGCCGGCGCGGCACCGCTGCCGGGTCGGTAGGTGCACGCGAGCCCGATCGCCACGACGTTCCCGGAGGCCAGGACTCCCGCGACCGCCGAGCCGAGCTGCGCCAGCGGCACCCCACCGGGCACCGGGAACAGCAGTCCGGGCAGCTCGCTCGGGTCGCAGACGTCGACGTCGAGGTGCAGGTAGCAGGGCCGGTCCGGCGCCGGTATCGCGTCCGCGCCGACCTGGCGGATCGCCGAGCCGGCGAGGAACTCGGCCTCCGGCGGATCGAGGTCGCGCCCGTCGACGAGCACCACGTCGGCCTCTGCGACCGGACGCAGCCCGAGCGCGTCGGGCACTGTGCGATCGGCGCCGCCGACGAGCTGGCGGATCGGCATGCCGCCGAGGTACCCGGAGGTGGAGGTCTGCGGGGTCTGCACGTCGCCATGCGCGTCGAACCACACCAGCGCCGGATCGATGCCCGAGCGCTGCAGCCCGGCCACGACGCCGAGCGAGGTCGTGCAGTCCCCGGACACCACGATCGGCACCCGCCCCGCCCTCCGTTCCATCGCGACGGCCGCCGCCACCTGCTCGTACAGCACCGCCATGCGATCCCACGGCCCACCGGACGGCAGTTCGGGCGCCACAACCAGGTCCGGGCGCAGCGGCGGCTCGAACCCGGCGAGGTGTTCATCGAGGTGGAACGGGACGGAGACGACGCTCATACCGCGATCCCACCATCGCCGGATCCGCTCGTCCGCCGGATTACTGCCGATCGACGGCGATCACCGGCCAGGATCAGGCGGGGCAGTACCAGTCGTCGTCGCTGCGCAGGGGCACGCCCTCGGCTGCCGGGAACGGGTTGCGGAACGTGAACGCGTACGGGGTCGGGCCGTGCGCCCGCAGGTGCCGCAGCCGGTCCTCGGCGTCGGCGACGGAGGGCACGGTGCCCTCCGGGATCCACCACAGGGCGGTGAACGCCTCCCGCATCGGCACGAACCAGGTGCGCCGCTGCCGCAGCACCTCGCGATGAGACCCGCTGTAGACGTAGTCGCCGAGCGCCTCCAGCGATGTCCACACGCTCATGTTGACGATCAACCGGTCGTCATCGAGTACGCGGACGGCAGTAGCGTCGCCGTCCTCGGTCTGCAGCCGCCAGACGAAGCCGGGGGCGGCGTCGGCGGCGGCGTTGACGGGTTCGAGCGCGGCGACGAAGCCGGCGAGCTGCGGAGTGTCGAGCGGCGAGACGGGCAGTCCGATGTTGACCTGAGCGAGGTGCACGTCCCGAAGCTACTTGCGGCGGTTGATGTACCACCAGCGCAAAATCGTGGCGAGCGAGGCCACGACCGCGATCAGGGAGAACACCTGCCACAGCGGTGAGGACAGATCGGTCATCTCGGTCATCTCGCCGTCCAGCTTGCCACAGCGGCCCCGTAGGCGGGCGCCGGATCCGGCCAGGTGAGCGGCCGCCCGTCGACCGTTCCGGGTGGACGGGCGAGCGTGAGCACGCCGTCGGGCGCCGGTACGTCGACCACGAGCGAGGACGGATCGATCCTGTCGACGGCCGCCGGTTCGACCGACCGCGGCAGGCCCTGCAGCCAACCCGCCGTCGCGACGAGCGCGAGCCGGGTGTGCGGGGTACCGCCCACGCTGCGCTGGCGGCGCAGACCGAGCAGCGCCGCGGCCGCGACGAGGTACCCGGTGGCGTGGTCGAGCAGCTGGCAGGGCAGGGCCCCGGGGGCATCGGGACCACCCTCGTCGACAGCGATGCCGCACGCCGCCTGCACGAGCGAGTCGAACCCGCGCCGCCCTCCCCACGGTCCGCGGTGACCCCATGCCGAGAGCGTCACCACGACCAAACCCGGATGCCGCTGCGCCAGCGCCTCGGGAGACAGCCCGAACCGGTCGAGCGCACCGGGGCGATACCCGGTGACCACGACATCGGCACCTGCCAGCAGCTCCTCCAGCACTGCTCCCGAGGAGTGCAGATCCAGGAACGCGCTGCGCTTGCCGGGCAGGGCCTCCCAGGTCAGGGGGAGCGGCTCCGGGTGCTGCGGCGGATCGAGGCGCAGCACGTCGGCGCCGTGGACGGCGAGCGTGCGGGTGCCGACCGGGCCGGCGATCACCCTGGTCAGGTCCAGCACCCGGGGCCGACGGGCCGGCCGGGGCGGCGCCGGCGCGAGATCGGAGCTCTCCACCAGCGGCGGCGGATCGCCGGCCTCCGCCCGCCACTGCGCCGTGGTCCGCACCGCGGCGCCGACCCCACCCGCCGCATGCAGCGCCGCCTCCAGCTCGACGGCATTCCATCCCGCGCTCGCGGCGGCTGCCTCGTCCTCCGCCGCAACGCCCAGCACCCCGAGGGCGGCCTCGCGGTGCCACGGGTAGTTGCCGTGCAGCCGGATCCAGCCGTCGGCGGTGCGGTGGAACGCCGACAGCGGGGCGAAGGCGCTGCCCGGCGACCGCCCGCCGATCCGCAGATACCGCTCGCTGGTCAACGCCACGGCCAGCGCACGGGTGTCCAGCTGGACCGGGCGGGAGGTCGCGGCGAGCAGGCTCGCCCCCACCGCAGCCGCCCCCGCCGTGGTCACCGCATGCCGGGACGGCAGCGTTTCCGCAGGTCCGATGATCTGGAGTCGGTCGAGCTCGGCGGGATCGCCACCGAGCGCCGCCCACACCTGCGCCGTGACGGCCCGTAGGTCGGTCATCGAATCAGCGTGCCATCTACCGTGGCGGGGTGCGACTGACCCAGTTCCGGGAACTCATGGAGACCGAGTTCGGTGCCGCGCGGGCCGCCGCAGTGACCCGCGACCACGTGTTCGCCCAGCTCGGCGGCCGAACCGTCGAGCAGGCGCTGGAGTTCGGGATCGACGCGCGTGAGGTCTGGAAGGCCGTGTGCGAGACCTACGACGTGCCGCCCGCGCGGCGCTGAGGGCCGTAAGACCAGCGGGCGCGCACCGGCGGGCGCGCCGCCCGGCGTGTCGATTCGGCGTTCGAACACCTGTTCGCTAGTGTGTTGTCCACATCGGGGGTCGGCCATCCACAGTTCCGGAGGTCGTCCGTGAAATGTCGGTGGTCGCCTCTACCGTCATTTCTCGTCAGCACGTTCGTTCCCCGGCATGACATGACAGACCCGACCGACAGACCGAGCACGAGGTGGAGACGGCGATGACCGCACCCGACCGCGAGAAGGCACTGGCGCTGGCCCTCGCCCAGATCGAGAAGAACCACGGCAAGGGCTCGGTGATGCGCCTCGGCGACGACACCCGCCCCCCGATCGGCGTGATCCCCACGGGGTCGATCGCCCTCGACGTCGCACTCGGCGTCGGCGGCCTGCCCCGCGGCCGCATCGTCGAGATCTACGGCCCGGAGTCCAGCGGTAAGACCACGGTCGCGCTGCACGCCGTGGCCAGTGCGCAGGCCAACGGTGGCGTGGCGGCCTTCATCGACGCGGAGCACGCGCTCGACCCCGAGTACGCCAAGGCGCTCGGTGTCGACACCGACAACCTGCTGGTGTCGCAGCCCGACACCGGTGAGCAGGCGCTCGAGATCGCCGACATGCTGATCCGCTCCGGCGCACTCGACATCATCGTGATCGACTCGGTGGCGGCGCTCGTGCCGCGCGCCGAGATCGAGGGCGAGATGGGCGACAGCCACGTCGGCCTGCAGGCGCGGCTGATGAGCCAGGCGCTGCGCAAGATCACCGGTGCCCTCAGCAACTCCGGCACCACGATGATCTTCATCAACCAGCTGCGCGAGAAGATCGGTGTCATGTTCGGCTCGCCGGAGACCACCACGGGTGGAAAGGCGCTCAAGTTCTACGCCTCCGTCCGCCTCGACATCCGGCGCATCGAGACGCTCAAGGACGGCACCGACATGGTCGGCAACCGCACCCGCGTCAAGGTCGTGAAGAACAAGGTAGCGCCGCCGTTCAAGCAGGCCGAGTTCGACATCCTCTACGGCGTCGGCATCAGCCGGGAGGGCTCGCTCGTCGACGTCGGCGTCGAGCAGGGCATCGTCCGCAAGTCCGGTGCCTGGTACACGTACGAGGGCGACCAGATGGGCCAGGGCAAGGAGAATGCCCGCAAGTTCCTGCGGGAGAACCCCGACGTCGCGGCCGAGATCGAGAAGCGGATCAAGGAGAAGCTCGGCATCGGTCCGCAGCTCGACGCCGCGGTCGTCGAGCCCGTGCCGGCCCCGGTCGACTTCTGAACTGATTCTGAGCCGATTCTCTGAGCGGAGCGGGTGCGGTGAGCGAGGGTTCGTTCCGGCTCGATCGGATCCGGAGCGAACCCGGGGAGTTCGACGAGCCCACGGTGGCGTCGCTGTCCGGGTTCGGAGAGCAGTCGGCCGAGGCCGGCGCGACGGCTGACCTCGCCGAGGTCGGTGCCGCGTCCGAACCATCGGACGCGGTTGCCGACCTGCGCATGGCGGGGGAGGGCGCGCCTCCCACCGCCACGGCGTCGGCGGACGACCTGATGGCCGCCGACAGCTCCCTGGACGGGCGCGGTGCCCGGTCGGCGACCGTGGCCGATCTCGGCCGGATGATCGGTGCGCGCGGCGCCGGCGGGGCCGGTGTCGGCGCGGTGGGCGAGCGCCGCTCTCGTGGCAGGGCAGATCGCCGGCCGACGCCTGACGACACTCCGGGCGCCCGTCCCGCGCCGCGTCGGCCTCGCGCCGAGGGGAAACGCGTCGCCGCGCCCGATGCGGAGCTGGACCACGAGCCGGAATCGCGCACCGATCGCCGGAAGGCCCGCGCCGAGCGGGCCGCGGAGCAGGCCAAGGCGGCGATCGAGGCCGATCCGATCGCCGTGGCGCGGGAGATCTGCCTGCGCCTGCTCACCGACCGAGCCCGCACCCGGCAAGAGCTGGCGCAGGCTCTGCAGCGCAAGGGGATCCCCGACGAGGCGGCCGACACGGTGCTGTCGCGCTTCGACGACGTGGGGTTGATCGACGACGCGGCATTCGCGGGTCAGTGGGTGCGGTCGCGGCACCGCTCCCGGGGGCTGTCCCGCCGTGCGATCGCGCTCGAGCTGCGCCGCAAGGGCGTCGACGACGAGGTCGCGGGGGAGGCATTGGCCGAGGTCGACCCGGCCGCCGAAGAGGCACGAGCCCACGAGCTTGTCGTGAGGAAGCTGCGCTCCATGACGGTCGAGACACCCGAGGAGCAACAGTCGGCGGCGCGTCGGCTCGTCGGGATGCTGGCCCGCAAGGGCTACGGGGCAGGCGTGGCATACGGGGTGGTCCGGCGGGCGCTGGCCGAGCACGGCGCCGAGTTGGACGAACAAGAGGCCCTCGAAGGTCCACTGGACGGGTAACGGAGCTCGTTCCGCGCGTTGGGGCGGCGACGGTCGGTGTGCGCCGTTACCGTCGGGACCATGGCTCTCCGCGCTCGCGACATCATGACCACCCGCGTGGTGACCGTGCGTGCCGACGCTCCGCTGTCGCGCGCCGAGCGGTTGTTCAAGGAGTACAGCTTCAGCGCACTGCCCGTCCTCGATCGCACGAGCCGGCTCGTCGGCATGATCAGCGGGATCGACATCCTGCGCCACCGTGCCGACGGGGGCGCCGATTCCGGCGAGGCGATCGTCGCCGACGTGATGACGGCCGACGTGATCTCGATGAAGCCCGACGCGAACATCTCGATCCTCACCCACCGCCTGCGTGCCTACGGGGAGCTGCGGGTGATGCCGATCGTCGACCGCGGCCACCTGGTCGGCGTCATCACCCGCAGCGACCTGTTGCGCCCGCGCCGGCGCGGCAGCCCGCTGTCCCGTGCTGCGGGGTGGGCGATCGGTACGACACGGGGCGCGGCCAAGGCGGAGGAGTCGGCCACGCTGGTGGCGGCGCGGCGCCCGCCGCGGCACGAGTCGCCCGACTGGACGCGCGAGCTGTCCGTCGCCGACGTCATGACGGGGGGCGAGCTGATCACGGCCCGCGCCGACATGTCGACCGAGCAGGCGATCGACATGCTCACCAAGTACCGGTTCTCGTCGCTGCCGGTGGTGTCGGGCGACGGCATGCTGGTCGGCATCGTCAGCGAGGCCGACCTGCTGCGCGATCCGCTCGACGGTCGCCGGTCCACCCGGGCGCGCACGGTGGGCGGGTCGATGACCCGCGAGGTCGTCACCGTGCCACCGGAGGCGTCGGTCCAGGTGCTGCTCGGGGAGTTCGTGGAGCGCGGGCTGCGGGTCGTGCCGGTGGTGTCGAAGGGCCGGCTGGTCGGCATCGTGAGCCGGTCCGACCTGCTCTGAGCAGCAGTTAATCGCCGTCGCGGCGGCGGAGCACCTGCACGTCTCCCGCCAGCCCGCCGGCCGCCGACAGCTCGTCGAGGAAGTCGAGCAGGGTGTGCCGGAACGCTGCGACGGCATGCGTGGGGGTGAGGTCGGCGCGGCGGGCGAGCGCCACCGTGCGGTACAGCGGCGGGGTGAGCACAGTGCGGCGCAGCCGCGGCCGCCCGGCGAACACGAGGTCGGGCACCACCGCCACGCCGGTACCGGCCTCGACCAGCCGCAGCACGGCATCCATCTCACCGCCCTGCACCGCGATGCGTGGCGTCACGCCGGCGTCGGCGAATGCCCGCAGGGCGGATTCGCGCACGTCGTAGCCGGCGCGGGGCAGCACGAGCGGGCGGCGGCCCAGCTCGCGGAGCCCGACGGAGCCGCGCCCGGAGATCGGCGCCCCGGACGACGGGGAGGCCACCGACAGCCGCTCACGCAGCACTGGCTCGGTACGCAGGGTCGGGTCGACACCCGTGCTCGGGACGATCACCAGCGCGATGTCCAGCTCGCCGTGGACGAGGCCTGCCTCCAGCGGCTGCGACCCGCTCTCGGTGAGCTCCAGCCGGATGTCGGGGTGCTGCTCGTGGAACACCCGCAGCACGTCGGCGAGCACGCCGATGCACAACGACGGCGTGGCGCCGACGCGAACGCGGCCACGTCGCAGCCCGACGATCTCGGCGACGGTGCGGCGGGCGCCGGCGGCATCGGCCAGCATGCGGCGGGCCAGTGGCAGCACGGCCTCCCCGGCGGCGGTGAGGGTGGGTCCGTCGCGTCCGCCGCGGTCGATGAGCGGGGCGCCGAGTTCGTCCTCCAGGGCTCTGAGCTGCCGTGACAGCGTGGGCTGTGCCACTCCGATCGACTCGGCCGCGCGAGTGAAGCTGCCCACGTCGGCGACGGCGAGGAAGTACGCGAGCTGCTGAAGTGTCACGCCCATAGCGTAGGGCTATCGACTCCGTCATTCCGATGCATTGGACGGAGATGCGACCAGAAGCTCACGCTCAGCGCATGGTGACTCTCGGCCAGCGCAGTCCCGCCCGCGCCCCGGCACAGCGGGTGCGTGTGACGTCGATGCAGTTCAAGCTGGTGATGGCCGTCAGCGGAGCGATCATGCTCGGCTTCCTGGTCGTGCACATGATCGGGAACCTGAAGCTGTTCCTCGGGGCCGCCGCGATCGACGAGTACTCAGCGTGGCTGCGGACGGTGGGGGAGCCCGCTGTGCCCGCCGGCACGGTCCTGTGGGTCACCCGCATCGTGCTGCTGGCCGCGGTGATCGGCCACATCGTCTCGGCGATCGTGCTGACCCGCCGCGCGCATCGGGCCCGTCCGGTGAAGTACGCGCACCGCCGCCCGGTGAACGGCAGCTACGCCGCACGCACGATGCGCTGGGGCGGCGTGATCGTCGCGCTGTTCATCGTCTACCACATCCTGGACCTGACGACCGGCACGCTGAACCCGCACGGCGTGCACGGCGAGGTGGCGAACAACCTGATCGCCGACTTCGCGCTCGACCGCTGGTACGTGACTTTGTTCTACGTGCTGGCCGTCGTGGCCGTCGGCTTCCACATCCGGCACGGCCTGTGGAGCGCCCTGCAGACGATCGGCCGCTCCAGCGCGGTCACCCAGGCGACGCTCAAGGGTGTCGCGCTCGCCTTGGCGATCGTGCTGACCGCCGGGTTCCTCTCCGTTCCCTTCGCCGTCATGACAGGGCTGGTGAGTTGATGTTCAGCGACTACACGGTCGGCGACCCGATCGCCGACACGAAGGCACCCGAAGGTCCGGTCGAGCGCCGCTGGGAGGACCGCCGCTTCGGCGTGAAGCTGGTCAACCCGGCCAACAAGCGCAAGCTGACGGTCATCGTGGTGGGCACCGGCCTGGCCGGCGGCAGCGCCGCGGCGAGCCTCGCCGAGCTGGGCTATCACGTGAAGTCGTTCTGCTACCAGGACAGCCCACGCCGCGCACACTCGATCGCCGCGCAGGGTGGCATCAACGCCGCGAAGAACTACCGCAACGACGGCGACAGCGTGCACCGCCTCTTCTACGACACGGTCAAGGGCGGCGACTTCCGCGCGCGGGAGTCGAACGTGCACCGGCTCGCCGAGGTCAGCGTCGAGATCATCGACCAGTGCGTGGCCCAGGGGGTGCCGTTCGCCCGCGAGTACGGCGGCCTGCTGGACAACCGCTCCTTCGGCGGCACCCAGGTCTCGCGCACGTTCTATGCCAAGGGGCAGACGGGCCAGCAACTGCTGCTGGGTGCCTACCAGGCGCTGGAGCGGCAGATCGACGCCGGCGGCGTGGAGATGTTCGCCCGCCACGAGATGCTCGAACTGATCGTCGCGGAGGGTCGGGCCCGCGGGATCGTCGTGCGCGACATGGTGACCGGCGAGATCGAGACCCATCTCGCCGACGCCGTCGTGCTCGCCTCCGGTGGTTACGGCAACGTCTTCTTCCTCTCCACCAACGCCAAGGGCTGCAACGTCACGGCCAGCTGGCGGGCGCACCGCAAGGGCGCCTACTTCGCGAACCCCTGCTACACGCAGATCCACCCCACGTGCATCCCGGTGAGCGGCGACCACCAGTCGAAGCTGACGCTGATGTCGGAGTCGCTGCGCAACGACGGGCGCGTGTGGGTGCCGAAGGCGCACGGCGACAAGCGGCCGGCCGGCGACATCCCCGAGGACGAGCGCGACTACTTCCTGGAGCGCCGCTACCCGGCCTACGGCAACCTGGTGCCGCGCGACATTGCCTCGCGCGCCGCGAAGAGCGTGTGCGACGAGGGCCGCGGGGTCGGCCCGACCGGGCTGGGTGTCTACCTCGACTTCGCCGACGCGATCGAGCGGCTGGGCCGCGACGCGGTGGCGGCGAAGTACGGGAACCTGTTCCAGATGTATCAGCGCATCACCGGCGAGGACCCGTACGAGGTCCCGATGCGCATCTTCCCCGCGGTGCACTACACGATGGGCGGCCTGTGGGTCGACTACGACCTGCAGTCGACGATCCCCGGCCTGTTCGTCATCGGCGAGGCCAACTTCTCCGACCACGGTGCCAACCGGCTCGGCGCGTCCGCGCTGATGCAGGGGCTGGCCGACGGCTACTTCGTCCTGCCGACGACGATCGGTGACTACCTCGCCCGCGGCGTGCCGAAGCTCGCCGCCGACGATCCGGCGATCGCCGAGGCCGAGACGGCCGTGCGCGAGCGCATCGAGAAGCTGCTCGCCATCAACGGCACCCGCACCGTCGACGACTTCCACCGCGAGCTGGGCCACATCATGTGGGACATGTGCGGCATGGAGCGCACGGAGGCGGGCCTGCGCAAGGCACTGGAGCGGATCCCCGAGCTGCGCCGCGAGTTCTGGGAGAACGTCAAGATCCCGGGCTCGGCCGACACGCTCAACCAGGCGCTGGAGAAGGCCGGCCGCGTCGCCGACTTCCTGGAGCAGGCAGAGCTGATGTGCCTCGACGCGCTGCACCGCACCGAGTCCTGCGGCGGGCACTTCCGCGCCGAGAGCCAGACCCCCGACGGCGAGGCCCTGCGCGACGACGAGAACTTCTCCTACGTCGCGGCCTGGGAATTCACCGGCACCGGCGCCGCCCCCGTGCTGCACAAGGAAGACCTGGTCTTCGACTACGTCCACCCCAGCCAGAGGAGTTACGCGTGAGGCTCACGCTCAAGGTCTGGCGCCAGGCCGGACCCGACGACCGCGGGAAGCTCGTCACCTACCGCGTCGACGACGCGGACGAGGACATGTCGTTCCTCGAGCTGATCGACGTGCTCAACGAGAAGCTGACGCTCGACGGTGCCGAGCCGGTGGCCTTCGACCACGACTGCCGCGAGGGCATCTGCGGCGCCTGCAGCATGGTGATCAACGGTGAGCCGCACGGCCCGCAGAAGGCCACCACCACCTGCCAGTTGCACCTTCGGCACTTCCGCGACGGCGAGACGATCACGGTGGAGCCGTTCCGCGCCGGCGCGTTCCCGGTGGTGCGCGACCTGGTGGTGGACCGCTCGGCGTTCGACCGCGTGATCGCCTCCGGCGGCTACATCTCCGCCTCGACCGGCACCGCCCCGGACGCGCACGCCGTGCCCGTCCCGAAGGCGCAGGCAGACCGCGCCTTCACTGCGGCGGCGTGCATCGGCTGCGGCGCCTGCGTGGCGGCGTGCCCGAACGGGTCGGCGTCGCTGTTCCTCGGCGCGAAGATCACCCACCTCGGTGAGATGCCGCAGGGGCAGCCCGAGCGCGACTCGCGGGTGCTCGCGATGGTGGAGCAGCACGACGTCGAGGGCTTCGGCGGCTGCACCAACACCGGCGAGTGCGCGGTGGCGTGCCCGAAGGAGATCCCGCTCGACGTGATCTCGCAGCTCAACCGCGACTACGTGCTGGCGAAGCGGCACGGTCGACGCTCGGCCTGAGCTGGGCCCACGCCGTCCGATGACGGACGAGCGCAACCAGTAGCAGCACCGCGAGGACGGCCGATCCGCCGTCCGTGACCATGGTGGGCAGCAGGCCGAGCGGCCCGAACCGTTCGTAGGTGGCCTGCAGCACCACCCACGGCACCATGCCCGCGACGACGCCGAGCGCCTGCGCGACGGTGACCGCGAGGGCGAGCCAGAACGTCCAGGCCCGCCCGCGCGGCGCCGCCAGCAACAGCAGGTTGACCACCAGGAACCCGACGCCGACGACGCGCAAGGTCGTGACCAGCTCCGGTGCGCCCGCGGCGATCTCCGCCGGGGTGCGCCCGGCCAGGGCCATGGCGTGCCCGACGGTCTCCTGGGTGATCACCACGAACGCCTGCACCGCCGTCCCGGCGGCGAACACCAGACCGCAGATCGCGGTGAGCACCTGCAGCGGACGGGTCCAACGACTCGGTCGCATCTGATCCCCCTATCAGTGATAGGCGCCAATCTATCACCGATAGGGTGGACGGATGGCGCTCGATCCTGCCCGCATCACCGAGGCTGCCGTCGCCTTGCTCGACGAGGCCGGCCTCGACGGGCTGTCCACCCGGCGGCTGGCGGCCCGGCTGGGGATCGCCTCGCCCAGCCTCTACTGGCACGTGCGGAGCAAGGAGGCGCTGCTCGATCTCGTGGCCGAGGCCATCTGCGCCGACGCGTTCGCGATCGATCCCGCCCTGCCGTGGCGCGACCAGCTGGCCACGGGCCTGCGCCAGTTCCGATCGATGCTGCTCGCCCACCGCGACGCCGCGCGGCTGTTGCGGGATCGGCCGCCGCGCGGCCCGCACCGCCTCGGGCACGTCGAGACGACGCTGCGCATCCTGATCGAGGCGGGGTTCACCGACCAGGACGCGGCGGGCATCGCCCGGCTGCTCACCGCGCACGTGCTGGACTCGGTGCCGGTCGCTGGTCCGCCCGCCGAGGAGATGCCCTGGCCGGATCTCGCGGACTATCCGAGCCTCCGCCGCGTCGCGCCCGTGTTCGCCTCCCAGACCGCCGACGCCGTGTTCGAGCTGGGCGTGGAGATCATCCTCGACGGCCTGGCGACACGCGTAGCGTCGAATCCGTGAGCAGCCAGGACGACCGTCCCGTGGCCGTGGTGACCGGGGCGAACCGCGGCATTGGACGCGAAGTCGCCCGGCAGCTGGCCGGGCTCGGCCGCCGCGTGGTCCTCGGCTCCCGCGATCTCGACCGTGGCCGGCGGGTCGCGGAGGAGCTGGACCCGTCCGGCCGGAACGTGGTGGCGTGCCAGCTCGACGTCGCCGACGACGCGAGCGTCGCGGCCATGGTCGCGGAGGTGACCCGCACGCTCGGCCGGGCCGATGTGCTGGTCAACAACGCC
>Ga0307513_10007525_pt1 | contig 14094 bp, 10 predicted proteins | sample 15_EM_MG_FD_202174 | JGI IMG/M metagenome (GOLD analysis project Ga0307513, IMG submission 202174) | Populus trichocarpa ectomycorrhiza microbial communities from riparian zone in the Pacific Northwest, United States - 15_EM | ecosystem: Host-associated > Plants > Roots > Unclassified | place... | reverse complement strand
GGCCCCTCGGGGGCGGGGGGGGGGCGCCCCCCGTGTTTTGATTGGATTAGTATTTATCCTTGGGGTATATATGTCTTTGTTTATTGAGGTGTGTATTGCCTATCAACTCTATAGCTCTATAAATACCACAAGACAATGGGATGTTGTAAAATTTATGAATGGGATGAGATACGTACAAATAAATTAGGTGATTTAAATGCCTATAACTGGGGAACTTGTAGCTCTATTACTTATGGTATGCTCAAAGCAGCCATATCATATTGTTTGAGATAAGTAAATGAAAACAATTAAGGATCAAAAGACTCTTCAAATATAATTTTTTAAAATTCATATCTGCATAGTACTTGTTAAGGCTTGGTTGATTATTAATGAGATATTTTAAAGAATTGTGTTTTGTTTTCTAACTGCCAACTCTTAATGGCAAACTTCATGTTTATTTGCAAAGAATTTCAGAGAAACTTTTATGCATAAAGTGGCCATAACATATTTTGTTTGAAATAAGTAAATGAAAACAATTAAGGAACAAAAGACGCATCAAAGTTAATTTTATTAAACTCGCATGTTTACTCCACACGGTGCTTGTTAAGCCTTAGTTTTGTTGATTATTACTGAAATAGTCTAACCTTTTGTTTATGAAACTGCCAACTCTAACTTGGCTAACATCATGGTGATTGGGAATAATTTTGATGAAATTTTTCTTGTTTTAGTTTGCATTTACATAAGACATATGGATGTTTATCATCTCATTGTTCCCTGTCTCGTGCAGAGCACCTTTGTTGATGGCACAGTAACAGTTGAGCATGCAAGAGATTATGGGCACACTCATCTATTTGAGGTAAAGTTATCTCTCTTCTTTATTGCCTGCAATGCATATCTTTTTAAGCTAGTAACATTATGTTTCTGATATACATCTTTCAGATAGTTAACTATGCAGACAAATTTCAGAACAAAGCAATCCTTCTAATTCATTTTTCAGCTCGTTACACAGTGAAGGTATATTTCTGATGCTTCCTTGTGCTTATTATGGGATATAGCTTGATGCCTTTATCCAAACTCTAGGAATAACCATTAAAGTAAAGAAAAGGGGCTCCAAGAAATGAGGAACTTTCACCCTTAAACAACTTCTTGGATTGGTTTGTGAAGTTGATTAAATGTTAGAATTTCAATCTCAAGCTGATGAAATTTCAGCTTTGTGCTTGGATATTGACCTATAGTTAGATAGCAGAGCACCATTTGACTTGTAGGAATCGTTCACTTTTTCTTTCTTCTAGTTCTGCTATCTATATTCTAATGATGATTTCTTTGGAACGGACCAATGGATTAGATTGTGAATCTGACATTATTCGTTTCTCATTTGTTGTTTTACATGCGATGTTGTCGAGTGTTTTCAATCTTCCCAAGTAAATTGCTGATTTTCACTTGTGGTTACTAGGAAATCCAAGAAGCTGTACAACGACTACCACAGCCTTTAGCTGGCCGTGTTTTTGCACTTACAGAAGGTTTTTGATGAGATGGATGAGAAAAGAAGTTGAGAAAGTATATTTCTTGGTGTATTTTGTCTCCACCGCAAACTCATGCCACGTTTCCAGGCAGGGCTTCTATTATTTTCTTACCCAAAGCTTTCATTTAACGAGGGATGTTGTCTCGTTGTAGAATTTTTGTATCCCTCTAAACGCAAGAATAGCTGTCTCATGTTGTTAGCTCACTGAAAGCTAGCCTACGATTTTTTTAAAAAAAAATTCATCCCATGCGCCCCTCTGACTGAGATTCATGGTGCCCTCTCTTGTACCCATTTCTCTATTGGGTTTTGTTACAATTGAATGCCTTTTAGATTGATGAAATTGCAGCTTAGTTAAACAGTCTCACACAAGTCTTGTTTCACTTTCGCGAATTATGTCAAATTTGAAAAAAAATGCGCATTGCATCCCATTTTTCAATGGTGGTTTTCTCAACAATTTCAGTGGTGTGTTTCCAGCACTAACGTCCTTTACTTTGTTCGCAGCAATTGTAATTTTTGTCCGGTAGTTTGACTGACTTGATGCTATTGTCACTTGCGTCTCAAACAAACGCATGGGGTATGTGCTGCAGTCCTCAAAATCTCAAATATCAACAAGTACTAATTTACACCTGAACTTTTCTTCCGATGGGACACCTATTTTCACCAAGAAAAATGAATACGAGGCTGATAGCCAATGGATTTGCCATAGAGATGCTGCTTGGTTACCAGTGGTCGAGCCCCATCTGACCAAGGAACATTAGTGGATATCTGAAATTCATATAGAAATCTAAATCTTTTTTTCGATGAATAATGAGTAGAGTAGAAGCATAGATATAAAATAAACTGATTCATGAATATGCATAGTAATATACCTAATACAGGTCCTGAGACAAAGGGTTTAACAAGCGGAAGATTAGATCCAAGCCTGGGACCTGGCACTCAAAAATTTTCAACGAAAGCTGATACTTAAAAGCCTCGGGAAACCAATGAAACGTGGGCAAACTAAAATTTTACATTCATCTTATGAGCTAATACATGCCCACATTTTGTCACCCATCTGAAATAGGTGAGCCACGAATTGACCACACAGAAATTCGCAAACAGGGTAACACAAAAAATTTGATTTAAGCTGTTAAAGGCAATCACTAGCTGCTCTGTCTACCAGAAGATGATAAACACCGAAGACAAAATTTTGGTCCCAAAATCATAAAAATACAAGAGACGTTAGTATTAACCCCGCTTAAATCCAAAATGAAGGCGAAATTACATCGATTGTAGAACGGTAATCGTTTTACCAAGTTCCTAAATCTGCTCACCTTTACTTTGGGTTCTCAAATTCTCAATGACATTTGCTACAGTGCAACTGAGTTTAGCTTCTGAGGCTAGAGAAGCAGCAAATCCCCCAATAGAATTCAGCTCTTCATGGAAGCCAGGATGCAACACCAGTGAGGAGAAGTTTTCATCCAGCACTAAACCAAGACATCTGACAATATCTTCAAGTTTAGGAACCCAATCACAGGCCTTTAGACCCAATGCAGATAAAGCCTTTGGACAGGGACCTGCCTGAGGAAACATCTCATACTTCCTGAGCCATTTCCCCAAATACCTAATCAAACTCATCATCTCTTTACCATTCAGTTTACTAATTGCAGATGTCAATATCGCTTCGTCAACAATTGGCGATGCCAGTAAATAATGCAAACAAAGCTCAGATGTTAAGAACCCATCATGTGCAAGCATAAGCAATATTGAAGAATCTTTGGCTATTTGTGATTTCTTTTCCAATAGATTCTTATCGCTTGCCATCTCAATAGCTAACAGTGCCTGGCTCTCCCATTCCTTCCTCACATTCACCATGCAACTGTAAGCATCCTTTGATGGGCAAAGAAAATATTTCAAAATGGAAAGCAACTCAGACAATCCGAAATCCGAAGCATATTGAATGGTCAGGGAGAGCAAGTCAGACCTTTTTTTCATCACAAGACTCATGACCAAATCCGAATATGAAGAGTGATCCACAATCCGATTAACAATCAAAGTCTCCACCAAATCCCAGATCTCCAAACTAATACACGCTTTCATAACCAAACCAGCCACATCTCTACCCATCGAAAAACCAACCTTCTCAATCAACACACGAGTATAAGCAGCATCAGAGGAATCAATCCCCACTGCAATACCAGCCTTGTGCCCAATTTTCTCAAGAAATGGAATAAGAATTTCAAAGAAGCCATCCTTGTTAAAATTACTGTGATCCTTGAGCTTCCGCTTTAGCTTAGTGTAGAATTTCTTTCCAGAATCAATGAGTTGGGAATCAGATTGTGAGAGTTGCCATCCAGTAATAGGATTGGCAAGTGATGTGGCATCCAGGTTCTCAAGTGCTGGCTTCAGATTGAGGAAAATATCATCTGTGTTTAAAATTATTGGGTATTCAGATTGGGAGACAACATGGTCAGAATCATCCGAGGCCTTTGTGATCACTTGAAGCAAAGACATGATGACAAGAAATTCACAAAACCTGTGAAAGAAGCAGTATATAATCTTAGAAACTAATCCGAAAGTATATAAAATTCACAAGAACTTATATGCCAACATTAATTTTTACGAAAATCTGACAACCAAAGAATAAATCCCAATGGGAACAAAAAAGAGACCAATGAATCGTTATGGTAGCTTAAGGCGATATGAAACAAAACAACGTTAGAAAAAGAAAAGAGACCCATGTTTGATTCAGATTGATTAAACAAACAATCTGTATATCATATCATCATTAGAAGGCAAAACGTTAGTGAATAGAAAAGAGACGGGAAGGCAAACCTGAAGAGAGCAGCAGTGCTGGAGCGGCTATTGCGGGGAATTCAGTGAAGTGAGTATAAGTTTGGATGCTAGGGTTTTAGGCTTAAGAGGTTTTTCATTAGTGGCTCTCTCCCAGGCTTCTCAGACCCGGTTCAGACATTGAACCGGGTTAACATTTCACAAATAAGATGCTCTTATTTGTGAATGAAAGAACAAATAATAATAATAATTACTGAAAATCCCCTTATAAGATATTTTTTAGTATGGAGAAATTGTTTTGGAGTTAGATGAATACAAAAAAAAAATATTTTATTAATTTTTTATAAGAGGGTTTTATTAATTATCTAAAAAAATTGGAGTTGAATAAAAAAAAAATTCACCACTATCCTAGCATAGATTTGTCTCCTTTGTTGTCCAAAATTCACAAAATAATTAGATAAATAAGCTTATTTATTTAGTTTATAATCATGTATAAATTTGCATTTATAGACAAAGACTAAATCATGCTTAAAAGATTAAAACTATCTTATTACCAATGAGATTTTCTATGATAATCTTTTTTTTATAAATAAATTAAATTTATGAAAAGTATTGTAAAATGTATTATTTTTAAATTATTTTCTATCTTTTAATACAATATTTCTGTATATGTCATACTTTGTCTAGATAACAAAACGTATTAAGATCACTTATATTATAACATATACCAAGTGATCTATATTTTAATTATTATCATCAAAATATTTTAAACTCTATAATCTTTACTTGTAAATTATATTATATTTATCACAATAATAATGATTATTAAGGATAGGTTATATATGTTGATAACAACATAAATATTATTAGCACGTTCAATTTATATTTAAAGAAAATTATTAAAAAATATATTTGATTTTTATTGTTTGTAGAATTGATGGTATTTAATTATACTTAAGAACATTTTATATAAAAGTTGATTTAGTCGCCTTATAATTTTAAGGAATAGGATTAAGTTTATTTTCCGTAACAAGATATTTTCAATTTTATTTATTAAAATATAATTTTTTTTCCGTCGCCTAAAACCCGCTTTAAAAAAAAAACTAATTGGAATAGCATAATGCCAAATGTTTTATATCAAAGTTTGTTTTTTGATTTAATTCTTTTGCATTTATTTATTTGCAATTGTTTTTTATGATTTATTTCCACAAGCTTGATGTCTATTTTTTAGGGGGAAAACAATTCTACCATTTTTCTTAGGCTTAATTTTGCATTAGTGTTGTTTGGATTTTTCAATTTTCCAAGGGATTGAAATTCAAGGGATTGTTATTGATAAATAGAGCAAAAATAAGAAAGAAAGAAAAAAGCTACAGAATTCAATGGGACGAGAGACAGGAAAAAAAAAAGATAAAGAAAAAAAACTCGTCGAAAACACCGCCAAATGACACAAACATCAACATACACCATCTATAATGAAAGAAGGTGTTAAGAAGCTTTCGTGGACATCAAGGATGATCGATTTTGAAGGCCAAATGACTATGCACATATCGTCAAAACATGGCAGGTCCTCCCACATGTTAGTGTGTATTCGACACGCGCCGACTATCTTTTGACCCCTTCGATAAGTTTGGTCCTTGATTGTATAGGATCCCTTCAGGTAAGTCCAAAATTGCATCCCACCTTAGTCTAAACTCTTTTCTTTCATTTTAATATCTGATTATCTAATATCTCTTCAATTTAGACTCGAATTCAATTCAACCCAAGCCTAGTGTAGGATTAGCCGAGGAGAGAAAAAGGACAAGGAAGAAAAAAATGAAAGATAACCGCCTAGGCTAATGCATTTTGATTGTACTCATTACCCAGGTCACGATTTTTTCTTTTAACCCAAGTTAACTATGGAGTAATTTGTCTCGTCTCTACCTTAAAATCTAAATAAGAAAATATGTTATAGTATTTTTGTTTAAGTCAACCCACAATTTAATCGGTAATCCAAGTTGTCTTTGGTCCCATCAAATTGATTTAGTCATGTCAGGTCAACTCCCTCATTATTAATTTAAAGCTTGACCTATGCAAATAATCAGGTCGAGAGGTTTCAAGGTTAACACATTAGGCCGAGGTTAATGATAATAAAGAAGAGTTCCCTAGAACTTGCTCATTTTGTTACGTTTAAGATAACAACGTTGATTAAGATTTTTAGCAAATAGATTTGTTTTTACTCATATTAGGTTTCGATCGAGTCTTGTTTGTATATTATAAGATTGCAACTAAAGTTTATTAAAAAAAACTTGCAATAACGTTATTGACAACTTAAATCCATATCCAAAGTAAAGCAACAAAACTAGTTTTATGCTATTTCAGCCCCTTTAATTCAAAATAATTTGTTCACCAAAATATGTCATAATGTGTTATGTTGAGTTTTGTTTAGGTGAATTGAGAAAAGGTAATGATGGTAGAGGCCTAAAGGGCATAAAATAAAGAAGAAGAAAGAGTGGTGACACAACACTTAGCTTCACTTCATGCACCACCTAGTGTATGTAGACAACCTAGCTTTTTAAAGGAATATGGTAAAGCAACATATAGAAAAATGGATGTGACAACACTTGTTTTCTAATCCTACAAAGAAGCCACTATGACCATAAATAAACATCCTTAAACTAGACATTTTAGGCATGAACTTTAAAAATCTAAAAGAAGAACATCAGCAAGTCCCAATCATAAGAGCGGTTATCACCATTGACACTCCTCTAATTCTCACTTATATAACCTCTTCATAAAAGACCTCAATACTTAGTTATGAAAGAAGCTTCTAAAAATGAATGTTGCCCCTACTAAATGAGAGATTCTCCACTTTAAAATTAAGTATTGCATGTCCATCTCTCCAAGAATTGCATATTCAAGAAGGTAAATTTAGACAACCATGATGGACTTAGACCCAAAAGAACACATACAAAATGTATGAAGTAGCTCGGAACTTCTAACGCAAAATAATGGTGCTACGTACAAAATCTTTTCATTGATATTTTGTGGGTCTACTCAAGCATGGTACTATAACTTAGAGCCCGATTATGTCCTCAATTTTTATGATTTATGTGCTAAAATCATATCTCACTTAGACACAAAAATATCAGTCAAAATGAGCATAACAAATCTCTTTATCATCACATAACGAGAAGATGAAAGCACGGTAGCATATCTTAAAATATTTAACAAAGAAACGCTTAATATGGAGAGTTTTCCCAAACTTATTGCCATTAAAGTTTTGATTAACAAGGTCTACAACTATTCTCTATGGAAATGAAGGCAACTATTATGTACACGCTTCTCGACTGAACTCTTTTTAAAGTTAAACGAGCAATGAAAAGTCACATTTGCGTAGAGAAAACGGGTGTGACCAAGGAAAGACATCATTCCAAAAATAGAGAGCAAAATCTTATAAGCGTCATTAGTCTTCTGGCAGCTTTAGAGCATCCAAAAGGAACTTGAAAGAGTCCATTTATGATTGACTAACATTTCTTGAAATCATAACCATACCTTTGACCACCATACATACTGAGATATTGATTTCCATCAAGGGAAAATAATTTTTACAGTATCTCCCTCCTATAAAAAGTGATGCAAACACAAAAGATCCCAATACATTTTCTCTTTCATCACAATAATAGGCATGATATTGAGAATTGTTATACCCTAAAAAAATATAAAGATTGATCATCAATGGTTACCTCTAATAGATTATAAAGAAGAAAATGCAATTCAAACAAAAAAAGGAAAGAGGCCATTGTATCCTATAATGTGTTGCTTGATATCGTATAATTTCCAAGAATTATACCTCTACTAACCTGAGAAAATATTTTGAACTTTTTTTTATATATAAAAAGAAGCAATATCATCTCTCTGGTTATCTTTATGTGTTTTTCTTATGGTACTATTTACCTTCATATCTGTAAAAGAAATCTTCATATAAAGTTTCTTTGTCTTCAATGATATCTCTAAACAAAATCTTCATGCCTCCAACGAAATCTCCATTTCTATAATGAAATCTCTATATCTTAAAATAAAGTGTCCATATCTTTATACAATGACCTCCCTAAAATAACATTCATAATAAAAAAAAATTCACCATATAAATGGCCTTTATGAAAAATCATCGTAATTATTCATTGGACATACTTTTAATTTGGATATAAGAAAAATTCTCTAAAATGCAAGCATTCTCAAAGACTAGGTGGGCAGATGGTAAAGGCCCAATCAAGCCCAAAATAAAAATAAAAATAAAAAGAAGGAAAGAAAGAGAAGGGGAGCGAGAAAAAGCCTAATTAGACCCAAACATGCCTTACCATGCATAAAATAAAAAAGAAGAAAAGAGAAGAAAAAAAGAAAAAAAGGTTTAACCAAGCCTAAGTTTTTGCTCAAACCGCCTCTCTTGGCCTGGCCGAGTCCAAAAGAAAAAAAAAATTAAAAGATAAGACTAGCGTGTAATAAAAAAACAAATGAATTCAAGTGTGAAAATCGAGGGGATGAGAGAGAAAAATAAAGAAAAATAAAAAAAGAATAGGCTTCTAGAGTGTCATCGTGACTTTGCTATGTGTATGCACCATACCATTGAAAGGAGTTTTCTAAGATGATTTCAACAATATCAAGGAAAACTATTATTAGAGCTAAGATGAAGCCATACACCATCAATTGGCGACAACCTTCCTTACAAGCTAACACACCCTTCTTCTTTTTATTTAAGTTCATGATTCTTCAATGACTCTTCGACTCAGTACTAAAATTTAGTCAAACCAAGCCCAATGAAAGCCCAACCAAGGAGAAAAGAAGGAAAGAGGAAAGAAAGAGAAAAAATAGCCCAACCAACCCTTCAAGTGTAGCCTAACCAAACCTAACAAGGAAGAGAAGAAAACATTATCATACTCGTGTTTGTCTTGCTTTAACCCCCTACTGTTTTGACAAGGCGCCAACTGATTTCTTCACTTTACATTTTGTTAGTATGGGTGCATAATTATCATTGTCGATGACAAACTTTTTCACCTACTACTAGTATGACGCCTACCCTGTCCAGTATAGCACCTACACGAATAACTAGTTTTATAAGCTATTTGGGCAGTAAAGACAATTTTTTTCCATGACTAAATCTTGCACAACATGATTGCAACTCTGCTCTCCACAATGCAATTTTATGTGATCCAAGGTGTATAAATATCTCAAATTACCAAGTAACATCACACAAACCACAATACAATACCATACACAATAATCACAACGCATACTCTATGTTTTCTTTTTATACATTATTTTCCTACTATAATTTACTAACTTATGTATTAGAGAGTCTTTACTATAATAGGGGATTTGATTTACAGGAGTTCATGAGCTATAAGCCTAACAAAAAAAATATATTCCAAAACCCATCACATCAATTATGAAAAAAAACACAAGTTTAATTTGAAGTTTTTTTACTATCCCGAGCCCCACACTTAGACCTCATGCCCTAAGCCTCAAGCCCCATAGGCCTTAGGCTTCAAGCTTCAGATCTTTTATCCTAGATCTTGAGATTGAGTTCGAATTCGTTGTAAAATAATTTTTAAACCTAAAAATATGATTTTTGGTCCAAAGCATGAATAATTTTTAGACCCATAAATATTATTTGTTATGTAGCCTGTGATTAAACGGTCTAAACAATCTTTTCTTTAACTTGTAACAAAATTTACAAAATTTCACTTTATTTCAAGACTAGAGAAAATTCTGATTGGTTCAAGGACACATGCAATAATTTTCTGTATGCAATCAAGAATTGCAGCCTTTCTTTCTAGTCAAAACAACTCCTTTAAGTACTCGGTGGAATTTCCCAAAGCTTTGGAAGGGGACCGAAATCATATATCACTTCTCTATGGCAAGACCAAACAAGTTTTATTGCTTCTGGGGTGCCAATCCCGGCACCTCTCGGGTCTCCAGCCGGTCCAAACCTGCCACACATCATTGTATTTTTGACATTTATAAGCAGTTCAGCTTACTTGAACAACAAAACTACTCTGATTCGATATCCTACCAATGATTCTGTGGAGCCCCAGTTGTTCTTGCTCTTAATCCAGCATAAGTAGTCCCATTCACCGTTTTGCCAATAACTTCCTGGATATACATGTAGTCAATAAACCAACTGAAAGTGAGTAATTAGATTTATCATTTAGGGAAACATTAAACTTCAATAGCAAATTCACTATTGGGAGTGGGGTGGGGTGTGAGGCAAAGATGTTTTCGAGTCTTGCCTGAAGAAACAGAACATCATTTGAAACTACAGCGGCCGTTAAATGAGCATGCATTCTCTCCAAAGCATCCAAAACCATTGGGAGTTGATCTTTCTTGTATTCAGTAATAACCTGGAATCAAATAGAAATGGATCCACCATGTTGATAGAACTTATCTTCTTGTAAAAATACACATTCACATATTTACTAGAGAAGAAAATCAAGTGTCATATCTCAGTAGCATGAAGCGCACAGATATTTCTCTACTACGATGTTGTATCTCAGTAGCATGAAGCACACAGATATTTCTCTAATAATATCTTTCCATATTAGATGCATAGATACACTTACCTGATGTGCATCGAATACTTCAAATATGTAATGGAAAGAAATTGGCAGATGCATAATACTTATTGAAGTTAAGCTAATATGAATAGCAACCTCGATATATTTAATAATTCAGAAACAAAATGCCATATTCCATGCACAATGACAAGAAAAAAATGTTTTTATCAGTTATCCGACTCCTTGCCATATCATATCTTAAACTCATGAAAGTAAATGTCACTTCTGTACTGATCATATTTGTATCCGAACGCTATATCCATGATTCCTGGGTACCACAACATTGGATTGCATGTGGGTGAATAACAAAACCTTTTAAATATCAAGTCACTCATAATATACCTTCACAAGGAACAGGTATGAACAACAGTTTTCCAAACCCTGGTTTGTTATTTAATAGTTACATGAAGTACACATATCACAGGATCCTTAGGCAAGCACAAGTAACCTGGCAGTAGTTCCCCATAAAAGTCAGACTATTTTCAAACCATATGGCACAGGCAGTAAACCACAATTTTCCACCCCGTCATTTTATATTTTATAGTTATATTAATCCCGTATTTTTGTCTGTAAAAGATGGCTTAGAGGTGACCAGCAGATAATCCATGTCCTATTTCCTGGTAGTTCCCCATAAAAGTCATAGGCTGTTTCCTCTCAACTAAATAAGATATACAAATTAACACAATTTAAATTATCTCACTACCAGTTTCATATGGACCCCTCATCACCAACTTACAGGTCACAGAATAATATTAACCTTATGGTAAAACTTTGAAAACAAATTTCAATTAGAAGGCTTGGTCAGGTTTCATCAGCACACTTCTCCATCTTTGCTATGAGAAATAGCCCTCAAAAGAAATATTTAGTAAGAGGTACAATAAAGCTAGAAGCATGACAATTGAAAAAAGAATTCTCCGTTTACCTGGAATGGTCCAAAAATTTCTCTTGTTACAAGCTCATAATTTTTGGCCCTTAAAATTTCTTCAAGAGGAACATAGATGGCTGTTGGTTTGAGAGCGCCATATATGGAAGGAATGGAATGATTCTCCAGAGGTTTTCCACCAAAAAGCAGCTTCGAACCTGGAATCTGAAGTAATTTATTCATATGGTCTAGCATTGCTTCAGTTGTTAACTGCAAAAAGTGAACAGAAAAACCTGCAGTTAGCATATTGAATCATGATATTATGAGTACGATCAACAAGCTATAACTCAGTTATTAAATAATTTTGCTAACTGATGAAAAGTATGGAAAGAAGAAACCATATGTGAACCTAACACCATTCTATAAATACCATTCATTCTTACAGTGAGAACAGGGCCAATAGTTAGATCCTCTAATTTCCTTCTCTCTGCGAGATCCTTCATTTTGGATATGAGTGAAGTAGCAGACCAGTTCTACACCAGTGCACATGCATATTAATAGAAAGAAAAGAAAAGAAAAGAACCAAATGTCAAGGTACTGAATTAAGATAGTGGCAGCAAAGCTACACAAATGGTAAAAGGTAGATTTACTTATAATAACTCAGCCATCATGATACAAACGAGTGGTGTACTAGACCAAACATAGAAACCTAAAGCAGCTAACCTCATGCATGAATAGAATTGACTGTGCAGAGCACTTCTGACCGCTGCATGCATATGCATCCTGGTCACAAACCCAAGCAATGTAATCTACCTGCCACTCAGAAATCGAAAGAGATGATTTGAAATCAGCCTTGATCCACACAAAAAATTATTGTTGAAAGTAAATAATATTTGTAAGAAACTACAGATACCTCATTAACATCTGGTCCTAAAATTTTCCAGTCAAATCCAGCATCTTCCAATTTAATCCGACCCTTCAAGTCAACAGCCAACTTTTCTGCAACTTTTGAGCTACCGGTGAAGAGGGTCATTTGTGGATTTGCCTATAAGAGTTACATAGAGACATCTATTAAAAAAATTGAGATTTTTCCTGAATTCGTTATTGTGAAAATTTTAATCACCAGGACAGATCCACAAATATCTATCATCATCTGTTATTGTACAATGTCTGATAAAACTATCATCATGTACATTTGTGCCTCCACCACACTTCCAATGCCTTAATTCCACAATAAATAATCATAGAATAAGATACAGACAAAAACTTTGGCTTCAAGAAACTCTTCCAATTTCCAGTTTAGTAATGACAACTATATTTAATTATGATACAACACAAGAGGGAAGAATAGAAATGCAATTTCTCCAGGCATAGAACAATTTCACCAGAAAAGTCGGACCTAATAGGTTAAACAAAAATATATGAACTAAACTAAGTAAAAGAAAGTGCATTATGCTACATCAAAAATGTCTTGGACAATATTAACAGTAACTGTTCAAAGAAGAAGAAAAAACCCGGTCATATCCTATAGAACCAACCTCCTGCAAAAGCTTGTTCATCGTCTTCCCATCAGAATTTATGAAGTCAACATCACTCAAAGGCATTCCACAGTGATGGAGTAGGCGTATCATTTGCTCCATAACAATGCACACCTAAGAAACATATCAGGTCATGAAGTCATAATCAACACAAAAACACCTCAAAATGGAAAGTGGAAACAAAACAACAATTGTACATATCTTCAACTATCATACCTTGCTATCAACTTTAAGAATGGGTTTGTTGCCCATATATAACGCACCCATCAACTGAAGTAAAGGAATCTCTAGTGGGAAATTGAACGGAGTAATAATTGCAACCTGCATACAAATTCTTTCATACATGTGAATGGTGAACTGTGTGCATTTAAAAAAAAAAGAATTTAAAAAATATCCAACTGCTCTCTAATAAATTTTTGCATGCATTAACTGATTGCATATTGAGTAACTTAAGCTAGACTAAAGATCAGATGGAATAAACTAATTGAGAAATAATTTGATCCCTTATTGATCTCCAAATTGTTATTATTAACTGAAAAATATGGCACATGAAGTACTTACAGGACCGTAAGGCCACCGGAAACCATGACTTTGCTGTCCAAGATGATTTCCTGGCACTGCAAAAGACCTTGCCAGGAAACGAACCTGTGACATGCAGAGAAATGTTTTTGAAGGAAAGTCAGCAAAACATTGCAAATAATATCTTCAAAAAAGAAAAAGAACATGTAGGATAGAAAATATCTTATAAATGAACCATTTGAATCAAGAAAATGTGAATTGTTATTAGCTGTAGAGTGCAGGAGAAGGAGTTATGCATGCAGAAAAAATTCT
>Ga0307513_10007524_pt1 | contig 14095 bp, 13 predicted proteins | sample 15_EM_MG_FD_202174 | JGI IMG/M metagenome (GOLD analysis project Ga0307513, IMG submission 202174) | Populus trichocarpa ectomycorrhiza microbial communities from riparian zone in the Pacific Northwest, United States - 15_EM | ecosystem: Host-associated > Plants > Roots > Unclassified | place... | reverse complement strand
CCACCTGCAGCAAAGAAGGTGCCGGGTCCGCTTCTGCAAATGCTTGCTGGAGAAGGTGTTCGACGTTGGGGGAGGCTTCATCATCAGACATGATTTGGTCGTGGAGGAATCGAAAAAGAAGTCGAGAGTGACAATATGTAGTCCAGTAAGAGTGACTGGCTGACGTGAGAACCGCTGCACAGCCATGATCTTGCCCGGGTCCAGATCCCTGGTGTCCTCACCGAGATCGCCGTGGGCGCCGCCGGAAACCAAGGGGATCCCAAATTATGATGAGCGACGGATGACTTAGGCCTCCAGCTTGCCTCCAGCCCAACGAGCAATAAATGGATTTTTTTTTTAAAAAAAAAAGGGGGATCCTAACCACTGGGTCCAAATTTCCAGTGCCCTCACTGCGACCTCTGACGGAATCAAAACCACTGTGTAGGGAGTCAACAGCGCCGGCAACATCTACACGATCAGTACATAAGCGGTGGGCTCAGGTGGCTGGTGTCCTGGTCGATATCGGCGCGGGTACCGACGGCCTGGTTTGGGGAGTAAACTCCGTTGGCAATATCTACCGCTGGATTCGTAATTAGCTTCCTACTTGCCAAGCATCCTGGCAGTTTTTGTAATACCGCCTGTTACATGTTCCGTCGTTTATAACTCGTACATACTCAATGTTTTTTCTTTCCTGTTTTCTTTGACTCGTATCAGAACACCAATCTTATCTCGTATTCTGTCCCATCTCATGTGCAAATTCTAACAGTTTTTTGACAACAACCGACCAAATCTCGACACCGCCTATCGACAGATAACCGCCGGCCTCAGGCTAATCAACTGGCGACATAATAATGACACGTCACACTTGATCTGTCTTTTTCACGATTAGCCTCCTATATTCAAGCCTCTGTAACACCACCTTCCTTATAATTCTCCTGCCTCTCGTTCCCGTCGTTTATAACCCAGAAAACTCATCATATTTCATTTTGACTTCCTTTGGCTCGTAGAACCAGCCTTCTCAGTTCTGTTAATCAGAGTACCTACTAAATCTCAAATGATCATGTAAATACAGTTTTTTTCAAGCTTTCTTTTTTTCGCCCTTTCAATGCATTAATGCAGACTTTTCAATGGAATTTCGAGATATGTTCCGAGTGTGTCAATCTTTCATTGATATCGTTGATCTCTGCACCTATGTTGTATCGTTTTCTTCAGGGCCGAGAATGCAGCTTCCGCCATAGACAGAGGTCTCTCATCCGATTCAAATTTGATAGCGAAACCTGCGATCCGTTCTGAGTATTTTCGAGACAAGTTACGGTCATCTTCGGATAGGCGACTCGCAGGTGACAAAATAGACGCCCAGCAACCAAGGTTATTTTTGGCAGCCCCCGTTAATTATCCAAATCGATCAAAAAAATCTTGTCGTGTATTATCGAAGTGCGGGTCTGAACAGCCTATGAGAAGTAGCTTTTGAGAACCCACAGTTGGATACACTCCACAGTTGATTTCGATCAGTACCTATGCTCCTGTATACATTCAAAGTCTGGTGTGCTGCGTTACTTATCCCTTTCAAACTTCTGACAATAAACCCGTTGATTTCTGCAACTCGTATGCGCAGCACAGAAGTGAATTCCATATTTAGAATTATCTAGTGGATGGGTTTGCCGCAGTTAAACACGATATTTCTCAGGGAACGCCGTAGTAAGTACAAGACAAATCGGAGTGAACAAGCGCCCATGGATGGGCTTATCGAGCAGGAAGAACCTGTCTTGTCGCTCTGTTTGTAATTGCAAGAAATCGGATAAATTCAGTAAATACGTGAATATATTGTTCGAGAGTGTCGTACTCTTCATCTGTGTGTGGGTGTCCTACCTTGTACATCCTCGATTGTTTTGATGACAATAAATAAAAAGAATTTGGATTGAAAAATATTCTTGACGTTATAGAGGAAAGAGTTAACAATCGTAAAGCAAGCAAAATGAATCCCCGATCTGGTCAGCCCCAGGCTATCTGTTCAAGCTATTAAGAGATGTCGAATAGATTGGTGGGAGTTGACTTGATAATCTTCCTCGTCGCCGAAATCAACCGAGGACACTTTCAAACCTGCCCTCTGCTCCCACTTCCTGAACAATCCCCACACAGTTTCCAATTCTGAACCTCCAAATATTTTGGAGATGCGCAAATCAAATGCGGTTCCCGCAAAAGATTGCCTTTCCTCCATAATGCTAGCGAGACTCTCCAGTAATTGAGAAGGAGCACAATCACATCCACCGGGATTCCTAAATTGGCCGTATTCCCAACGGAGCACATGAACGTTTAAAGCTTCCAACCTGGACGAAGGATGGAGAGATGCGAGAGAGTTGAAGATCGCATTTATGTCGTGCGTTCTGAGGAAGACGGTGCTGAGATTAGATAATGCACTCAAGTCCATCGGTGTTTCTGTCGTTGACAGTTAGTCTGTTTATTAGTTCAAAAAAATGGGTGATGAAGTATCGCACCTTCGTTATCACCACAAATGCTCTCATCCACATCTACCACCCGAGCGGCATAGTCTATGCCGAGACTGAGATGTCTGAGACTGCTTGAATTCGCTTTCAGAAACGAGTTGAGAGCTTTAACTGGACCCCAACCCCTGTGGCATATGCGGAATATCCGAAGATCAAGCGTCTCGAGGAGAGGATTCCATCCATTTAGGGTCTGTAGCCAATTCAAGAATTGTTCGGATTTGAGTAGCTTCAGACGAAGAGTGCTGATGTGGAGGAAATGTGGGCCAGGTATTTGGACAGGGAAGGTAAAGGTGGTGTGAACTTCGGTGTATATGGCTAGGCTTTGAAGTTTGGGAAGGGATGCGAAGAGGCGATACACGTCATCATGGACGGCGGACGTTGTGTTGTACGAAAAATCGTAGATATTGGGGAGAGCCAGGGCTATCCAAGACAGCGATGGCGAGTCAGAGATGTAACTATGGTCAAGAAACACAATATGTTTTAACGCTTTTGAGCGCTTCAATTCATTGACAACATCGCTAATCAGGTCCAGAGTGGCGATATTAAGCACAACTTGTCGAATGGCGGGTAGGATTGTGGAGTAGGGTGATTGCACGAGGGAAAGAAAAGCGCGTGCATCGGGGCTTTTAAATTCGTTGATTATCATTGGGTTGAAAAGGTGAAGCCTAGCTGTAGAGACCCATTCGCGATTGGCGAGGCTACTGGAACAAAGAGCTGCATGATCATCATGAAGGAAGTCAAGGACCCTCTCGAATATCTCGCCAGGTGTAATACTGATGGTGGTCATTGGGGTTGGTATCGGTGGGCAAGGAGATGGAAAACCATTTTCTTTATATATAAAGAAAAGAATCAGCTTCCATGATCCCAAGCATTGTCAATGTTTCAGGTTCGGTTAGAGAAGCATCAGCACACCCTCTGATCTATCGGCGCTTGATGACATCTGAATTCGGGCGCCGGGTTTCCACGTTTCAATAAATCGGCCCAGAGTAAGCCGAGATTGACCTCTTAATTATTCACCTAGAGTCCCTTCAATTAATTTGAAAGTGAATTATAGTAAGGTATTGAATTGTCTTTTCAGATGTCCCCGATCGAAAGTAATTCGGAATATAGTTGCCTGCCATACCTGTCACGATCCCACTTGCCTGGTGTGCGACCTCTCCCATAACGAAACTTAGAGCGACATCAAAAAAGAATTCTTGATCCCAACTTGATCTATTTTTGCCGCGGCATCGAAGTAAGTAAATCTGAGCGCAGAATATTAAAATGTGTCTTCCTCAAATGAGTAACCTCTAGTGCAGGCGATCAGTGATCCTAGTAACATAAAACAATGCCGTCCAGCTGGCGCCCATGGTTCATAGACCGATCAAGTATCCATGTCAATGTTGCTTCGTTATCATCATCAAAATTGAGGCAAGAGCCCAGACGATTCCGAACTTGATCAAAGGTTTTGGTATCCCGCAAGAATTGATATATAAAGGGATGTTCATTCAATCCGGACCCTTCAGCGTTGACGTTGAATCCCTCTTACGCAGGTAATTTCTAGCACCTTTGTCTAGGTCTGTGGTTGGACTGATGTGAATAACCTCTTTTTATGCAGGTCGTAGAGGTGCCCATTGCCTTCTCATTATCCAGAGTCTCAAACACGCTCCCAAGAACGCTGCAACAATTACAGAGTCCCATAATCGTCAGTAAGGATTTACCCGCAGGGCTTCAGCGTGTTTTCTAATATTGTGGACCAGTTACCCTAACCTTTCAGCTCATCTAATATCTCTTTTCTGAGTTATGCATTCAATTCAAGTCCATTTGCTCATTAGATATGTGCTCGTGGGATCTATTATCCTCTTCTTTGCTTGCAGCGGTGAAGCATTGCCCACCCGTGCTAGACAGGGAGCAAGGAAAACCCTGTCAAGCAAAAGGCCGTTGGTCGTCAAGAACCCTCTCAAAGCTAGTCTTGCCAAACATGCACCGGCCAAATCGGTAAATAACCACTAAACCATCATCGCTATGCTAACTGTTCTCATGCAAAACAGTGTCCAATGCGTGCCCCAAAATCAAGGTTGCACAAGCGTGCGGTTACACACCCATCTGGGAAGGAACAGACGATTTTATTCCATGGAACCACAACAAGAGAGAATGCAGAAGCCATAGAGAAGAAGGTGGATCTGTCAAAAACCTCGCGGGAGGGAGATCTTCACTCGAAAAGGGGTTTGCATGATTTTTCCTTCTTTCCTTCATTTGAAACTAATGCCTAGATATTTTAGGAGCATGCCATGGAGGCCTATATCTCACAGACAGTGTAATAGCTGCTGCACAATTTATCTGCAATAACAAGCCTAGTTCAAATGTCCGAATGGCATATGTCCTTGGTGAGTGGTGTCACCTGCAGTTGGCAAGGGTTAAACCCGATTCTCGCCATATCAGAGTTTAAGTGGGATCCAAAAGCGTCAGTTATTATGTTATTTTTGCGCTGAGTATTTTTCTAACTCGGCCTATATTTTACAGTTGCAACGTTTATGAGTTTCCTCCAAATGAGAATGTGTCAAAGGTGAGCAGAATTCTCCTTATGTTATACTTCTACTTATTTGAATGGGATTTAGAAACAGTGCCAGGCACACGATATGGTCACTGGGTACGTACCTTTCTCCTTCAAGAGATACAGACATCTAATTCCGGTAGTCCAATGAACAAGCCTTTTTCGGGTGTGTATCGAGGTTCAGCGTCTTATTTATCAGCTCATAGCTTTGCAGATGTTAATCTCACACCGTCTTTCTGGCAATATGCTATTGTAAACCAGGCTACAGCAGACGCAGGGCTTAGATACCAAGCTACCCATGTGATCCCTTGCAAGAAGAACACAGGCCAACCCAATATACCTTTGGCTCGCGATCTCACTGATGAAATTTATATGAGAGGGCAAAAAGAGAATCGCGGATTTAGTAGCTTGTTAGCATCTCTTAAAGAAGGTGCATTTCAATTTTGTCCGGCCTGATGGTGCGATTCAGGAATTGGCCGCGCCTTGATGGATGAAGAATGGGGAAGGGGCAAACTTTTTATAACAAACAATGTACTGGAATGTAATTAGCTGTCTGGGTTTTAAATGTTTGTTCTTCCTCCATTAAGTCTATGCACTGTCCGTCATGTGTCAACCTGCTTTATACGTTCAAAGCAAGTCTATCTTGTCGGCCTTTGGATGTGGTATAATTTTTGGGCTAAAAATAGAATCTGATCACAATCACCCTCGATCTGGAAAGATCTTTACCTAACCAGAACTTTCTGCGTTTCTCACCTCGACTAAACAACCGCCATCGTCACTGAGATTCAGACATTGGAAAAATTTCCCAATTCCACCTCCGTTGACAAGCTACACACCCCAAGGAAGAAGTTTTTTTCCGGGTCTCAACGGATGCGCTCTCCGTCGCGTGCTTATCGAAAATCACAAGAACTGAGCAGGTTATGAACCACATCGAGTCCACTATGTATATGAAGTCTTGCATCTATGTTTGTCTTGACTTCTCTTACTATGAGCTTCAATTAGAGGAATGTTTAAACAGGTTTGCAGATACTAGATTCAGATGGTTAGTGCGCTGCTTGCAGAATTTCTGAATGGTCGAGTCAGATATTTCATCGGTTCTTGTATGTGGTGAGTAATTTAGTTCTGGTAAAGAATTCGCTTTGAGTTCGCTTGGCATGATGGTGAGTGGTGAGTGTTGTTTGCTCCGATATCTTAGTGACTTCAGGACTCCCATGGTCGGATCGCTCCATATTTTGTCCGATAACTATGATCATTTCAATTACTTTACAAGAGCCTCAGCGAACTTCTAGGAAGTCAAATCATCATCCCATTTTCAAGAACGTTTGTCAGGAGACCCACTACTTATTCTCATAACAACCACGCGCATGGACTCGGTACGAAAGATGGCTTAGAGGCTTCTAGATCTCGTCTACTCGTTCCCGATCACCCAGCAAGATCCTGTCCAGGCTGTCCTCAATAGCCTCCCAGTCAAGATACATGAATTCCATACGTCCCAGTATAGTACGACATTGAAAACAACACCCTGATGCCACCGCTGGCATTTACACCCCTGAAGGGCTGGAATGTGGGAGCAACCGTGTGCCATGGAACAGTAAAGGCAGGAGCGTTGGAATTGACGGAGTAAGTTGCGTCCATGATGTTTGACATTGAACGACTGCCAAATAACCTCGATCTGGTGTCCAGGCCTTATCTCCTCTACGCATTCATGCTGATCCCATCGTTTCCCATCCAAAAAAAGCTCTTAGCTTCCTCCTGTGGGCAATCGCCTGTGTTTTTTCTTGCCTATGCCGCCTCTCGTCACCAACACAGAAAGGACAGCTGAAGCTCCAACTAATTTGAGTTTTTTCAACTTGCTGTCACGCCTAATCCTTTCCAATTTGATTTTATTCGCTATATTTCCACTACCGAGTTCAGTCAAACTTTCACCAAGCTCGAATCCAGCGCCTTCTGTGCCCTGTGCTCTCGGGTCGTCTGAAATAGACGGCCTTGCGATTAGAACACCCGTAGGCGGGTGTATCCCACCACTTGCATCGCTTACCGCTTCTATGCAACTCGCCCAGCTATCTACACTCCTCCATGGGCGATGGAAGCTAGCGTCCTGGGGGAAAGTGCCGCGATGGCCTAATTTCGTCACTCTTTCCTATTTATCCTTTTCTTTCTCGTCAAACAAAGTCGTGCTCTTCTTTGCTGATACATTTCATAACATATGCCAGAGACACGCACTTCTGGCTCACCCAAGCCCCTGATTCTCTTGGTGACGAGTTAAACTGGCGTGTTGGGCGGAAGAGAGAACGATGGCAGGAGGCGTAAGAGGATGGGAGAACAGGGGAATGGGCAAGGAATGGGTGGCAGTCGGAGGGAAGTAAGGTAGGCTCCCTCGATTAGATCCCTATGTCGTCGGGTCACAGCATCAGAGAGCCGGCGACGAGAACGCAAGCGAAAACGGCAATAACATCAAAACAGCAAGAAACTCCTATACTATTTGTTACTGGAGGGTCCAGTGATAGAATAATATGAATAGATAATCGTCGTCGAGTAACCGCTTTAGCTAATTTAAATGGAGGCCCCGCTGCTACTTCCATCCGTTTAGGCTCCGATGCCACTATCGATCAAGCTGAACCATGTTTTATCACCAAAATTTCAGCCTACGCTCATCACCAGGTACGCTGGATCAATGCCAGTGAGGGAGAGGGTAGTAAAAGTACAAATGAAAGAATGGTGGTGGTAAGTTCATATCCAGCTTCCAATCTCTTGCTCAACCGTCACAGGAATCTTTCCTTCAAAAGCAGGGTATCGTTGCTTCTACGTTTAACTGGATACGCTTGTAATGTGGTCCACAGTGAGCCTCGTTTTCCTGGTCGCACTGCACTCTGTGTCTTACTCGTTATTTCGGCAGCGGATGCTTCGCTTCACATTGCGATGGAAAAATATGCGATGTTTGCTGTAACTTGCTCGGAGAAATTTTTGGACATGTACATTGACATCATTGAGGCTGAGAACGATATATGGGTAGCTGTGCATACACAAGGAAATGCTTATATACGCCAGCTGAAAGTGAGCTGGTCCCTAAATCGGAGTGCCTTTTCACTCATCCTTGTTCGCCAATGTAGGTCCACGACCAGTCTGTTCGGTTAGCTGAGTATGAACTCGTCGTTCTCCAACCTCAGCATTTCTTGCCCGATAACTCCTTACTCCGTTTGTATTTTCGACAGGCGGATAGACGGGGTCGTAGGAGTAATATACTATAAAATGGCCGACTGCATGCTTCGTAAAATCCCAGGGGATGACACTCCAGACAGATTCCCTCCGTTCTGTTTCATCGGCAATTTGTCGGCAATCGGACCCTCTCAGTACACACAACAAACCCATACCTCGTTATCCTGGCTGCTGAGATCAAATTTAGATGGTATTTGGCAGCTAATGGTCCTCCACTACCCCCGATTTACAATTCTCTTATGCGAAAAACTATTCAAGTTGCCGAGTTGCTCTATTTCCGACCTGTGGGGCTCGAAGACCCCCCCACAAACCTTGTAGTGGTCGATATGGAGGGGGATCACGCTCTGATCAACAAACTTGATGCTACAGAAATCGCTTCTCGGATTGGTGCCGATGACGAGTCCTGTAGTTCCACTCTTCCACAACAGAGGCGACCGGCCTCGAGTGATGGTGGAACTGGACACGAGGATGCTGACTATTGGCGCTATATGCTTTCTGGCCGTGGTGAGATACAGTTTTTATTGTGGACTCTTTAACGATCGCGACTTACTTCCTCTGGTAGACCTTGAACTAAACGATGACGATTTGGATTTAATCTGTGAGATAGAGGTATCGAACAGAGTCAGTAAGCGGCACGGTTAACTTCGAGTCGACTCCTCGTCATTGACGCTTTATAGTCGCATCGAGTCACGGTCAATCTATTGAACAGGTTGAAATATGGAGGGAGAGTGTTGAAAGGTAAGCTTCTGCTTCTCTCCGTGAATTTCCTTTTTACCTGCGATGGCGCGCCATAAAAGCATGTCTTGTACCATAATACTTGCTTGTCGATCATCTCAATATAATGATCATAGTTAATTCTATGGGGGTAAGATATAACAACTATTACACCGCGGTACCGAAATCTTTCACTCCGAGTTCCTTCCGCTCTTCAGGTCGAGAGAAAATACCCAAGATTTAGTTGGATTAACTCAGAGGCCGTGGACTAGATAAATTGCCATGATGAGAGACGAGGCCTACCTGTTCCCAACGCACGAAGGGTTCCGTGACGGCATATTGCCACTCGCATGGATTGCAATGGTGTAAATTACAAGAGGCTACAGTATGTCATCATGCTCCTGACTTTTTCGACAAGGAAGGGAAAAGTAAATGGGCACAGTAGAAAGCAGTCGAAAGGAACACTCGAAACTTGAGCAGTGCACACATTAGCATCCTTACGAATGGGTGGTGTCTTTGCCGTTCGGCAGGCTGCGGATGGAGCGCTGAGCAGTAGCCTCTCGCCTGCTAGTGAAAAGTTGGTATCGAGCACGTCTGCAGCAATTTGGGGAAGAAGGTCGGCACCTCGGTCCTTCTTTCTGACCTAAAAGCAGGAACTATACTCGAAAGATTTCATCCATCCCCATCTCCCTTTGCATCCTCCTCATAACGTCTTTCGCTGAGGGTGACTTCACGTTTTGTCGAGTGTGTATTACAATGTTAATTCTGGACCACTTTCATTGATATCCTCAGCGGGGAGCCTACATTAATTATGTTGTGTCCATCATTTCATGGTACACGCCCTACTTATTCAATCACAGAAATTCATGTCTGCCGGATCTTCCCGTCCTTAATGGAAGTATAAAAAATTGTCGTGGGTAGCTCCGTGCTACTACCGTGCCTACCATGCCATTCCCACCGTATCATTCCTGCACAGACCATGGCATTTATGTGCCTACCATGTGACATGGCACGGTAGGCACAGGAATACCACAGCTTTCTACCTATGCCCCCTTTTATCTAATTACATACCTTGTGACGTACCATATTGCCAGGTATGGTCCACGGAGGGATATGAGTTATGAGGGGTTTGATTATAACATGTTTTTAAAAAGTCCTATGTTAAAAACTACCGACTTTTCAACACAACCTTGACCACGATGAAACGCAGACCTTGTTATACGCCCCTCCTATGTTGTGAGAGGGGACTTGATTAAGCCCATCCCTGGACCCACCTTAGAGCACCCCTTGGCCTGGTATGTACTAAGAATCAGAACGAAACTCATGGTTTCCATGTCACACAGGTTCGATATGGGCCTCCAGGGCTACCCCATTGTCTTCTTCCCTCAAGCGCCGAAAAATATCGTCAAGTCGAAAATTTAGGCGACTAGGCACTGGAATGGCATGTTACGAGACCACATTCACGTTGTGCGGTATGTGTGACAGTGGCCAAAGGTACAGGGTAGACCTTTATCCTTAGCGAACTTTCGAAAAGTGGCAGCGTGAGTTCATCGACGATGTATGACACGAGAATCCATGGATTTAAGCTTCCGAATGGATAGAATTGGGTATCTTGTGAGAGGATTTATTCAATTCAGCAGGTAATTCCAGTTTTCCGCCCTGACGGATGGCGACAGATCCCTGATATGTTAATTATGTTTGAATCCTGTCAACAGCCAGGCGCACTAACCGAGGTTTACCAAGACACGTTCTATAAGAACTCTGGAAAAATCTATTGGGAAAACCCCCTTTCCAAGAGAAATCCCCTCATTCGAAGAATTTGATGGCCATCAGAGCTCGGCCGTCAGCCACCTTGGCCCGGAGGTGCTCTCATGAGGTGAAGCGCGTGATCACAGTGGTTATTCAATCAAGTTTGCTTCTAATATTCACTTCCTTGCACAAATAAATTATGAGTATGGCGGGCGTAAAGCTAAAGATGCCAAGCCTCCATATTGGGATTGGGAGACACATTTTTCATAAGATATTGTGAACACTAGGCGCTCAATTGCATATGACCTGGTGATCTTTCTCAATGGCAATGTCAAGGATCAAAATTCAAAGTTATACCTACAACTCCTCAAGTAAATTTATTTCCCTTGATATGCAGGACTAACAATAGAATATCTTCATGAGACCAGAAGACTACATTGTCAGGTAAATCTCTTTCGGTTATGATATTGGAAACTTCCGGGGTTTCTTCGAAAGGGGAGATTCATCCAGTAACTCTAGCCTGCAATGGGCCAAAATGTTGAAACGACGACAGCTTTCTTGCTATTCTTCGTCAAGTGCCTCCGACTTAAGGATATCGACATATGGAATTTATCCCCAGATCGATTCAGATGTTCCTGGAATGTCCGGTGACGTTACTAACAATACTCCATACATCGTTCGGACCCACGTTCTGTCCAGTCACACGATGTTCGCAGGGGAATGTCACTGACAAAACCAAATTCTTGACAGATTTTGGGAGGTTGAACGGAAGGTTGATCTCGCTGCTCGATGTCGGGGTCACTTGACCGTTAGCGTAATAAGTATAAAACAGGTTCTCCCAAATTCCGCATATCATTCAAGATGCCAACTTGCTTCCTTACCTCCGTCGTTGTTGCGATGCTCATTGCAATCTGGGTAGGCTGAACTTAAGCAAGTATTATATTATCTTCCACTAAGTTAACGGTTTTTAGGGAAATCCAGAACCTACTCTGGCTATGGAAGCTCGGCAAACATCCTCTAACCCGAATGCAATACTCCCTGGTTGGACCCGACTAGGATGCTTCAGGTCAGTTAGACCCGTACCAGAACCTATGGTATATCTGACGACATCTAAATATTTGCAGAGACCAGGGAGGGATACGCGTCTTGCGCAAGGCTTCTTTCACAAGTCCAACCATGACGCCCGCAGCTTGTATGAATCTTTGTACCCCTGGAAATTTTGCCTTCGCCGGAGTCGAGTTCCATAATGTATGTATTTCTAATTATACACAAGAGTTGAGCTGATAATTGAAACTCGATCTTGTAAAAAGGAATGCTGTACGCTCTCCGTTTATCTCTGTGACGAGCGCTAAATGACTTAATTCTTTTTCAGGGTGCGATTATGCGATGCAAACTAACATCAGCGCACCGGACAGCGCTTGCAGTGACTCTTGCACTGGGGATAACACGTTAACATGCGGCGGAATGGGCGCTATCACCATATTCGCGAACTCTGCGCCAAATGTGATCCACCCAGCCAACAAACCATTCGTCAACACTTGGCAATATAAAGGCTGTTTCTCGTAAGTTACTATCCCATGGCTCTATTCTTCTTTTTTTTTGCTTCTTCAGACTAACAAAATTATGAACCAGGGAACTTGATCCTGTTCAACAAGCGCCGCCGGCTCGCGACCTCGAGCGCATGGTTGGGATGTCAGGACCTGTCACAGTAGAGACCTGCACTGCAGCATGTAAGGCGAGTAACTTTGCCATTGCTGGGTTGGAATATGGAGGAGAATGCTGTACGTATAATCAACCTGCGACAGTCACGCACATACAAATTTAAAACTGCTAATCTACAGGGTGTGGCCATGCAATGCTCGGCGGCGTAAGAGTCGCCGACAGTAATTGCCTCGTCGCGTGCAATGACGATCCCACTGAATTCTGCGGCACAGCTGGCTCCAATAACGGGGAGGGACATACTCAAATTTCTATCTATCAAGATACTTCAGCACCACCAGTCAATTTCCAGAGTTGCTTGGAATCCAAAATCGTCGGGGATGTCATTCTAAGGCCAGTTTTTCAAAATGGCTCGTCAATTCCCAATGTCCCGATGCTGAGCGGGTTATCGGATGCAACGTTCCCATCCGGTTTCAATATCTTATCAGTAAGCACCTGTCTTAATTTAAACCTCCACGAATTTAAACCTTTACTGTTTCAAACTATAGGCATGCGCTAATGGTGTCTGCCTCGACCACACGAACTTGGGTCTTTTCGGCCCTGGTATATTGAACGGACAGCAAGCAGTTTCCTTTAGAGTCAACCCGGGGGACTCTCCAGTGTCGGTTTTCGGAATTCCTGGGGTAACATTTTTCAATAGATACTGTTGGATGGTATGTTCATTACGCATTTTATGCCTTGTCGAAATTTCCTAACGTATGCTTGCTTTCCTTAGGCTAACCCTGTGAATCCCGTTGGCCCACTGTTCCAGCCCCTATTGTTAGGCGTCGATTCCCGTGCGGATCTTTGGGCGCTCTGTCCGAACATTACCGCCGGAGGACGTTTGGATGTCGTATTTTCTCCCAGAGATGGTCACCCGAATTACCAGAAGAGTGCTTGTGAATCTATTTTTATACAGACCGATATAGAAACACAAGTAGCGATACAGTCCGTCTGAGTCTACATTACCTCTGGGTTGGCCAGCCTCTCAGGACGCCGGGATAAGTAGAAGCTGGTCTAGATATGTTGCACTTAAACAGCCTAATTTATGTTTATGGTATTTCAACTGGATCGTGGAGACAAGATGTCACTGTCGCCTGATATCATATATGTGAGCGTGAAGGGTGGATGCGAGGGTGGTAACTTTCTGAGCATCTCGATATCGTCCTTGAGGAACTGGGAACAAGAGAGGAAGGATAGTGAGGGGAAGGATCCGGAATCAGTGAATTGCCATGAGTCTCGAATTTCATACAACCGTCTCGCGACATTGGCAGTACTTAGGCTTGTCGTGGAGTTAGTTCGTATGTCCTTTAAGGTGGTAGTGAGAAGGCTGGGGGATATGTTGGGGATTGATTAGCCCGAGCCTTGAGGGTTTCGATGGTGATTACATTGGTAGGTGAAAGAGTCCTGATCGTGTGCACTGTGTCCGTGTGCGTCAGCTAAACCACACGATTTCTCCGGCTCAGACTCCGGCACACTCAATATTCATCGTTTCTTGTCCTCGTGCCCCATAGCCTATCTCAGATCATCTCATGTCATCTAACTTCAGCGTTTACTTAAATCAAACATTACAATTTGACTTGTAATGTGGGCCATTGCTTCGCATGGCAGGTACGAGTCCGGAGGAGCAACATACTGTATTAAGTATACTATTTTACTTTGACTTTGCTACGGCCATTTCGCAAAAAGTTCTTGTCCAGCA
>Ga0307513_10007523_pt1 | contig 14096 bp, 14 predicted proteins | sample 15_EM_MG_FD_202174 | JGI IMG/M metagenome (GOLD analysis project Ga0307513, IMG submission 202174) | Populus trichocarpa ectomycorrhiza microbial communities from riparian zone in the Pacific Northwest, United States - 15_EM | ecosystem: Host-associated > Plants > Roots > Unclassified | place... | reverse complement strand
TTTGATCTCAGTATTCGGTTGCAACTGCGAAGAAACAAACTGATCGTCGAGTCGTCATATAATTGGTCCGCAATGGCGAAAACATGCATGGGGTTAATGATAACAAAGTGATATGGTAGGAAATGATCCAGAAATGTGTCGTGTTGTCTATTTCATGAGGTCTGAAAACCATTTTACTTCCTTTTCGAAGACGCTCGCTGGGGGTTACGTTCTTGACTTCTTTTCTTTTTCCCCATCCCACAACCTTTTTTTTTTTTTGATTCGCGTGCATCTTTCAACCCTAGAACGTTTCGCTTCCGTTTCTGTTGCTGTTTTTGGTTGCTCTTGCTTTTGCTTCATTTCAATTTCCATTTAGGCAGCCAATTCAAACCTTTACATATATACATACATGATCCTTGTCCTCAGCAATTCTCACCACCACCGCAACGTATCCTCAATTCATGATCTCAACACTCAACGCTCAACAACTCGATACCCGGGTTTATTACCATACCATTGTTGTATCTCGTCTTTCTTTCTTCCAAATTCTTTTAGAATCTATACATTTATATTTTTGGTTTGTGAATCTGTTTAGAGGTTGACCAACTTGTTTGAAAGAGAGCGGGAAATACCGAACCGATCGATCGCGGAATAAGCGCTCAGAGCAAGTCATCTGACAGCTCTTCGCATTGACAATGCATCACAAAATACATTGCTCCGCAGGCAGCCGTAGATTAGTGGTCAAAATGCCAAACCATAGTGCTATGCTTCGAATATCCTCCATCCCTTTTCGGGGGAGGGGGATTGGGCGGGTACTTCAAATGTTCCTTTCGTCCCCCGGGAAAAGCCCGGGGAATGGTTGGACCACTACTTGCCTATTCTTGTATAGGTTGGGGGTTAGCGAATTCGTTAGTGCGCTCTGAAAGATCCGAAACTTGAACTCGCAAGGATGTTATAAAATTTGAGGTCGTGATGGTGCTTTCCAAGTCCTACATATTGGCTAGGCCAATTACAGCATACTGATTGACCCACATGAATCTGGACAAGCTCGGAACCGATAACAGTCACATTGACATTCCTTAATGAATGAATCTTTCGCAGGCAGTCGTGGATCAGTGGTTAAACTGGCCTCCCAGGTACTGGCCATACCATCCTCTCCGTGCCTCTAGCTAGGGGCATGGTGGGACATCGATATCCATTAGTACTCCGTGTGCGCACACGAACAGGGTCGTGGATTGGGCGTCACTCCTGCAATGAAAGCGACGTGTGTGCCTACTCTAGGAGGGTATGTGCATGCATTGTCGTGGTGGGTTTGATGCAGGGAGGACCATAAAGCTCCGCCTCGCTTGTCTGCCTTTCTTTTTTTCTCTCCCCTCTACACGTACGTATGCACAATAAGACACCCAATATTTATCTCCCCTTAGCGACTGACACTCTTCACCCTGGATCTAAACAGTTAGGCAGGCTCTACTACAGTACTAAATGAATTGCGTTGCGGTAGATTGTGAGGAGGGATGGCTCCGTCTTCTTGATCCCATTTCACCTCATCTTCTACATACAGGGTTCGAATCGTCTAGCCACCGTTAATTATAGGGACGAGCTAGCGCTCAATGTCACTGTCAAAAATCACAATTGTCCAGAACCTAGAATACCGTGCGACAGTGTTCCATTGATTAGCGCCTAGATGTCGATATCATAATCTTTTATCTGTATCAAAATTTCTTCTGTCCGTGAGGCTCGAGCACTTTCGTTTAGGATGAGTCCGGAAGGTCGGGTTGCAGTTTGGAATATCCCCGATCTTACGGTCATGATCATAAACGTCTCTGACGAACCATGTGCTTTGGGAGGATTTTGGCATGGTTCAAACAGGAATTCTGGATGGTGCGCAGGTAGGCGACGAAGACGATAATTCTGATGACAATGGATAGAACTCTGAACCGGTTGCAGGTTTGAACTTTGCGCGGGGATCGTTCGATCGCTGAGGGAGAGGTTGATGAGGACGCAGCAACTTCCTTTGCGGCAGCTCGTTTGCCTTTATTCTTTGTCCACAGACACAAAATGAATAATAACAGTACGATTTCTTGTGGAAGGAAGAGAAAGAATAAGATGTTGATAAGATGACCTAGAATCCAAAATGTTCATCCCCTCGCGGTGGGTCGGGTGGTAGACACAAAGGTCACAGCATATGACGTTGCTCATCCGTCACGCACTTCGTCATCAAGATTTCAAATCATAAAAGTTCCGAATCTATATGACAAGGACTTGGGAGGCTAGGACCATACTTACCTTATGCGAAGATATGTCCGATCCTGTGCGACGGAACTGGTAAAAAATCGTCCCTACATACGTAAGTGGAAAAATTTGGCTATTATGGATCGGACATTGCTCAGCATAAGGCAGGGTCTCTTGAAGGCTGCGAAGATTCGGTAAGGCATTAGAAATTTGACAGACAGGCGACTGGGGTTTCCTCTGCGTCTCGCCCAGTCGCTGAGTCATGGCGCCAAATGAATGGTGAAAGGCAAGTCTTTCTTTGTGATATTGTTCAAAGGTTGACACATCGTGTTTAGATCTGAGGTAGCCCCAACCTCTATAAATTCTGCAGTTCAATCCTGTTTCAAATCCCAGAACTCCCTTCTTCATTGAAACCATCCAACAGTAACCGCAAATCCCTCTCCGAATATGTCTATCCCTAAAGTTTGGTTTGGTAGGTTTTTCCCTATTGCGAAATTAATTACATTGCTTATATCAATCCCTCACAGTGACCGGTGTGCTAAATTCTTGAAAATGGCGAATCAAAGCACTAAATCTCAATTCTAGGGGCATCCTCTGGCTTCGGGCTAACCATGACGGAAGCCGCTCTCGCACACGGTGACAAAGTTGTTGCGACTCTGCGAAAACCCGAGGCGCTCGAGAGCCTTCAAGCCAAGTATCCAGCCGACAAGCTCCTCGTCACCAAACTTGATGTCACGAAACCCGATGAAATCGAAAGTGCGTTTGCTAAAGCCAAAGAAGCCTTTGGACGCGTCGATGTCGTCTTCAATAATGCCGGCTGGGGTGTGATTGGTGAGATCGAAGGCACCCCCGATGACCAAGCTCGCGCCATGTTTGAGGTATGTATCTCTACGACGAGCTTTACTATTCCTCTTGATCGATTACTTGGCTAGACTGTATTCTTTGGAGCCGCGAATGTATCGAAGATCGCGTTAAAGTACTTCCGAGAGAATACACCCATTGGAGGACACCTTCTCCAGCTCTCTTCCCAGTTTGCGGTCATAGGCTTCCCAGGACATGGATACTACAGTGCAGCGTGAGTGCTTCTGACGTGCCTTTTGTTTCCTGTTCTCATTTTCGCTGCAGGAAAGCAGGCCTAGAAGCCCTTTCGGAATCACTATCTCAAGAAATCGATCCCGAATGGAACATTAAGGTACTTTACCAGATTATTTCTCCACCTCAAATTAGTTCTGAAGTCCATACATAGATCACCATTATCGAACCTGGCCCCTTCAGAACTAAAGCTTTTGATAATGCCGCTTATCTGCCGCCTCACCCAGCCTACACCAACGAGAATCTGCCCGTTAACCACGACCGTAAACTGGGGGGTACTATTGTCGCCGACGGCAGCTCCGAAAAGGCTGCGCAGCAATTCCTCAAAATCGTTGCACTTGAAAATCCCCCACTCCGTTTCCCCATTCACAGGCTTGTAATTGCCGCTGCGAGGACTAAGGCAAAGAATTTTTTGGAGGCTGCGGATACCTACGAGTCTTGGTCGGAAGACGTTTATCATAACTGAACTAGCTGCCTAGCATTTCTTCGTACATGACCCTGCCGGAATTGGTGAATTTTTTGTTATGTAAACAGTACCTCTTGAAGCGATGAGAATATGAATGTTGTGTGCAAGGTCTCACGTCAAAACGAGGCATTTGGAAGAGTCAATGGTCGCATTGGAAGGATATAGAGTCACCCGGGAAACGATATGAACGGGCTTGAAGACCATGGTCGAGGTAGGAGCCTTCTAGTTTGATCTCAGTATTTGGTTGCAACCGCGAAGAAACCAACCCATAGGGCGCCTGTCGAATCATCATACAATGGGTTAGCAACGGCGAAAAAAATGCATGGGGTTAATGATACAAAGTGATGGTAAGAAATGATCCAGAAATGTGTCGAGTTAGCTATTTCATGGGGTCTGAAAACCATATTATTTCCTTTTCGAAGACGCTCGCTGGGGGTTAGAGGTATGACCCATCTCAGCTTTCTTCCAAATCTTCGCAAGGCGTGGATCCCTGGCTTCCCACTGCTGTGAATCGGGATATACGGGGCGGAAGCGCCGTCTGGGTAAAGGAACCTCAGGTTCGCTTTCGTCAGAGCTTGATGATTCAGCATAGGCCGGAATTGCGGGGATATCGCCAGCAGAAAAGAGGGTTCGCTTCAATGGGCTTGAAGGCAAGGGGCCAGAAATGGAATAGATGCCCGTTTGCTTCGTTGGTGAAGCAAGAGCCAAGTGAAAAGCCGAAGTGGAGGCCGCGAGAGATGATGGCTTGGGCGGGTTTTCTGGAGAAGTTATCTTTCTCTTCTTGGTCGGGGTTGAAGGAGGCGTGGCGTCATCTTGTTTGATTTCATTGTCGCTGGTGGATTCCGCAGGGCGCTTCTTTGGAGAGTCCTTAGAGGGCAGCTCACGGATCGGAGGTTTCACCCAAGGTCGTGAAATCGAGGGAGTGCTTCCTGTAGCTTTCTTCGTCGGAGTGCTCCCTATCGCTGTCTTCGTTGGAGAGGCAGTTCTGGAGGATCTCCGCAATGGTGACTCCTGTTCAGGTTCATGGTCGGTGGACGCTGCAGCTTGTACTGATTTCTTCGGAGTGTCGTTGTTCGGTAATTCGCGTTTAGGTGCGGGTTTGCGCGGGGATCGTTGAGTAGTCGGGGCAGAGGTTGGTGAGGACGCAGCAGCTTCCTTCACGGCAACTCGTTTGCCTTGCATAATCTTCTTCCGCAGATCCGGAGCGTGTTCGTTGAGTAAACTCAAGAGGTTCGTGAACTTTTTGAGGGGCAGTTCTTGGTCATAAGCAAACCTCTCGGTTGGTGGCACAACTGTGGGCTGTGCGACGTTCAGAAGCCGGAAGACATAAAATGAGAGTGACGCTCACAGCAAGAATACTGAGAACCCAGAAATAACATACACCCCTGAACATGGTACTCTCCATCTCATATCCAATGGCGTGCGGCTGTAGCTCGTTTTCAGCCTCCATGATATAAGTGTCTACGTATTTTGAGATCCTTTGGCTGGAATACTTCTTATGAAGTTGCTGGTATGTTACAACCGCAGAGTTCTCCGCTTCTTCAATAGCCATTTTGACGAGAGCATAGACACGCTTAAAGTCCTTGGGTTTGAGGCAAGATGCGGCTTGTGCCGATTTCGAGTTTACATCCCCGCTATTGAGTCTATCACAAGAATTAGATTATAAAGTCCAACAAGAATAAATCCTACCGTTCCGAAGCAAGCAAAGCGCAGACAGCGGACAACCCCGTCTTCCATTCCCCTAGTTCTCGTCCCGAACCTGGGGCTGTTTTCTGGGACGCCAAACGTGCAAGTTTTATTGCAAGATCCTGCGTCTCCTTTGGCAACCCGAAATTTTCGATAAGGATATTGTGACGCAAGGACATCGTTGTGGTAGTAAATGGAAATGGATATCACTTGGCTGTCGAATTATGCCTCGCTGTTACAAAACTCTCACGTGTGTGTGACAGGACGCGATTCCCCGGATCGCTCTTACTCCCAATCATATAAGGAATCTTCTAGGACTGTCGACAAAATTACTGGCCAATTCGAAAGCTGAACCATGGCATGTGCTGTCCATCATCATGCTATCGAGCTACCCACACGGAAAGGGAAAAAAAATTCTTTCGTGCTACTCATATGCACGAAAGATTAACACCCACGAACGTGACGAAGTCCGAGTCCCTGTTCTCGTTTGAATCATTGCAAGGCCCTGCGATGTCGCTTGAGTAATTCTCACTCTCGTTTACATACAAACATATCCGCAGGACCGCATGTGATCCCCACTGCTCTTAAATCTCTTCTCAGGTTAGGACTTAACGATATTTTTCGACGTATCGTCATCTTGGCTCGGCTGAAAGGCATAACGGTCGAGAACAATTTTGCATGACTACGAAGTTAATGCGCCACATGGTACAACTCTATTATATGTGTTCGATGTCTATTCTTCAAATCCCACATGAAGACGGAGGAATACCCTTCTGATAAATTGACCATCTCTGATTCTAGAGGCATATAGAGGTAAAAATGCCTCCTCAAGAATATGGACCGGGACCCAAGATGCAACGCTGTCGATATGTTGTAACTATGCATCATTTCGTTTCAAGCTATCTACCGACGACAAAAAAAATGCATGGAAAACTACGTTAAACACCGATGCGTACACTAAATTCGAACGACGATATGATACATTACAATTGACAACAAGATATATTGAAACCGACTCATTCGCTACCAGAAATCATCTTACCTTCATGTCGCCTTTTGTGCCAATTCTTGTAAGCAGACTCCCATTTCTTCTCGGAGATTTTACCCTTCTTGAGCTTCTTGGCCAATTTCCTCGCATAAGCCTGAAATTCATCAAGTTCTCTCTCACTCCCAAGATGCTCTCCAGGGTCAGTGGATATACCGATCTGCGGTGTGGGAGGAAACTTTTCATATTGGTGACGCAAGATATTGATCCGGACCGAGGCGAAGGTTCTAGGAAGGAAATTTATCACCATTTCCTTTTCCCAATCGGAACACTTGCGCTCTGCGATATCCTCCATGAGGGTCCATATCCTAGAGGCGGCATCGCCGTGAAAGTCCAAACTGAGGGTTTCGGCGATTGCCTGGAGTCTGGGGTCACGAAGAATTGAGAACCGTTTCTTCGGTGTCCAGAGGAGCCGATTTTTGAGGGGGAGCTCCCTCTCCATATCCCGCCCGTAGAAGTGAGCAGGGGCCATGCCGATATCCTGCCCAGGTGGACAGTATGGTCTGCTGTCTACCATGAGCCCGAAGTTGAAGGGCATCATGCCCAGCTCCAAGTAATACTCGTGGCCATTCAGGAGCGTGAAGTAGATCCAGTGGTGGTCGTCCGGATCTTGGTTAATCATAAACGAGCCTTCCTCCGTGTTAAAATACGCAAGCCGATCAGAGGAGATAACTCGGACGGAGCCATGGACAATTCCAAAGTCTGCGACGGGGGATTTGTGATGGGACAACCGAACGCGACGTTGAAGCGGGGCACCCCGTTTCCCATCTGGACCCACGGGACCACACACCGCGGTGGTGGTGTACATCTCTGACGCCAGTCCGAGACATGTGGCGAGGAGGGTCGGGAGGAGAAGCCCATCTGTGATAATACGACGCATGAGCCTCGTTCCAACCTCCAACGAGGGCATTTGGGGCCACCATTCCTTCGTATTTATAGCAGTAGGTGGTATTGGTTTGCCAAGAAGAACAATCTTCGCTCCAGTTCCTTCGGGGAATGTGACGACGTCCCCTGCGTCTAGACTGGGACAATTGATAATTTGGTGCATAAGAGCGGGGCGTTGGATATCTGCATGGGTGCGGCAACCGTGTGCAATGGTGGCGATGAATCCATAATAAGAGTCCAGGTTGATTTTATCAGTAAGCCCTGTTTTAATAAGTCGTGACTCGTGAGCGGTTCGAGTTGACTTGCTCGAAAATAGAAGTTGGATATGGCGACATACCGCAAGCAACCTTGTGTTGTACCCAGTCTTCCTTCTGGCATGCAGAGGAATAGTAAGAGACCTGTTTTGTAAAGTAAGCATCGATAAATGGGAGCAGTCTCGTTAGCATACTTCAGAACAGGATGTGCAGACCATCAACTTCGGTACATCCTTGGCTGTCTTTCGGCAGAAAGCACAATTTTTAAGCTTTTCGAGGGGGAGGTAAACCGTTCTTGGTTGGCTGTTCATATTTTCCATCTAATATCCTGCGATTTGGCTGTGGTTTTGAGAGCAATGTCCTATACCATTTGTGGTTTTGACAAAGTTTTGGACTTGTTCCGGGACAGATTAGATTAGATACTTATACTACCCACGCTTATCTTATCTTAGGTTGATCACTCCACCATTTGCAACTTTTAATTTTCAGAAAATTATTGAGAGCCATGTGTGTATAGTTCGTCCTTATATCGAGGATCGTGCATCGCCCTCATCCTTATTATAAGGAACGGTTACAGGTCTAGCGGTACTTCTGGATGGGTTGAAAAAACTTATCTAGACTCGTAATGTGTTCATTGCACAGTTCCAATTTTCGAACGAAAATAGTAGTACTAGCGTGGTGAGAACAATCTGGGACGAGTGATAAAAGGAAAATTCCAATCGGCAGGCAGCATAGAACATCGGTTCGATCTTTTTCAGGCGGTGCTGCATTTAAATGTGCGTCGTGAGGGAAGCTCCATTGCAATTGGGAGCCATCGACAAAGCAATTAAGATTCACGACATGTTATGTGGGTTGAAGTTGATATTCAATCCAAATACATCAAGCACAAACGGTCAAGAAATCACGCAGACATCGCCTTCGCCGCCACAACCCCGGCAGAAGGTGGGGTTGTTTCACGACCTGCAGCGCTTAACGATGTCGACTCGAATGAGGGCTTTCCTCAAATCATGTCAAGTTCTTCAATCAGAGTTTGCTGTCGATAGGCAAGCCGAATATCAGGAACGTTGGTCTGTTTCAGCCACGTTTATAAACCTCAGTGCCATTAAAATAATGCACTTTATTGATGTCATTCCAGCCGCGCCGGGCAGGTACCATTCCAATGTCGTTTAATCTCCATTTCGAAACCGCTTTGTTTCACTGAGTTGCGAGCGAGTTCCCCGAGCGAGCTTTGCGGTAATTTGTAAATCTAAAATAACGATAATGAAATGCGGTCATAGAAAACATGATCCAATATACATGCGCAGCAACGCTGTACTCTTCCAACAGAGGTCCTTGTATTTCCGGTTGTTAGCCAGGGTGCTTCTCGAGTTTGTAAAAACCCGACCTTGGTGAAGTGGAACTGAAGTGGGCCGTCGGAGCTGACATTCAACCCGATCTTGAAGAAATCAGGTAACGGGTTTCTTTCGTATGTCAAAAACAGCGCGTTGTCACTCAGGGGGCTCATCGCGATTCCGATTTGCTTGAGGTATAACAGAAATTAAAGGGCAGGGACCTTGCGCAGAAAAGCTCCATGAGATATGGAGTGCGAGGTGAGGTGGTCGGTATCTCCAGCTTCTCCGCAATGAGGGCGGAAAACGAATGTATCTTTGATACCCTCAGGTCAGATGAAAGTTTATGACCTCGAAAGTTGAATGGGCTCACTGAAGCTACGCATCCGCCTCCAATTATTCAAGCTCGCCATATTCGCGAACACGTAGTAGATCCTGATCCATAATCTCAGCACTCCACCTCGTGAAAGTCCACGCATACAGCACGAATAAGGAGGAGATTGTCGGAAGTCCCACAGTCTCGGATATGGGAGTGTCTTATGGATCCTCTTCTCGATCTTGGATTCATCATCGACGGTGTCAAAGCCAACAACGCGCTGAAGGAATATGTGAAGTTCTGGGTGGCTCCGTGGATCCCTCGTTACTTCGAACAAAGGTCGGAACACATCTGTGTTGCATGGTTCATGAGTTATTCATCGGCAGACAAGAATTACTAATAACGATGTCCTCGAACGCTCGAATCGATCCATTAGCCTTGTATACCTCATAAAGTCGCGGGACCTGGATAAGCCAACGAACGTTGTGAGAGTACAGCTTGCTGTTGACGATCCATTTCGCTAGCTTGTCCCATTCATGTGGGCTTCGCCCGTAGATACTGATGCGCCATTCAACGTTCTGCCAGTGGATTCAGACCTAATCAATGTGATACTGAATGGGGAACAAAAACCAATTGCATGCCTGATATTTGCTTTGTTCCAGATCGGTCATCAGTTCTTACCAGGTTGTGAGTCCTAAAACAGTCTTCAAGGGAGATCATGGAAATGCACCTTTGGTAAGTTCGGCCAGATATCGGCCTTGGATAAAGTTATCCGATTTCAAGAAGATTTCTCTTAAACGCGATTCTCCTATTTAAGATTGAACTTGTCGAAGCGATGGAAGGAGTCCTGGTGCGCGTGCATATCGAGGGTATCGATAGAAAGGTCGTATACTGTCAGTTTGAGCGATTCAAACACCTGAGAGAGGGTTAATTCTTGTCCGTCGCGGAAAATAACGACATCCTAAGAGGTGGGTTAGCTCCAATCCTAAATGTGCAACTGTGGACTAACATTAGGGCTGCGCTTCATCTTCGACTTGATGAATCTTAGCAAATGTTTCTGGTTCATGCTTGAATGATGAACGCGGGTAATCCGCCTTTCGAACGTTATATAAGTCTCTACGAGTACCCTTGAGCGCAACGATGGAGAGCTCACGTTGAGCACAAACCGATGCGGAATTTTCTGTGTCTGGTGAGAATGAACCGAGGCATAAAAGAAAAGAAGGCCACGTACCTTCATGTCCGCCAATTCCTGGAATTCATTCAAAAGAGTACACGTGGTGAACTTGCTTGAGAGATATTTCAGCCGGCGGTATGCAAAACTTTTCGCCGGACCATCCGAGATAACGCTGAGGACGTATTCGAGGTCGACGAAGTATTCGGGGATGTCGGGGTTGTTGAATACAGGTTGGTTTTCCTCTGAGTCCCTCTCTGATGAATCATAAGAACAAGATTCCCTGGAAGTGAAATAAATGGACCTTTTGTGTCATCGTACACTTGGAATACGCCCTTAACATCGATCGCATACGACCACCCATCATGAAGACCAGGAATTACACAGTCCTCCATCTTGAACTCACCGTCATCAGGCTGAGTCGTAGCGTCTGCACTCACAACTTCTTTGTCTTTCTAGTGCCAGTGCGGAGGCGGTGGTTTGGGGGATAGGACTGAACGTGTTTGTTGAGACGATGCTTCCCATGAAGAGGAAAATCAGGCCGGACACCCGAAACATCCGCGTAACCGTCGCCCAATAATTGAAATTGGCCGTCGTAATCGTCGCCAAGTCGTTGACGGGACTTGAGCATGTATTTCTCCCGTAGTTCGAGGCACTTTTGCAAAGAATGAAGGAGATTGGCCTGTTCAACATTGATGATGTACTCTGGAAATCCGATGAATGATTCGGAAACTTGGAACATGAGTGAACAGATTTGCTGCTCGTGTTTCTCCCGCGAGCTCCTTGTTGTGATCTTCCTCTGCTTCCTCATGAAACGCGTCCCCCCCAACCAGAGACCTCTGCAACGAGATTGGAGGCTTGTAGCTACCGGCTTCGGAAAGGGATATTTCTCCTCGATCTGGAGGCAGATAAATGAGTAAGAAAGCTCACTCGATGGTGGACTCGATTACCTGTTGGAAATTTTTCTCTTCTGAGTAACCAAAAAACGCGTCCTTGGATTCTGGAGTAAGCAGACCTCCCGAGTGCGATGAAGTATCTGCAGCGACCGAGATTCCACTATCCATGATGGTTCTTGGCAAAGTTGCTTGCCCCGCGAATCACTAGAAATTCAAATCTCAAACTCTCACAACCACCTTCCTCAATGTCCCTCAGGTTGCTAGGTCTCGATGGAATACCCCCGTTGAATATGCTTGGAAGTTTTGGTGTCTGGCCATGCACCTCCCAAACTGTCAACCCTTTGCAAATAACCTGCCGACCTCCAGGCGAAATTATACTAGCCATGTCGCGCGCGAGTATGATATTGTCTCCTAACATTTTTCAGGGACTTCATGGGGCTCACCAATTTTTCATTTGAAGGTGCTACATCTAGATTTCTGCATTCTTTCGCTTGTGCATTGGGCGTTCTTGATATCGTCGCACTCTATTCGTGGTCTGGTGGTAGGGTTGGGTCAACTGACCCAAGCCCAACTCCGCCGTCAAGGAGAGTAGCAGGAACACAGAAAAAAAAAAACAGGATGGAATTGAGAAATAATCGTAACAAAAATAAAGAAACGCCCAGCCCCAGCTTTCCAGGGTGGCAAGCAACCTGTGTTACTTCTTGGGCGGTTTAGTAGGTTCTCGATCAGGATTCATCGAGCAGGTCCTGAGGTGGCGACTGATGGTTGTTCTTTCCTCGTTGCAGAAAGGACATCTCATTTTTTTCCCTTGTCCATTGTGGCGGTCAATGTGGTCTATAAAGAATGTCAGTATCATATCAAAGAATTAGAAAGCTCCCAGGACTTACTCTGAAGGCCATCTGCGCGAGTGAATGTGTCGGAGCAAATATGACATTGATGTGGTGCTGGCGCTATTCTCCGCAAATTACTGACCCTCCTGAAGGCCTCCGACGAAACCCGGGTCCGGTAACTCCCCTGAGAGCCTGATCCCCTCCCCCGAGGAAGCGGTCGTTCGTCGCCACATCCAACCGCATCATTGGTTGTCAGAGAGGAAGGCATCATGGCCTCCCACGGTGGCGGTGTGGCTGAGGTGGCTGTGCTGCCTGAGTAAGTAGACATGGAAGGCCTCATGAGAGACTTGGCCTCCCACGGTGGCGGTGTGGCTGAGGTGGTTGTGCTGCCTGAGTAAGTAGACATGTACGGCGAATCATCTTCTTGTCCGTATCCCCTATCGTCAGACCATCCCACCAGCGTTTCTCTTGAGGTTCCTCCGAGGTGGTCCCAGACCCCCTCCAACGGCCAACCGTAAGGTATTTCCCATGTCGCAGAGGATCCATGATGTCCAGATTCTAAAAGCTTTGGATTATCGTTTTTCTCCCTGTAGCAATCACATATTATCGACCAACAATCTTCATTGGCTTGACATACCTTTCGGAAGCAGCTGGATTTTCTGCGACAACTGGAATTTTCGGAAGCTTCTAGATAATATTAATATCTTGGGATGTCAAAGCAATAGGACGAGTCACTTCAGGCTTTCGCTCCAAGAATAAAATCCCTTATGTGTAAATTTGATCAGATAAATACCAAGAAGCGATGTTACCAGGGCTAACCATTTTTCATCCGGATGTCACGCGAAGACAGGATGCGCTCCAGAAGCTGTTCTGGACCAGGTAAGTCATCCTCACCCTAAATTTCATTCACAGTAAAAATAAGGAGGGAGCTTTTGATTATGAAAACGTTCATCACCTCTTTAACCATTGAATACCAATCACGATCCTCGGTGACAACCAACTTGCATCTGGGAAACTAGAAAATATCAGTTTGACCATGGGCCCCGAAGGCGGTAATTGTTTTCGTACCTTTTTCAAAAGCCATTTATTGAGGCCGTCTGAAGGGTGGTAGGTCTAGCGAAATATCATTAAATAGTTCATGAACTCTGATAGTGACTCACAATTGCGTCTGGTGTGGTGGAAATGACGACCCGGTTTTCCTGAGTAACACTTTCTGTGCTGTCACAGTGGTGGGGGATTCGAGAGGGTAAAGTAGATGGGTCTAAACGGTCGGATCGGATCGGAGCCACGTTCCCGGAGTGCTGAATCGCTCCTTCATCATTGAGCTGTGTATGACATAGAAATTAGGGTCGAGGTGGCTCAAATATGGTACATACTCTTAAAGCCTGAGTGGGATGGATTGAGGATCTTTGGGCCCCAAAATTTATACGATCTGGAGACGACTGCGGGGTGTTGAATGAGTCAGTATATGTGTTTCTTTGGGAGCGCGGTGGAGTTTCGGGGAAAATGTTGCGAGAAGAAGGACTGGAGTTGAGGACATTTGTCAAGCCAAGATTATCATTGAGTGCTTTCCACGCCTCGTCGTTGAGAGTGGCGTTAAGTGTTCGAATGAAGAGGCACTGATTGGAAAATTCCTCATCGCTCGGTGGTGTTGCATCGAAGGGATCATCGTTGTTCCTTAAAGCATTGACCTCCTTGATGTCGGGGCCAACCCTCACCTCAGCCATACCAGAGTAATCCCACGTATAGGGAGGCCTGGTCGACTTCGCACTAGAGTTCTCGGTAGCCTTGAACTTCAGTTGGCTGACCTTGTGCTGAGTTACATTGGTAAGGGCTGCCATGCCCCACGACGTCGTCTTGTCACAGCCAATCACCAGGCGAATGTCGCCGTTCTTTGCCTCCCGACCTCGGACGCC
>Ga0307513_10007522_pt1 | contig 14097 bp, 16 predicted proteins | sample 15_EM_MG_FD_202174 | JGI IMG/M metagenome (GOLD analysis project Ga0307513, IMG submission 202174) | Populus trichocarpa ectomycorrhiza microbial communities from riparian zone in the Pacific Northwest, United States - 15_EM | ecosystem: Host-associated > Plants > Roots > Unclassified | place... | reverse complement strand
TCATGGGTTGAACAATGCGCCGGCCGGCGACGGGGCTCCGCCAAGGCTGCGGGCGGAACCCGGAATCGCGGCCTGGTTGCAGCAGGCGTAGGCCGGATGGACGCGGGCTGCAAACGCCAACACGCCCCGTCCCCAGGGGCTTAAGGACGCAGCAGGGCGTCCAGCGACGGCGCGCCGGGCCCGGCCGCGCTCAGCGGCTCGCACCACGGGAAACGGCCCTTTGGCGGCTGGGCGGCCAGGCCCTCGGCGAACAGGGTCTGGCCCAGGTCCACGCCGTCCAGGCTGATGGTCGCCAGGAATCGGTCGTACTCGTCGCGCCCGCCGGTGGGCGTGACCGAGATGGCGTGGGCGGTGCGGACCATGTTCTGCACCGCGAGCGTGCCCTGGCGCGCCGCCACCGCCTCGGCCCAGCACCGGGCTTTGGGCACGCCTTCCGGCGCGAACGCATTGGAGAGCCGCAGGTGGCGGCCGTCGACCACCAGGATGTCGGCGTTCAGCACCTTGACCCGATCGACGATCCCGGGTGGTTCGCGGCCCGGCGCGGGCGCCGGCGCCTTGGCCGGACCGCAGGCGACGAGCAGCAGGGTCCCCGCCAGGGCGACCCTTCCCGGCGGCGTTCTGCGGAGGCGTTTTGTTTCGTCCTGCATGGTGCGCCCTCCCCCGGTCCACGCGCCCGGCGAACGGGCGTCCCTGACAGGCATTTAGGGCGCGGTTCGGTTCTGTCCAGCGCCCTTGGCGAAGTCGGCCGCCTTGGCCGACGAACTTGAATCCGATGGACGATGCGTATGCAGGCCGTGACTGTCGAGCGCCAACGCCCCCGCTGGCGCCAAAGCCCGTGAGCCGGGCGGCCAAGGCCCACCGGCTCACGGGCCATCCTCACCCAGGGCTCCCAGGCGTTCCCGTTCCCCTGCCGATTGCATCTCCTGGCACGCAATTCGCTGGGAAGGCGAGCAGACGGCCAATTCGGAACACTCCGGCGCGGCCGCGGGAACAGGGGTCTGGCAATGGTCAATTCTGCGGTCGTGGCGCGGGTGCGCCTGGAAGCCATCGAGTATTTTTCGGTCACCGAGGCCGGCGAGCAGGTCTGGGTCTGGGATCCCGCGCAGGCCGCGATCTTCGACGGCATGCGCGACGCCACGCGCCATGCGCTGCGCCTGCCCAGCGCCATGCGGGCCTTCGCCCTGCCGACGCCGCGCGAGACCGCCGGCGACCTGGAGCGCCGCGCCGCCTGACGAAGGCGCCGCGCGCTCAGGCGAACAGACCTGCCAGCAGGTTGATCGTCAGGGCCAGCACCACCGTGTTGAACAGGAAGGCCACCAGGCCATGCACCGTGCCGATCCGGCGCAGGGACTTGGCGGTGAAGGCGATGTCCGCCGTTTGCGCCGCGACGCCGATCACGGTGGCGAAGTGCAGGAAGTCCCAGTAGTCCGGCGGCTCGCCGCCCGGGAACGCCAGCCCCTCGGCGTCGCCGCCGCTCTCGTCGGGCGAATAGTATTCGTGGGCGTAGTGCAGGGTGAAGATCAGCTGCACCACGAACCACGAGGCCGCCACCGTGACCGCGGCCAGCGACACGCGCGCCGCCTTCTCCAGGCCATCCGCGCCCTTGGCCAGCGACACCTCCGCGCCAATCGCGCCCAGGCTGGCGGCCGCGGCGATCACCACCAGGCCCAGGATCAGGCCGCGGCCCTCGTCGTCCTGCGCCGCCTGGCTGCGGATGTGCCCAGGCGTGCGGCCGGCCATGAAGATCATCACCGAGGCGATGAAGGTGAAGCAGGCGGCGTCCCACGCCAGGATCGCGCGCGTGCTGCCGCGGAAAGGGTCGGGCGCGGCCCCCAGGGCGAGCGCCACGCCGATCCCTATCGCCATGGCCGCCAGCAACCGTGGACGGCCGGTGAACGATCTGAGCATCCCCATGACGGCGCCTCCGAGCGGCCGATGAAGCCCGTGTTCGCGTGTCGTGTCACGCCGGCCCGAGGCAAGGGGCAAAACGCAACAGGCCGGCGCATGGCGCCGGCCTGAAGGTCGTCATCTTGTCACCGCCCGAGGGCGGCGAGGATCTTAGCTGGCTTGAAGTTGGCCGGCCGACAGCTTGCCGCTGCGCTGATCGCGTTCCAGCTCGAAGCTGACCTTTTGGCCTTCATGCAGGCCGCCCAGGCCGGCGCGTTCCACGGCCGAGATGTGCACGAACACGTCCTGGCCGCCGTCGTCGGGCTGGATGAAGCCGAAGCCTTTTTGGCCGTTGAACCACTTCACGGTGCCGTTCGCCATAGTATATTCCCCTTCGGGTGTAGAGTATTCAGCTCGCCACTAGCGACGAGGTGGTCAAATTTTCGGAGAGGGTCGAGGGCAGGTCCGGAAGCTCGATCCGAAAACCGAGCGTGGAGAGCGACCGAACCAAAACGATATTCGATAGACATTTTTCCCACGTCTCGCCGCCCGGCGCAAGAATTTTCGGAAAAAACTTCGCAACCGACGAATGTTGCTTGTCTCATCTCGTATTTTTCGAGCGTTCGCGTAAGATGTCGGCCATGACGAGATATCAAGCGCGCAAGATCGCGGAAGCGTGGTCCATCTTCGATCGCCTGACCCGCGAGACCCTGCCGACGGGGGAAACCGGTGTTTCCCAAGTGAGCGCCCGCTCGCTGAGCGACCTTCTCAACAGCCTCGAGGCCCAGCAGGAGTGGGGCCGCGAGGCCGCTCGCTGGCCGGCGACGGCGGCCTGATGGCGCGGGTCCTGACACGCTGCCCCGGCGGCGGGCGGGTCGTGCCGACCGGTCTTTGGATGACGCTCGCGCAGCTCGAAGCCGCGCAGGCTCAATATGCTTTCCGTTGCCCGGCTTGTGGCGACGTTCACCGCTGGACGCCCAAGGAAGCCTGGGTTGAGGAGCGACCGCGCTGACCGATCCCCGCCTTATCTGGAAAGACAAGAAGATGACCCCGAAGGTGTCCACGCCCAACCTTCCGAATGCGCAGCAGCGGGTCGCCAAGCTGCGGCTGGCGATCGAGCAGGCCGAGGCCGAAGGGGTGTCGAAGGACGCCATGGTGCTGCGCCTGACGCTGAGGGACCAATCCGACCTCAAGCGCGACCCCACCATCCCGCTGGACGAGATCCGCTATGCGGACGGCGAGATGACCTTCCTGGGCGTGAAGGTGGTGAGCAGCGGCGTCACCGCCAGCGTGCTGGACCGCGGCGAAGCCTGACCCCCGACGGACGATGGCCGATAGCAAAAAGGCGGTCCTTTCGGACCGCCTCTGCCGCCTCTGTCATCCCGCGCGAGGCCGAAACCTCGGAGGCGCCGCGGACCCCTTGCCCGGCAGCCCCGTCGCCGGGACTGCAAGCTCTTGTTGCACCGATTTATCGATCCGCGCCCGGACGAGGGCAAGCGGCATGGCGGCTCGGCGTGCGGGTTGCCGCCTCACTGTGTTACCGCGAGCACACGCCGCGCCCAGAAAAGACCTTTATCCGGACCATTCCTCGCCGCAGGACGCCGCCAAGTTCGCGATGTCGGCCGGTCGCGAAGCCTGGTCCGGTTCCTGAACAGCCCCCCCAGCCCCAGCTGGATCGGGTGATCGGCCGACGCCCCATCCCCTCCGCCTTCGATTCCACGGCCAGCGCCGACGCGCCCGACGCATTGACGCCACGTCTGCGGGGACGCCACGTCTGCGGGCCAGCCCGCATCGGCAGATCGGAGCTCCCATGACACGACAGATCCTGGCCCTGGCCGTGGCGACCCTGGCGCTCGGCGCCTGCCAGCCGCGCGACGCCGCGCCGGCCAGGCCCGTGGACAGGGCGTCCCCGCCCGCGGCGGCCGCGCCATCGGCCTCGACCGGGGCCCTGGCCGACGCCGCCGATCCGCCGGCCAACCCGGCCGCCACCGGCGTCCCGCCCGACCCCGGCAAGCCCGGGGGCCTGCCCGACGACCGCACGCCCGTGCCGGAAGCGCCCTTCACGCCCCAGAGCGCCCAGGGCGCGGGGGCCGTGGCCCAGACCTATTTCGCGCTGATCGGTGAACGGAAGTACGCCGAGGCCCGCAAGCTGTGGAGCGACTCGGGCCAGGCCAGCGGCCAGAGCCAGGCCGAGTTCACCGACGCCTTCGACCGCTACGAGAGCTACAACGCCAATATCGGCGCGCCCGGTCCCGTCGAGGGCGCGGCCGGCTCGCTCTATGTCGAGGTCCCGGTCGTCGTCTACGGCAGGCTGAAGTCCGGCCGCCCGATCAACATGGCGGGCAAGATCACCCTGCGCCGGGTGAACGACGTGCCGGGATCCGCCGCCGAGCAGCGCAGGTGGCATGTCGCTTCGGTGGACCTGAAGCCCTCGCCCGGCGGGTGAGGCGCCCACGCGCCGGGAGGGTCTAGAGCAAGATCACGTCGGCGTCGGGCGTGTCGTCGAACAGGCGCGCCACGGCCTCGGCGCGCAGGCGCCGCGCCAGCGCCTGGGCGATGTAGCCCTTGTCGGTGATTTCGCCCGCCGCGGCGTCGGGACCGTCCGGCAGCACCAGGGCGCGGGCGACGCGGGCGCCGGACCCCTTGGCCGCGGCGTTGAACTTGAGCAGGGCGGCCCGGACGCTCGCCTCCACCTGCGCGGGCGGCAGCGACGGGTTCGGATACAGCAGCAGGCCGGCCGCGTCCTCGCCCTCGCCGCAGACCACCGCGTCGGTGACCGCCCCGCCGATCGCCGAGATCGCGCCGATGCGCAGGTCCCCGACGCTGACGAAGGTGCCGTTGGCCAGCTTGAAGTTCTCCGACAACCGGCCGTCGAACACCATGCCGCGCGCGGGATCCGCCGGATCGAGGAAACGGACGGCGTCGCCCAGGACATAGAAGCCTTCCTCGTCGAAGGACTTCGCCGAGGCCTCGGGCTGGCCATAATAGCCTGGGGTCACTTGCGGGCCCTTGACCCGGAACTCCAGCCGGTCGGCCACGGGGACCAGCTTCACCGTCGTGCCCGGCAACGGCAGGCCGATCATCCCCATGCGGTCGTTGGGCCAATGGACGTTGCAGGCGGTGGGACCGGTCTCGGTGGCGCCGTAGCCGCTGGAGAAACTGATCCGCTGGCCGATGGTGCGCACGGCCACGGCCTGGATACGGTCGCCCACGGCCTGGCCCAGCGACGCCCCGCCGTACTGCAACAGCCGCACACGCTCGAAGAACCTGCGGGCCAGGGCGTTGTCGCGCTCCAGCTCGTCGACGAACAGCATCCAGCCGGCCGGCACCATGTTCTGGTAGGTGGGCGAGATCTCGCCCAGGTTCCGCACCGTCTCGGCGAAACGGCCAGACACCGGCTGGCCCGCGTCGATGTAGAGCGTGCCGCCGCGGTGGACCCCCAGGTGCAGGATCGCGTTGGCGCCCAGGCTGTGGCTCCAGGGCGCGGAGTTGACCATCACCGGCGGCTCAGGGTCCTCGAAGCAGGCGGTGACCTGGGCCGCGGTGATCGCCAGGCGATGATGGGTGATCATCACCGCCTTGGGGTGGCCGGTGGAGCCGGAGGTCAGCAGCAGCTTGGCGAGGTCGTCCGGCTGGGCGATCGGCGGGGCCGGGTTCGCGCGATAGAGCCGCTCCAGCGGCGCGTCGCCCGGCCGGGGATTGGCGCCGGCGATCACCGGCAGCCCGGCGAGGACCGGCGCCGACAGGCCGTGGGCGAAAAGGGCGGCGTCCTCGACATAGACCGAGCCCGGACGGATCGCCTCGCAGGCATGGGCGAGCCGGGCCAGATTCGCGCCGGCCAACCCGTATTGCGGCGAGACCGGCGCCGCGGCGACGCCCTGGCTCATGGCCGCATAGGTGATCAGCGCGTGGTCGATGTTGTTGCGCGCCAGGATCAGCATCGGCCCGCGGCCCACGACCCCCTGATCGCGCAGGCCGCCGGCCAGGGCGGCGATGCGGGCGAGGCCCTCGGCGAAGGTGACGGTGCGCCAGCCGTTCCCCGAACGCTCGGCGAGCCAGACCCGATCGGGCGCGGCGGCGGCCCAGTGGTCCAACGGGGCGTTGGCGGTCCGGAAGGCGCCCGAGAACGGCGTCGGGTTGGACAGGATGATCGCGCCGTCGCGACGGTGCTCGACCTCGAGGCGGACCGGCGCGAAGCGCGCGTCGCGGAAAGGGGCGGTGCGTGTCGGCAGCTCGGCGTCCATGGAAGCCTTATTCCGCGCGGGCGGACGGGAGGGAAGCCTGACCTCGGCTTTTTCCGCGGCGCGCGAGCGAGCAGGGTCGCCCCTACCCCCCCAGGGTCTCCAGGAACCGCACCGGCTCGCCCAGGCTGGGCGCCACGATCTCGTCGTCGCGCATGACCACCTGGCCGCGGACGATGGTGGCCATGGGCCAGCCCTGGGCCTCGAAGCCGTCGAAGGGGGTCCAGCCGGAGCGGGTGGCCATCGCCTCGTGGGCGATGGTGCGGCGCGCCTTGAGGTCGACGATGGTCAGGTCGGCGTCGTAGCCCACGGCCAGGCGGCCCTTGTCGGCCAGGCCGAACACCCGATGCACGCCATGGCTGGTCAGGTCGACGAACCGCTCCAGGCTCAGCCGGCCGTTCGCCACATGGGTCAGCATGACCGGCACCAGGGTCTGCACCCCGGGCATGCCCGAGGGCGAGGCGGGATAGGGCCGGGCCTTCTCCTCGCGGGTGTGGGGGGCGTGGTCGGAGCCCAGCACGTCGGCGATCCCCTCGGCGATCCCGTGCCACAGGGCGGCCTGGTGTTCCGCCGAGCGGATCGGCGGGTTCATCTGGGCGAAGCCCTTCAGCCGCTCATAGGCCTCGGGCGCGGTGAGCGTCAGATGCTGGGGCGTCACCTCGACGCTGGCCACGTCCTTGTGGCGGGCGAGGAAATCGATCTCGGCGGCGGTCGTCACGTGCAGCACGTGGATGCGCTTGCCCAGCGCCTTGGCGATGCGCACCAGCCGCTCGGTGGACTGGATCGCCGACTGGGCGTCGCGCACCTCCGGGTGGCTGGTCCAGTCGCCGGTGCGGGCCAGCGGCCGGCGCTCGGCCAGGCGGTACTCGTCCTCGGAATGGAAGGCGGCGCGGCGGTTGACATGGCGCAGCACCTGCTCGACGCCCTCGTCGTCCTGCACCAGCAGGGTGCCGGTGGACGCCCCCATGAACACCTTGATCCCGCAGCAGCCGGGCAAGCGCTCCAACTCCCCCAGGAAGGCGGCGTTCTCGTGGGTGCCGCCCACATAGAAGGCGTGGTCGCAGTGCATGCGCCCCTTGGCGCGGGCGAGCTTGTCGGCAAGCGCGCCGGGGTCGGTGGTGGTGGGCTCGGTGTTCGGCATCTCGAACACGGCGACCACGCCGCCCAGGACCGCGCCGCGCGAACCGCTTTCCAGGTCTTCCTTCCACTCCAGCCCCGGCTCGCGGAAGTGGACCTGGCTGTCGATGACGCCCGGAAGCACCGTCAGCCCCCGGGCGTCGAACACCTCGGCGGCCGAAGCCTGCGACAGGTCGCCGATGGCGGCGAACTTGCCGCCCCGCACGCCCACGTCGGTGAAGCCGCGGCCGGCCTGGTTCACCACCTCGCCGCCGCGGACGATCAGGTCATAGGTCTCAGCCATGGGCGGTTTCGGTCTCCGACAGCAGCTTGACGGCGGCGGCGACGACGGTCTCGGCGGAGAGGTCCATCATGTGACAGAGCTCCTGCTGGAAGTCCGGGTCAACCGCACGGATCTGATCGAACTCGCGGCCCCCGCGAACCACGGCGGTGGAGGGGCCCCAGGGGGCGTATAGCCGCTCGTCCGAGGGTCCGAACAGCCCGAGCGTCGGCGCGCCCGCCGCAGCGGCCAGGTGCATCAGCCCGCTGTCGTTGCCGACAAAGATCCGCGCCCGCTTCAGGCAGGCGAAGGCGGTGAGCGGATCGGTCTTGCCGACCAGGTCGATGATCCGCTCCTTGCCGACCACGTGGCGCAGGGTCTGCATGACGCCGGTGTCCTCCGGCCCGCCCAGCACCATCAGCCGCCCGCCCGCCAGCGGCCCGCGCTGGCCCAGCAACTGCATGGCCAACTGGGCGAAGCGCTCGATGGGCCAGGTCTTGCCGACCCAGTTGGCCGCGGGCGCCAGCGCCAGGATCGGCCCGAAGCCGGCGGTCAGGGCCGCGGCGGCGGCCTCGGTCTCCTCGGACGTATAGAGGTAGGGCGCGGGCGGATCGTCCTCGAGGTTCAGCAGGCGCGCGGCCTCCACCACCTTGTGCACCGGCTCCCCGGCGACGCGGCGGAACACCGCGCGGCGCTTGCGGTGCAGGAACCGGGAGATCGCCGAACCGCGCAGGTCGACGATCAGGCCCCATCGACGCCTGCGCGCCCGGCGCCACAGCCCAAACCAGTGGCCGGCCATCGGAGCCTTGTTCAGGACGATGATCTCTTCGAGATGCGGGACGTCCGCGAACAGCGGCGCGGCCGCCGCACCGCACACGATGGTGAAGCTCGCCTCCGGCACCTCGTCGGTCAGCCGGCGGATCAGCCCCGACGCCAGGACGGCGTCGCCGATCCGGGTCGCGGTGATGAACAGAATCGGGAAGGACCCGTAAGTCATCAGCGCCTTATAGGGTTACCGCCGCTGGCGCTCCACCCGCAGCGCGCCTAAGTGCGACGACATGGCCAGTTCAACCACCGTCGCCCGCCTCGAAAGCCGCGCCCTGATCGCCCTTGCGGGCGCCGATTGGCGAAGCTTCCTGCAAGGCCTGATCACCCAGGACGTCGGGACCCTCGCCCCAGGAGACCTGAGATTCGGCGCCATGCTGACGCCCCAGGGACGTCTGCTCTACGACCTTTTCGTGGCCGGCCGCGACGACGGCGCCTGGCTGGACGTCCAGGCCGCCGAACGCGGGGCGATCATCCAGCGGCTCTCCATGTACCGCCTGCGGGCCAAGGTGGAGATCACCGCCGACGAGCTTCCGGTGCTGGCCCGGTTCGGGGGCGACGCGCCCGGCGCGGGCTGGCTCGCCGATCCGCGGCTGCCGGCGCTCGGCTGGCGCGGCTATGGCCCGCTGGCGCCCGCCACGGCCGGCGATGACGCCTATGACGCCCACCGGCTGGCGCTGGGCGTGCCGGGCCCCGCCGACTGGGGCGGCGACAAGGCCTATCCCATCGAGGCCGACTTCGACCTGCTGGCCGGCATCGACTTCAAGAAGGGCTGCTTCGTCGGCCAGGAAACCACCTCGCGCATGAAGCGGCGCGGCCAGGTCAAGAGCCGCATGCTGCCGATCAGCTTCGAGGGCGCGCCCCCGGCGCCCGGGGCCGAGGTGCTGGCCGGCGAGCGCCGCGCCGGCGAGGTGCTGTCGGGCCGCGAGGGCCGCGCCATGGCGCTCGTCCGCCTGGACCGCATCGCCGGCGCCGACCTCACTGTCGACGGCCGCCCGGTGCGGGCCGAGCCGCCGGCGTGGCTCCGGGAGAGCGAAGGTCCGGCCGAAGGCTAGGCTGGGACCACCTCCCGGCTCAGGCGGTCGCGCAGGTCGCGCTTGCGACTGGATGGGCCCGTCCAGCTTGTTTCGCGCCGCCCGCCTCGCGACAGTGGCGCCATGAGCTCGCAACCGATTCGCTGCGGCTGGCGCGGCATGGCCGGCGATCCTCTCTACGAGGCCTATCACGACACCGAATGGGGCGTGCCGGAACACGACCCGCGCGCGCTCTGGGAGAAGCTGGTGCTCGACGGCTTCCAGGCCGGGCTCGCCTGGATCACCATCCTGCGCAAGCGCGACGGCTTCCGCGCGGCCTTCGACGGCTTCGACCCCGAGAAGGTCGCCCGCTACGGCGAGGCCGACCGCGCCCGGCTGATGGCCGACGCCGGGATCGTCCGCTCCAACGCCAAGATCGACGCGGCCATCGCCAGCGCCCGGCTCTATCTGGACATGCGGGAAAAGGGCGAGGATTTCGCCAAGCTGCTGTGGGACTTCACGGGCGGCAGGCCGATCCAGAACCGCTGGACCGACGTCGGCCAGGTGCCGGCCCAGACGCCGGAAGCCGTGGAGGTGTCCAAGTGGCTCAAGGCCCGCGGCTTCAAGTTCGTGGGCCCGGTGATCGTCTACGCCTTCATGCAGGCGACCGGCCTGGTGAACGACCACCTCACCTGCTGCTTCCGCCATGACCACGTCAGGGCTATGAGCGCCTGATGCCCCCGCGCCCAGGCCCTCACATGCTGTTGGAGAAGGATTGCCCGGCGCCGGTCTGCGGCGTGGACGAGGCCGGCCGCGGGCCCTGGGCCGGGCCGGTGTCGGCGGCCGCGGTGATCCTGCACCCGCGCAAGGTCCCCAAGGGGCTGGACGATTCCAAGAAGCTGACCGCCAAGGCGCGCGAGGCCCTGGAACTGGAGATCAAGGACCGGGCGCTCGCCTGGTGCGTGGGCTTCGCCAGCGTCGAGGAGATCGGCGAGCTGAACATCCTGCACGCCACGGGCCTGGCCATGCGCCGGGCGGTGGAGGGGCTGGGGGTCAGGCCGGTCTTCGCCCTGGTGGACGGCAATTACCGCTTCAAGCTGCCCTGCGAGGTGAAGACCGTGATCGGCGGCGACGGCCTGTCCAAGTCCATCGCCGCGGCCTCGATCCTGGCCAAGGTCGCCCGCGACCGGCTGATGGCGGAGATGGACCTGCGCTATCCCGGCTACGACTTCGCCGTCCACAAGGGCTATGGCGCGCCCCGCCACGCGCAGGCCCTGCTGGCGCTGGGCCCCTGCGAGATCCACCGCCTGGCCTGGGCCCCGGTCCGGCTGGCGATGGCGGGCCGCAATCCGCTGGACGCGCCGATTGACGGCGCGAACCAGGATTGAGCGCCGCGCATTCGTCGACTGGCGGGTTTAAGCTTCTATAAACCACGTTCGGAAACGCGCCCTTCACCACGTCGGCCCACGATTCCCCGCTTGAGTAGCGAGGGACGGGCATGAGCTTTCCGGCCGAAACCATCATCTGCGGCGACTGCATCGAGGAGCTGAAGAAGTTGCCGGCCAAGTCGGTCGACCTCGTCTTCGCCGATCCGCCCTACAACCTGCAGCTGGGCGGCGACCTGCTGCGTCCGGACAATTCCAAGGTGGACGCGGTCGACGACGACTGGGACCGCTTCGACAGCTTCGAGACCTACGACACCTTCACCAAGGCCTGGCTCGGCGAATGCCGCCGGGTGCTGAAGGACGACGGCGCGCTGTGGGTCATCGGCAGCTACCACAACATCTTCCGCGTCGGCGCGACGCTGCAGGACCTGGGGTTCTGGATCCTCAACGACATCATCTGGCGCAAGTCCAACCCGATGCCGAACTTCAAGGGCACCCGGTTCACCAACGCCCACGAGACCCTGATCTGGGCCGCCAAGAGCCGGGGCGCGCGCCGCTACACCTTCAACTACGACGCCATGAAGATGGCCAATGACGAGCTGCAGATGCGCTCCGACTGGACCCTGCCGCTGTGCACGGGCGAAGAGCGGCTGAAGGACGAGCACGGGGTCAAGGCGCACCCGACCCAGAAGCCCGAGGCCCTGCTGCACCGGCTGATCCTGGCCTCGACCAAGCCCGGAGACATCATCCTCGACCCGTTCTTCGGCACTGGCACCACGGGCGCGGCCGCCAAGCGGCTGGGCCGCCGCTTCATCGGCCTGGAACGCGAACCGCAATACGCCAAGCTCGCCCAGGACCGCATCCGCAAGGTGATCCCGGCCGTCGCCGGCGAGGTGGTGGTCACCGGCTCCAAGCGCTCCGAACCGCGCATCCCCTTCGGGCAGATCGTCGAGGCGGGCCTGCTGCGGCCGGGCGACACCCTCTATTGCCCCAAGGGCGAGCGGGCGGCCTATGTGCGCGCCGACGGAAGCCTGGTGATCGGCGACCTTTCCGGCTCGATCCACAAGGTCGGCGCCATGGTCCAGTCGGCCCCGGCCTGCAACGGCTGGACCTACTGGCACTTCAAATCCGACAAGGGCCTGGCGCCCATTGATGTGCTCCGCGCCAAGGTCCGCCTGCAGATGGCGGCCTGAAGACCTCAGAGCAGGTTGGTCAGCCCCGCCCGCGCGGCCTTCAGGAAGACGCTGGGCAGGGCGTCCAGGCCCGACCGCGGCGTCCAGATCACGTCCTTGGCCTCGCCCTCGGCCCGCAGCAGCCGCAGCGTCAGGGTGAAATGGGTGAAGCCGTGCTCCACTTCGCCCACCCCGCGCCAGGCCGCGTCGGCCGGGGCGGCCGCCAGCGCCTCGGGATCGCTCCAGCGGGCGGCGCGCCAGTCGCTGGTGGGCAGGGCCAGCATCCCGCCCAGCAAACCCCTGGGCGGGCGCCGCACCAGGGCCACCTCGCCGCCTCGCGTCAGCACATAGGCCACGCCGTAGCGGTGGGGCCGCTCGGCCTTCGCCGTCCGGCGGGGATAGGTCTCCGGCGCGCCGCTCGCCCGCGCCGCGCAGTCACGCGCCACCGGGCAGCGGTCGCATAGCGGCGACTTGGGGCGACAGATGGTGGCCCCCAGGTCCATCAGCGCCTGGGCCCAGTCGCCGGGGCGCTCCGGGCCGACCAGGCCGGCGGCCAGGGCCTTCAGCTCCGGCTTGGCGTCGGGAAGCGGGGTCTCGACGGCGAACAGCCGCGCCATCACCCGCTCCACATTGCCGTCGACGACGTTGGTCGGCCGGTCGAAGGCGATCGCCCCCACCGCCGCGGCCGTATAGGGGCCAAGCCCCGGAAGGGACCGCAGCCCCTCCTCCGTATCGGGAAACACCCCGCCATGGTCGCGGGCCACGGCGCGCGCGCAGGCCAGCAGGTTGCGGGCGCGGGCGTAGTAGCCGAGCCCCGCCCAGGCGGCCATCACCTCGCCGTCGTCCTCGCGGGCCAGGTCGACGACGGTCGGCCAGCGGGCGGTGAACCTGAGGAAATAGGGCGTGGCGTGCGGCACGGTGGTCTGCTGCAGCATCACCTCGGAGAGCCACACCCGGTAGGGGTCGGCCCGCACCCCGGCGGCGTGGTCGCCCGGCCCCACCCGCCAGGGCAGGTCGCGGGCGTGGGCGTCGTACCAGGCCAGCAGGCGGGCGCGGAGGGCGGCGGGGATCATGGCCCCGGCTTAGCGGCTCCCGGCTTCGGGGCCAATTGGCGCACTTCGCCTCGCCGCCGTTCCCGCTATGATGGGGCCATGCCCTCGCGCCGCCTGCCCACGCCGCAAGAAGCCGCCCAGATCCTGGCGACCAAGCGCACGCGGCCGATCCGCCGCCCGCCGCCGCCTGCGGGCAAGGGCCTGTCCAAGCTGATCCGCGAGCTGGACGCCCGCTACGGCCAGGGGCCCGGCGCCCTTCAGGCCCGCTGGAAGGAGATCGTCGGCGAGCAGATCGCCCGCCGCACCGAGCCGGTGAAGCTGGTCAAGAGCCGCAACGGCGCGCCCTCGTCGCTGGAGATCCGCGTGGCCGGCCCCGCCGCCGCCTTGATCCAGCACCAGGCGCCGGAGATCCTGGCGCGGGTGAACCTGTTCCTGGGCGCCGATGCGGTCGGCAAGCTGCGCATCGTCCAGGGGCCCTTGCGCCCCATCGCCGCCGACGCCGCCAAGCCGGCCCGGCGCCGCGCCGCCCCGCTCGACGCCGCCCAGGAGGCCGAGCTCGCCCGCAGCCTGGCCCAGGCGCCGGACGGGCCGCTCAAGGCCGCGCTGCTGGCCCTGGGGCGCGGCGTCCTGCGGCATCGCCGCTGAGTTGACAACTTTCTGGCCGAGCGGTTCCTGAGCCCGCCCGCAAGTTGGGGCGGCGCGAGGGGAATCGCGCTTTAATCCTTCATTCGTATTCGCAGAGGCCGACCGATGCCGAACTTCAGCCGCCGTCTCCTGATCGCAGCCGCCCTCGCGGCCGCGGCGCTCGCCGGTTGCACCAAGGCCGACGGGCAAGGCGCCGTCGCAAGCGGCGACATGTCGCTGGGCGATCCCAACGCCAAGGTGAAGGTGGTGGAGTACGCCTCGGCCAGCTGCAGCCATTGCGCGGCCTTCAACAACGAGGTCTTCCCGGCCTTCAAGAAGAAGTACATCGACACCGGCAAGGTGCACTACACGCTGAAGGAATTCCTGACCCCGCCGGCCGAGGTGGCCGCCGCGGGCTTCCTGGTCGCCCGCTGCGCCGGCAAGGACAAGTACTTCACCGTGCTGGACGCCATCTACCGCAACCAGCAGGAAATGTTCCAGA
>Ga0307513_10007521_pt1 | contig 14098 bp, 20 predicted proteins | sample 15_EM_MG_FD_202174 | JGI IMG/M metagenome (GOLD analysis project Ga0307513, IMG submission 202174) | Populus trichocarpa ectomycorrhiza microbial communities from riparian zone in the Pacific Northwest, United States - 15_EM | ecosystem: Host-associated > Plants > Roots > Unclassified | place... | reverse complement strand
GGTCGAAACATACATAGCCGGGATCAAGGACGCCGATGGATCGCCACGACAAAACCTCTTATCCGAACGGTACGACCATCCCGACCATCCCCAGCCAGTTGACCCCACTGTAGCCAGAGGGCGGACCGTAACATCTCATGATCAAGATTCAGTTCGGCAAACGGCCTGGGCTTCTCTCGCACACATCTTCTCCACTTATGGTGGTCGCGTCTCCTCTTCTATGCGACCGCATGGTTATGGCGTACCCCATTTGTATGTATGTTCCCTTGATGCTTCGTTTTTGTGGTTTGAGAGAGTAGTATACCTGAATGTTTGAAACATGATGGAGGAAGGGTCGAGGATTGTTTCCTTTCCCACGCCCCGCCCTGGACAAGGCTTTCTCAGGTGATATGGGATGTGTACATGCTGTACCTTGAGAGGCAGTCAGAAGACCGTATACGATAGCGATTAGGACGTTGAGTCAATTTTGAAACGGCTGCGGCGACGTCTCACTTGCTTCACGGTTCTCAATCCACACATAAGTTGGTGGACTTGCTTCAGTAACATAACTCGCGGGGTTCTCGCACCAATCAGAAGGTCGGGACGACCCTGCACATGTGTAGCTACCGCTATCCCCAGCGGACTCAGACAAACAGAACCTACATATTGCCAAATGTACCAGACCCGAACTTCGTCCGCGCGACTTCCTGAACCTGTAAAGATGTCTTGTGCACGCTTCCGAGCGGGTCCAAAGAAACGTTGTGCCGATTTCCGATGGCTCGCGGAAGCATTCCGCCTTGGCGGTAGCCAGTCGCCCGAGCTTTGTATACGATGGAACGGTGGCGAAGTGGAGCCAGCCAGATGGGGTCGGCTTCCGCGCGTGCGTAGGCCAGGAACACGAACACGGGAATTGTAATTATGCAACCAGTAACGTACACCAACGCTTTCAAGCGGAGGAACCGAAGCTCGCATCACTTGTGCGAGGGGGGGAAGGGGTCGGAGTTCTGAGTGGCTAAAGGTTGCCGGAACGTAAGGAACCTCAGGATCATCAGGCAGCCGATGGCCGTTTAGCGTGCGGGAAGTGATCCTTGCGCGTAATTTATTAAGTCGTGAGGGTGCGTCGTATACTAAGAGTCCATCGCTGAGCCTCTCCGCGCGGTTTCAGCTGGTTTGTATTATCAACGCGATAGAATTGGGGCACCCGAAGCGGCTGATTCGCTTAGAGCCTCTTTCCTGTGGAGATGGTGATGGCTACAAGTGTAGAATATACCAACAAGGTTTCGCCAGCGAGAGAGGGGGGGTTTCGTGATGATAACGAACTGTCATACCCAGCGTCGAGTTTTGATGCATATGGAAAACCAAAGATACCGTGGAATACCCGCCAGGTTGGTGCGTGACGTCACCCACTGCCAGATACTGGCATGTGTGTGAAGTGACGACGAGATCGACTGCGTGGACGACTAGCAGAGATGCCCCTCACCACAAATGAAGATGACGAGAAGATGAGTTGCCACGGTGCGTTACGACACTGTGGGCCCCGGCACCGATCTCGCCCTGCACGACGGCCTTAGAGTGTAACTTGGGTCAGGAGAATGGGTTACAGGGGTCTTCTGTCATGCCTGAAGGCCTGACGTTCCGGGGGAGCGCCAATCAGTATTACATGGAATGCGCCGGGGCTTGTGCCCTTTACGAAAATTCCCCATGCCTGTTCAAAACCGTTTCGGTGGTTCGGGTTTCAGTCGAACAACTGAATGGCTCGCTGGCTTTCAAGGCTCGGTCCCCTTCTGTTATTACGAGCGAGAATAGAGAGGGGGGCGATGGTGTGATGTATGAGCTCACCATTATATTCACTTGATTGGGGGGGGGGCGTTGGTTACGCTTCCCAGAATAAAGTTATTTCGGACAGTCACCTAGGTGGGGCAAAAGAATCACATTCACGATCCACCCAAGAAGCCCACCCACGCACCGTGTATGCCTGTCCCTCATATTAGGCCTGCCAGGCTCAGTTGCCAATGGGACCCCACTGGAGGAGACACCAATTCAAAGCTGCGGAGCACAATCACATGGAAGGCCTTCACCATATTCTGGGGGTGCCACGATGTGACTCTGGCCGGTGTGCGGGATCCCTCATACCTTCGTAGTTTTGGGACGCTGCTGCCCAGTAGGAGACAAATTCCCACGTCAATTATGCAAGAGGGGTTTTCCATGTAGATGGGCCCCTCCCGGGCAGGGGGTGACAGGCGGAGATAGAGAACAGACCAGGGATGCAACATCAGGGTGGCAGAGTGCCAGCACTGGAGCTGGTTATCTCTATTCTAATGGCGTTGTTGGAGCATTTGGGCCAGCATACTGGCTACCGACGGCGGTAGCGGTCTACGCCCGCAGTCACCGGTCGAGGGAGTTCTAATGAACGTTTCCAGAAGAAGCACGTCAGAGAGATACGAAAACATCGGGTTGTTATTGTTCAACCAGTCGAGCGCATTTAAGCTGGAGCCGCAACCGGTCTGCAGGCAACGAGGCAGCATGCACAGGGGACGAGCTGACAGGCAATCACCTGTGAAGAGGCATGGTCAACTCAGTGTCACGATCGCGGAGGCCCGTCCGAGCACGTGGCTCAGCACTACTCGACCTTAACCTACTCTAACTCGCAACCACGGCATGGGGTTGAAGAGCCTACTGGCCATCGTAGGCTTCACCTTCACCCTCATTCTCCCCTCTGTCGTTGCGGAACCGGCCACCCTACCCTTCAATGATTGCTTCAGCGGGGACACCTCCCACAAACTGCAGATTTCGACGGTCTACGGCCAAATCCTCACCGACCGATACCTCAATCTCACGATCCTCGGAAACACCTCCATCCAGATAGTTTCTGCGAATAATAACACCAATGAGCCCGTTGCGAGTACGTGCCTCCCCAATTCATTCATCTTTCCCCGTATAGCGTCCAGGTACGGTTTTGCTGATCCTGCGGATTCCCTCCTTAGCTACGCTCTTCACGACCACCGACCAACTCACGTTCAACGTATGGAACAACGGATCCTACTTTTGCGCCACACTTCGCCCTCCTTCACCACTTCCCGCCCTGGACGCGGATTCCAACAGCAGTTACTGTCCCCTAACGTCCGGACCCTTCGCATTCTCGACAGTCTCGAGACTTCCGCAGGCTTACGAACTCGCCACCTTCAACACCCGCCTACGCGTTTTAGACCCTGATCAAAATGAAATGCTATGCATAGACGTCCCTGTCACCCCCCTCAAACCAAACCAACATTCTGTGTATGGCGCTGCACGTTCTATCCTATATGGTTCGGCCGCCCTTGCTGCCGCTTATTGGCTCCTAGTTGGCCTAGCCAGAGTGGTGTCTGCGTGGGATAGAGGCCTCGCCAGTCCTGGTATCTGGAGAAGAGTCGAAAGCGCTGGGTTTATCTTTGCCAGTGCATTAAGTGGAGAACGACTGGCGACTTCTCCGGCGTTATTAAGGTTCTGCACCCCTTCTCTGAGGGACGTCATATTTCATTCCCAGTGGTGCGCTGCTCTGGGGATGGTGGCAGTGCGTTGGCCACAGTTTGTTTGTACGTAAATCGAGTGTCGAAATCCCGAGCTAGGGCTAACGCTAGGAGCAGATCCGTTGCTGTCACAGACGGCTTGGTCGATGCTTTCCTACAGTAAGTACATAAAATCCTGGGATACCAAGCAAAGTTTCTCCGCGCTCACTCGCCCATAGATGTCACCATCACGAGTAACAAGCCCCAAGATCATTACAACCCGCTGACGGTCAAACCTTACGATCCCCCCAGCAACTTTGCAGATCAATTGAATGACCATTCTTCCCCCCTATTCATTGACTCAAGTGCCCCAAATACGTTTTTCATGCTCCCACCAAACGTGACGACCGGAATCCCTGCGTTCGCAGCCGCGGTTGGCATACCGCCCTCGAGATTGTTCAGTATCACTATGATCCTATTTCTGGGACTCTGTTCCGTGGCAATAGTTCTCAGCGTTGTCGTATGGGCAGTTGATCAACTGGCGACATTTATTGGGGGAGCAGTGGGGTACGCGAGGACGACACCCCCAAACATCGGCACGCGCAGTCCCCATTTTGGTTCATCGGCAAAAGATCCGGTCGATAAAGTCCAGAGCCCGGTACCTCAGGGTGAGGAGAACCGTTCGATTGGCGTGCTAAGGGGGAATCGGTTCAAGAGTGCGTCGAGATGGAGGAATATTTCGGCTAGGTTTGGATCCTTTCACGGAAGCGTTCTGCAAGGCAACCTCGTCCGATTACTGGTCCTCTTCCATTTTCCGGTCACCGTGGTATCATGTTATCAAATGACGTTGGCGAAGGAGAGCTCTGCTGGGACTACTGCGTTGGCTGTCCTATCCTTTGCCCTCTTATCTATCGCCCTCCCCATCTTCCTCGTCCTCCGTCTCTATGTCACCAACACGAGCAAGCTTTACGACGAGACCTGGACTCTCCTCGCATTGGGACCACTGTACAATCACTACCGTCACGGATCACAACTTTTCGCGTGCCTGCTGTTCGCAACCAACATCGCGTTCGGTCTCACGATCGGTTGCGGGCAGAAAAGTGGAACTGCACAGGCCATCGTCATTCTTGTGATCGAGGTGGTCTCCGCCCTCGGGACGAGTTTTTGGCTGCCATGGGGCCATGGGGCCAGCATGGGGCTGATAAGCTTCTTGTTCTGCGTGGCTAGAATCGTTATCGCGGTTTTGATGGTGATACTTGCCCCCATCGTAAGTCTGCTTGATCATCAGACCCCTCGGATCCCCGGCTTTGGATTCCCCAGTCGACTTATGCTCATGCGTTTCCGCTTGTTAGGTTTCAATTAGTGCTGGCGCGGGGCAGTGGGTGGCCTACGCGATCCTCATCATTTTGGGTCTCATATATTTGGCTTTCGTTTTGATGCTCGTCGTCAAGTTGATTGAGGCCTTCGTACGAATCTTCGGGGGAGTCGGCTTCCACCGGACCAGACACGTTGTCGACAGTGGTTTGTATGGGGCTTGTGGATTGGCTGGCTGGTGTGGCTCGCGGCCTCGGAGACGTCCCCGACGCCAGGGTCACCGCCGTCCAAGTGGCTCGGGATCAGGCTCGGGATCAGGTTCAGGCCCTGCTTTACGGTTCGGGTCCTCGCAAATATCTCTCACGAAACCAGGGGTTCAATCGCTTCCTACCCCCTCGAGCTCCGCTCCACCTTCTGTCCTCAGACCGGAACACGCCCTGCAACCTTATCGCGAGGAGAGCGATGATGAAGATGGGTACATCATGGGAGCGTGGCACTCGTATACGAAACCCCGTTATTCGGTCGTCGACGATCAGACATTTTCAGATCCACCGCCTCCTCCTCAGAAACCCTCGGGCTTCATGAGAGTTGGTGGAGGGAGGGCACATTTCGACACCCCATACGCAATTCAATCGGATTCAAGGACATCCCTTGATCGACAGGGTATGGCATTGAACCACGCGATCACGTCGCCAGACCTCGATCACAACCCCCCAACTTCATTCAGCTATGGCGCAGCTTCATCGAACAGGAGTACACCTGGTGTGGGCATCTTGCAAAATAGCGGGACCGGCAACAATCGTCCAGGATCTAGCGGCAATGGAGGTGGAGGTGGGGGTGGTCGTCCCCCTTCTCCCACAATCAATCGAGCCGCGGGCCGGCAGAACCTTCCCCACGGTGCCATGCCACCTGCGCACTTCCGTGCCCAGTCACAATCTGCCATCGTGGTCCACCCAGGGTTTATGGACCCTTTCCCCGGTCCGTCTGGTTCCAGTGGTTCGGGGAATGGAGCAGGCGCATCCAACATCCCTGGAAACACGTCGACCCCTATGAAGCTCCCACCGATTCGTTATGCATCCGAAGATGATGGGTCAGTCGACTCGGCCGCGCCCAAGAAGATACCCTGGTATCGGTCGTTACGGAACAAGGGATACAGCGATAGCAGCCCTCCGGCTGATGAGGAAGCTGCTCCATCGGCTGGCACTAGCGGTGGAAAATCCCCTGGACAGTCGTTCGTTGTCGTGCGAAAGAATCAGGGCCAAGGACCGGGTCATAGAAAGCGTCCATCGACGGCAGGGTCCTCCGGTGGTGACGCTGGTCAGAAAAAGGGGACGTTCACCGTCCTGCGTGGTCGGGATGCTCAGTCGGATCATGGTCACGGTGGTTCATCGTAGTGAGATATAGATGGCGGTTTTCTCTCTCTCTCCCTAACTCCAGCTCACTTGTGATCTCTCCTCATTTCTACCATCTCACCTAACATACTCGGACGCTTGCTTACAATCACTACTTCACGACGCTTTACTCCCCACATCTTGTCTTTGTACATATCGCTTTCCCTGCTGCATGTTTTTCCCGTTTCCTCCTTCATTTACGCTTTCACGGACACATGCCCTCATTTTCACCTACACTGGACGATGCGAGCGCTGTATAATCGCTGAACGGCAATAAATTACGCCGGGTAATGAATATTCATACAACTTATAAGTAAGCAAAAACAAATGAGCTGGAGCAGTGATGAGGGGGTTGATGTTACACGCTGTCACAAGGGGTCCGGTTCCGTTTCCTCCCTGCCAGTTCCACCCACCCAAAATACCCTCCAATCCGAGTGACCTTTCCTGACCCACCCGTAGATTCCCCGTTCTGATATGAATTTGGCAGCCAGCTCCTCTGTGTCGTTGCTGTCGTACGATGAAGCAGACATGTAGCTCATCACGGAATCCGTGCGGTACAGATCGGTCTGATTTGGATGTACCGGCCTGTGCCAGTGGCCCCCAGCGCAGAGCGGGCCGATTTCCCCACCGAGGACGTCCGAAACGGCGTGTGTGGGGGTGGAAGCTACGGTCTTGCCTTTTCCTCGTCGGACCGTCAGTTGATTGAGGTTAACTTCCTGAACTTCGATCCCATCTTCACCAAAAGCGATGAGCTGCAGGAACGGAGGATGGTCTTCTTGCTCGTGGGCGTAGGGCCGACAGACCCGGGCCTCAACGTGCTTAGGAGCGGATGTCCACGTCAAGGTCCGGAAGGGTGGGGTGGTGGCTAGATCCGCCGGCAACGGTGACGGTATGATATGCGTCCTCCTCGAGCGTGTTAACAGATAGACGCTCGTGCTCGGCATGCTCGATAGCTCGACTTGGGTGGGCAACGTCCAAGTGGGTTTCTCCCTAATGAACCCGAACCCGTCCCATGATGACCGGTTTCGCCTGGAACTCGACGACGAAATGCTCGCGTTTGGTGTCAGAGACGCCCCGGCGTATTGCGAAGGCGGCGGTCCATCGTCACTCAACTCGACTTCGCCCACGGACGCGTCGGATATTCGGATAATCCCCGCCTTCTTCTCGAATAGTAGGAACAAGCTAAGTTGGTTGGAGTACCGGATGCTCGCCGTGCCCGAGGATACGCTTCGATAATGGTTTGACAGTTTTGACGGCGACGACCTCGCGCGGTGCGAAGAACCCCCGACATCAGACGCGCTTCTCAGTATTGGGTCACTGATGGATTGATACACGAATCGCATCGCGCGAGGTGGGCTAGGGGTATAGAATTCCTAGATGGGCAAAAACAAAAAACCCAGGAGTCAGATTCCGCAATGATCACCATGCGTATTAAGAAAAACATGGGAGCTCGCGAAGGCTTGGCTGAAACCGGGGCGGCCTCGGGAATTCCCAACAGAACGGGAGGAATGGATAGCTTACTTTGACGAATCGGAACGCTCGCTCTCCTTTCGGAGTCTCGTACAGTAGTATGGTGGATTTCGTTGCCACGGCAAGTAATGCGCCTTTACGACCGCTGGTCGCTGGATCTGACCAGATGTCATAGAACAGGACTGACGTATTGGCCAACCGAGAACCGGATATTGCCAAAGAAACGTAGTCGGATGCCCACCGAAGCGGCAAATCCTCGACAACGTCCCACGTCTCGTCAATGGAGTCCATAGATTGTGTTGGGGTGAACGATAACCTTGGCCCTCGCAACTCATCGATGAACACGTTGTTAATCGAGCTTGTCGACGGGCTGATCCCGGGGCTGGAATGTACCGGTGATAGGGAGTCATGTCTGAATGGTCGTGGAAAGGACTGGGATTGGTCGTCTATGCTTAGGGATTTGAGGCCCTTGGTTATACTCAGGTGATGTTTATGACCCTTCCTGATGGAACCACGGTGCGGGTTTCCAGGCGTCGACCCGCGCACTCGTAATGGATGCACGTACTGGAAACGGGGGTATGAGAGGCCCCATCTCAGTTGTTGAATGGGGAAGGTGACCTTACCTGACTAGAGGCAGCCCATTTGGCCAGGCTGATGATGCTGGAGAGACTATACATTCGCAATGACTTTGTGGATTCGACATCTCTCAGGCACGATTCGTCTTCTCGACAGGAACCGACGAGAGCTAAGACCACGCCCGTAGGGGTGTCCGTCCCATTATGATCAACTTCGAGCAGGGTCAATTGATAGACGCTAAATGGCCAAGGAATGAAAGGAGGAGGGGAGTGAGGAGGAAGGAAGGATCATAATATTCATATCAGCGAGTGATGCTGGTTGGTGTTTCAAAGCAATGTGAACTCACGCTTCTCCCTCCCAAATGACTCTGGCTTGGGCACTTGCGGGACCGTTGTCTGATAGACCATCATCCGTCCACTCTTTGGGGAACATATTAAGCATGGATAAACCGTCATCGTGGCCGATGAGAACGAAACGGTCTGCTAGCAATGGCAACACGCAGCGTATTGGTGCCGTTGAATGAGGTAAGAACCTGGAGCCAAACTGGCTCACGCGCAGGTGGCTGGGGGCCAGGAGTTCTCCGGTGATGGGAGGCGGAGCGGGGGAGGGATTAGAAGGGTCGGATACGGTTGCGTAGTTTGGTGGTTGTGCGATCAGAGTTTCGGTTTGGAGCTTCAGCTGAGGGCTAGTTCGACCGGGGACGTGATCCAGGATCTGGCGAAGAGAGCCAAGTAAGTCGACATGGGAAGCTGGCAGAAACGGAGCACACACATCTTCACCCCATCCCCTTGCTCTTCGTTTTGCCAAAACTTCAGGCGTGGAATCGGCATACCTTTCGGCGGCTCTGTTAGAGACCTATCAGCGATGTGATGGATTTCCGGAGGAGGGAGGAGGGAGGGAAATGGATGCTGACCGCTTCTCTACCCAACCTTTCCACCTGCCGAACCTGGGTCACAAATCACAGCTTCAGATTTCCTGCAACTCAACCGACGGGACATTGCACCGACCTGGAATTAGGTCCGGCCTCGGCAGCTAGGGCATCGTAAGTTGGGAGCTCGCCATTGCCAGCCACGTCTTGCTCTGGATGTTGAAACCGGGAGTCGGCCATGGAGGAGCTGGAATAACAAATGCTTGATATTTCCCCTTTGTCCTTCGCTTCCCTATCCGTAGTGGCTGTGACCTCACTACGTGGTCGTGGTGCGGATGGATATATGTATGTCACACGTCTCTCGTTCTCAAAGGCCTAGCACAAATGTTGCAAATCCTGTGAACGTCAGATCAAGTGCCCCTAACCCGCCAGCGCCCCGCTCGGCCGCTCTCCTGCACCACGGTTAGTCGAAAACTCTCCGCTGAGGCTAACGATCTGCGGTAGTGCGTTGTGGTCTTTCAACTACATACAATCTCGACCATCGAGGGGGTGTCACTTTTGAAGTGCCTGCGCGCCCAGCCAAGATGGGCGGATCAGCTGTCCGCTAGCTTCCTGTCAGAGGATCCCTGTGGAGACGTGTGGTCTCTGTTGTGGATTCTAGCTCAAACACCAAGTCACGCTCAATCTTCAGAACTTCAATAGGGCGGCGCTCATCCTCGGACACAGCCAAGGTGGCGGAAAGTATATACATATGCGGTCACCAATACAGTCTAACACACAATGCCGTCTCGTGGGATAATAATTAGCTTCTGCATGGCAGGCGTTTCGAGGTGCTCTCCTCAGGGGCGGGATCTGCAGGGGGGCGAGTTCGCCGCCTAATCCGTCCAGGGTTAACATCCTTTGTCCTTTGTACCTGCCCCTGCTGCCTGCGCCTCTGATCATCACGACGATCCCTTCCACTTTGTTCCTTGTTTGCCGGAGGCACTGTGGGAGGCATCTGCACCTCAATCTTGAATGGTGAAACTTCCAGGGTCTCTTTCTTGGGGCTGAACATCCCGGCCATGTCGTTGAGGATCACCTTGGAGCCTTGGCAGATAGAGTCCAGCCTCGCCACCGGCTTGGTCGGAGTCATGCTCTGTCTCGCTCGCCTCCTCTCCGCGATTTCTTTCGCGTCGTCGTTGGGCGTCCCGGGTCTGAATCTGATCGGACTCCGCGGCGAATAGCGGAATTGGCTTGGGGAGCTGGGGCTGAACAGAGACTCGTCGCCGCCGCCAGGGCGCGTTGGTTTGGTGGGAGTCGACTGGAGGGATTTAGGAGGCATGTTTGAAGTGGTTCTCCGATGGGTCGTTTTTGTGCGTTTTTATCGCCCCCTGAGCCCGTGCCTAGGCCCAACCGTGGCAAAGGTTCAAAGCAAATCGTGGCCGTGGACGGGTGAGCATTGGCAAAAGTTACCAGTCGCCAATAGACCGTGTACCAACGTGTATCTAGTCCGTATAAATAGCCCTGAACCGCCGATATGTGTAGAGCCACGGCGAGTTGGACGCTGACACTGCGGCCCCCGCTAATACAATTCCAGCCTGTCAAACGACATGCCGCGCGCCCTAAATCCAGTTTTCCTTTCTTCTTCCCTTCCTTCTCCCTCCCCCTGCTCTTTTCTTTTTCTTCGGTTCGCCCCCAGACAAGCATCCTTTGGGCTCTGTTTTTTTCGCTTCGAGGGACAACCATGTCGTGCCAGAGCCCGGACCCTGCGGACACCGTCACGGACAGACTGAACCAGCTTCTCAGCAACGGAGGGGATGGATATGTTCTCAGCTTGTGCCCTGGCCGACAGTACTTCATTACCCAGCCCATCGCCTTCGCCGCTCCGAATCAGGAAATTTCGACCGAGGGGTATCCCGCCGGAGACGATAGAGCGACTTTGGTTGTGTCTGGACCCGTGGCGAATGGACAGGGACACACTACCGCCGTGGATGGGACGTGTAGCAACTGCAGTGGTGTGAAGCTGAGGAACGTTCAGGTGTGTTCTGATCGGATGGGACTTTCCGCTTAGCTTAGGCGCAGTGCAGATCAATGGGACAAGGAACGGTTACTCGCCTACCCAGGGAGGTGCTAACATTGAGATGGGAGGCAGTAATTCTGGACAACTGGTGAGCCACCTTCGCGAAACTGCGATTCATGGAATTGAGGGGGACTCTCGCCAGATAGAATATGTTCGCTCATTCGATCCCCGCTCGTGGTCCTGTCTTCACATCGCCGAGGGTGCATTCACCTGTTCTGGTGTCGTCATTCAGAACAACGATATCGGTCCTTGTGGCTCTGATACGTTCCAAGAGTGGGCCGATGGTATCAGCCTCAGTTGTGCCAACAGCTTTGTCCGAAACAATGTCATCTCTGACCCCACGGACGGTGGCATCGTTGTCTTTGGCTCTCCGGGCAGTCTTATCCAAAACAACACGATCTCGGTTCAAAACGTGGGTTTCTTTCATTCGACTTGAAGTGTAAACGTAAATGGCTGAGGCGTCCTTCTTCCCAGGCGACATGTCTTGGAGGCATCAACCTGGTTGACTACGACCCATGGCGTACGTGTGATCTATTCGTGGTACAGGGCACCGGCTTATCGTCCCGCGACAACAGAGGGCAACTACACCGACACCGTCGTCCGAGATAATATTATCTACGGCGGGTTCGCGTCCGGCGAACCGGACTCTACTTCTGAAACTAAAGGGGAGAACAACGAAGATGCCATTATCAAGTCAGTCGCAGCGAGTTCTTGATCCACCTCTCCCCCGCTAAATATCCTCTCCATAGGATCGGCATTGCAGTTGGACCCCGAACTTGGTTCGGGGATCGATACCTCAGGAACGTTAGCTTCTCCGGTACAATCTTGAGCAACCACCTCTCTGGCGCGTTCGGGTATGCCGTCGCTATTACATCCGCCCGCAACTTCACCGTTGCGAACAACGTCCTGTTCGGAAACACGAGCTTCATCGGATCACGGGGTCCCAACTGTACCAACTACGACTCCACTCCCACCCCTCAGCCCTTCGTGGTCGACAATAACAACACGGAGGGCTTGACACTTCAATCTGATTTCGTACAGATCTCTGATGGAGATTCGCTGACTTGTATCTTGCCACCCCCGGACGGAGATTATTGGCCGTTCCGCGATGATGGTCCCGGTGGCACATCCGGCGGCGGTGGCTCGACACCTGACAGCTCGGGCGGTGGAGGACTTTCCGGCGGTGCCAAGGCTGGTATCGCTATCGGAGTAATTTTGGGCGTGGCACTGATCGCTGTCGCAACATATTTCATTCGCAAGGCTGCCCTGAAGAAACAGCAGCAAGCTGTGGCGAGCAGACGACTCGGCTCAGACGATGACACTTGGGAGGGGAAGCAAGCAGCCTATCCACAGTCTTGAGCACCTCCCTCAAACGCTATCTTCTTTCACTGGACACGATGCTTGGACTTCTGATTACATCGGTTTTGCACTTCATCTCGGATCTCGCTGACATGCACGTAGATACTTTTCGTTCTGGTTCTCTTCCAGCCTATCCTGGCCACTATTGTTCATTCTATAGACCTCTCCACCCTCTTCCCTATATATACATTCTATATATACTACCGCTGTCGTGCCTTGTTGTGTTTGGACATTTGCTTGGTCCTCTGCCAAAAGTTTTACAGTATCATTACCTGTCCGCTTCTTGGTGATCCGCATATTACCCCCTATCTGTTACCGTATACCTTTCCAACTATCACGGCCATTGGACCTTTTTTTCGTCAATGGAAAACGTTGCGTGAAACGCTCGATCCAGAGGGTCGCGAAGGACTCGACTGTCAAAGTCGATGCTGGGAAACGGATTACATATCGAATACACGGAGATGAAAGGCGGCAGACAGGTATTTTTGACCCTGACAGGCTGAGGGTCTAAACTAGGATCGACCCCAGATATCGTGCACTGTTCCCGCAGGCAACCCCCACGCTGAAGCCAAACCCATAACCCCAGTATAGGCGGCCAGACTAAAATAGGTATGTGATGTCCCCGGTTCAGGAAAGCCTGTCTGCCACTAGACCGATAATGAGCGGAATGCGGCCAGCATAAAAATAAAACGCCCTTGAAAGTGAGTACCCTGATTCGAGGCAATCTCACAAGTACCCAGCACGAGCGAACCCAAGGAAGCGGGCGCCTCGGGTATAACAGCTGTGAGCTTTGGTTGGGATGAATGGGGTCGACGATCATCGCGAGGATGACCCTTGTGAAATGAGGAGCCCATTGTCTCGGCATAACAGAGGTGCGAGGGCATGGACGGCACAGCGAGGGTATGCGTGTCGTTCTCGTTGTCGCTAAGGGGCGATCACCCAAGGGATATTCATCAATGAGGTGCCCATCTGGAATAAAACCCAGGTGAACTTGAACGCGACGATTACATGAAAAGGTCCCGTTTTCATCCCTGTGCTGGCACCGGGGCTGAGAGAGAAGGCGGGTGATTGTGGACACGTATTAGGCTGGATGAGCCGGGTGAGGGTGCCCGCATGCCATCGGCAAACTCCGTGTGTCGGTTGTGTGTGAACCTCCACAAATACTTGTAACTATAAACCCGACATCCTCTTGCAGACCCCAAAGCCATGGCTTTGCAAGACGACAAACCGTGAGGGGTTACTGTCCGAGTGTCGCCCTGATCCTGTACTGAATCCCCGTCCACCACTCTAGGTATCTCGGCGTGACGCGACCTATCACCACCGCCGAGTCGAACCCAAGAGAAAAGGAGGTCACCGTTACCCTTATGGAAGAGCTGAAGAGACAAAAGACTTTTGAGAGCGACCAGGAGGCTAGGACGCGGTGAGTTCCCCCCGTTGGACTGCCGTTCGCTTGTTCCACTCCGGTTCACTCCCGCTGACATCACCATCACCGGCCTTCCAGTGAAATCGTTCTGGGAAAGGTTGCAGCCCTCGTGAAAAAGTTCGTCAACCAGGTCTCAATTGCCCGTGGACTCTCAGAAGCGACTGCGAATGCTGC
>Ga0307513_10007520_pt1 | contig 14099 bp, 18 predicted proteins | sample 15_EM_MG_FD_202174 | JGI IMG/M metagenome (GOLD analysis project Ga0307513, IMG submission 202174) | Populus trichocarpa ectomycorrhiza microbial communities from riparian zone in the Pacific Northwest, United States - 15_EM | ecosystem: Host-associated > Plants > Roots > Unclassified | place... | reverse complement strand
GCGACAAACCAGTTATCGATAAGATCCTCCTCGCTAAAAAATATCAGATCAAGGAATGGCTTCTCGCAGGCTATACCGCCTTGGTGCTTCAGGACCGGCTTGACCTCAACCAACTTCTCTTGACCGTAGACTCACTCACTGTTGCTAGATTGTTTTCCATCCGAGAAACGATGTTAAGGTCGCGTCTAGCCACACCACGACCCCTTGTGGCCCAAGTTTCAGCGTCTGTATTTTCACATTATAAAGAACTCCCGGTTCATCCTATTGCGGCACCCCCTACTTCTGGGTACCAGCTCAATGTGGCGTGCCCTAATTGCCGAAGAACAATAGAATTCACTTCTCTCGGAGAAAGTAACATTAGGAACCATGTTATCCGAGAATTCGCTTCCGAGACAACAACCTGGTGAAGAAGAAACTACTGAAAGTACTTTTTGGTATTAGTATTGGTTTGAAATCTCGTCACCGTTATGAAGTCGTCTTGAGAATATGTATGTACAGCTAAATTCAAAACGATAGACCAACTTGGCTCACGTTCCACCATAGCATTTTGTTTGTTTATGTTGCCAATCTAAACCGAAAGAGGTATGGCGGTGATAGAATCAGTCGTTTCCATGAAGTTCCGATTGGCTTAAGGCTTCAGCTCCGCTCGAAACTCTGAAGAGGAACGGGAACCGAGCTGGTCTATCGCTTTGAATTTAGCTGTAAGTAATGGTCAAGTCGCTCCAGTTCGCTTGCTGTCGCCAAGCGCCAAGAAATCAAGTTTTTGTCACTCAGTCACTCGTGCTTCGAAGTTCTCCGGATCTACGTGGCTGTTGGGCATTGAACAATACTGAAACCATGACATGCCTGCGCACTCCGATGGATCCCGAGGTCCCCAAACTCTTCAACGACACAGTATATATTATATTGAAACCGTCGTATTTCAGGTAGTATTTTTTCACCATTTCAAAACCATCTGAATATTCTGAAACTCTATCGCCATCAAGGTCGGAGACACTCTTCAGGCTACCTAAAGACCTTTTCTTGGTTCCAGGGACTCTCTTTCCAGCTCGGATACCTAATCGAGATCAAAATACAGGGCCAGGAATAACGGACGCCGAGCCTATCCACCTACTGTCACAGAGGAGCAGTTCCACGCATTCCTCCTGATAGTTCACCCCAAGTAACTTTTAGCCGAACTTGACTCTTGGTGGCAAACCCAACATACTTAGATCCGATACAGCATTAAAGTACGAGGAACTTGTGAGTGCCCTACATCTCGCGACTTTGTGGCGGTTTAAAGAAGTAAGTTCAAAATGAGACAAGTAAATTCTGAGCATGTACTTACTCAACTCAACCAGGTACGAGAGAAGGCTATCTCCCGACTCTCAATGGTCATTCGCGACAGAGATACGATTGAGACTATCTTGCTGGCTAAAGCGTACCGAATCAAGTGCTGGCTTCGCGAAGATCGCTCAAAAGGTGGATCTCACAATCGAAGACCTCCGCGGTCCCCACAAGCTTGACTGGGAAACAATACCCAGGATTTTTGCGCTACACAGTATTTTGACGAGGCGAGCGGGAAAGCGGAAGAACTCACGCTCGAGCGCACGCGTGATAGCGCAGGATATTGAAAATCTTATAGATTCTATTTTCAGGGAAGAAATTTCACAAATGGATCAAGCCCAAGCTGATTGGGAGAAGTGCGAATGTGGAGTGTGCATGCGCGCGAGTTCGGGTTGAGTATCCTATTACTTTCTGAAGTTTGGTCAATCAGGGTACTTCTGTCACTGGTCGGTATTTAAAAAGGTCTGAATCAAATATCGACAACGTTTGCATCGGTAAAGCCCATTTGAAATCCCAGGACATTCTTATCTCCACACGTTGGAACGTGTAGGTTTCCTCTCGTGTTCTCCCCGTGGCCTTCGTGATCGATAGGATGTTAGGCGCTCAAAGAATCTCTTCGACTTTATCTCTGCAAGAATTCAGTCTTCAGTCAATTGCCGTCTCATTGGCAAAAACATGGATCTTAACTCATTCGCCGACCCTTGATCTCGCAACCATGTGGGACTTCACCGAAGTAAGTCAACTTTTTGCACTCGAAACTAGCACTTTTGCTGATTTATTCCGATAGATTCGAGACTAAGCCTTTAAAGCGCAGTCAAGCCTCTTGAACGAGAGACGCACAACCGACAAGCTCATCCTCGGTAAAAAAAATACCATGCAGCCTGGCTCATTGCTGGCTATACAGTCTTGGTGACACAAGACCAGCTTGATCTCGATTACCTCTCCTCATCGTCAATTGATTGGCCCACAATTTCGAGATTGTTTTCTATTCGCGAGACGGTAGCGTCCAACGACACAACATATATTCCCTTGAAACCGCCGTATTTCGGGTATCTTTTCACCATTTCACTTACTCTAAAAAAATTTATTTCACTCGACGTCAAGTTAACCACAAAATGCCAATGGTAGGACGAGGCACCGACCCTACCGCGCGAACCACAACCCTGTCAACTATCGCATTAAAATCGATCGTGCGCTTGCCAAAGCACAGATAAAATGCTCGGTCTGGGGCTACGATGCAGCGTTTTTTTGCACAGAACCCTACGATTTTTGATTTCCTGCCGATCTCCACTTGCTAGTAGGAGATGTAGAGATCCAGGCAGCCGCGGAAGCTCCCAACGTATCGTTCCCAGATTTGCATCAAATCGAGGCGCTCGGCGATCGACGGATATTAGCGGCCGTTTTTTTTCTTATCTCAGGCAAATACCAAGCGGAAACTTCAGCCTGAGGAACTTGACGGTCAGGGGATGTCAACAACCTCAGTAGGCCGCGAAGTGTAAGATATAAGATATCAATAAATTTAAGACGCATTGCAGTGTATCTTTTTTGAATCGCTTCACTCGGTCGGCATATAAGTCGAAAAAGTCCCTGTGACAGTGTTTCTGAAAAAGCTCGGAGTTCCCATCGATACATGCCAATGTTGAGGGGTCAGGGTTGAATAAGAGCGCCTGTAAAATCCTGGGATGTTAAAAATTGCACGCGGTCGGTAAATTTTTTTAAAGCGCTGGGCCTTCCCCCCCCCCCCCCCAAAAAGGATATGTCATACTGAAAAAGGAAATTTCCGAAAAAAAAATATGTCCAAGAGCGATTAAAAACAAAAATTCTGGAATGTCACTATTGAATTTGGAGTTTAATATGACTATGACACCTGTTTATGAGGTGCTCCTCTAAATATGAGGGACTTAAGATGACAGTGTGAGCCCATTACATCTCATTACATCTCATAACCATTTGTGAGTCATGAGAACACTTGGTTAGCGCCCGTCAAGCTCAAATTTGATATTACATAATGTCACGGGAAAAGTTACAACAGTGTGATTCAGGTCAAAAAATCAGTATCATATGTCAAAAAAAAAATATCTTTTTAGCCCTTCGGGCCTCTCTTGCATATACTTAACTTATCTGAATCAGTCTCGACACGATGGTACTCAACTTTGGGAACACTCTTTTTCCCGCATAAAATTGAGGGCGAGACTCGGCGGCTACATATTCATATCATTTTAAAAATTTGAATATATCAGGGAAAGGAAGGAAGAGAGAGCGTCGAGGCCCCGAGAGCTCAGGCTAATTTGCGCAAATTAAAAATAGCCCAAAATCACGAGTTAATCATCCAAAAATCCAATCTTCCTTCCCCCCTATATCCGCTTTCTGACCTTACATTGGTTATCTTCGGTTGGCTGTTGGTGTGTAGGTGTGATAAGTCATTCAATTAAATGCCAATAATCTAAATCTGCATCTGCATCGACGTCGACATCTTCGTCTGCATATGCATTTGGAATCCGTAGCTGAATTCTGCGGAATAAATGTCTGATCTGATCGGAAATTCTGTCCCAAGGGCTGCTTTCCAACACCGGTTTGTAGTAGGCTTCGCAGGCCTGATTCAGCCTGAATACGAAAGCTTCCCAATCACCATCTGGCCATTCCACTTCAAACCAGGGTCTATTGCCCAACCGAGTAGCCTTCAGAAGGACTGCGAAGTCGACGGATCTTGGACACCTAGACAAGAGTTCTGGGAATGCGAGCATCACTGCCTTCAGATGCCTCATTCTAAAGAGGCATGCGCATTAATGCGAGAGACGAACAAAGAGCTTATGTGGAAACTTACTTTTGGACAGTGAAGATACTGCTGGAACTCGGAATTTTGTCGGTAAGGAAGGACCAAAAGCATATGGCAAGTTCGAGGTAATGAGCTGTCCCAATGAAGAGGGCCCCAGACCGTGCTCGATCTGTCAAGAATTCAGAAAGGAATTGTCGATACTTGACATATATTTCCCATTGGAAGGCATCGAACGGATATTCGTTTGAGTGATAACCCGGGTGATTACCAAATACTTCAAGAAGAGAATCGTATGCGTCCCGAAATCCTGGGAAATCGACCAGAGTTGCAGTTGCACGAACCGCATCTTTGATGTAGGAGTTGTCATATACTAATACAACCCAGTTCAGCTGTCTGCGAATCCATACGTCCACATTCCGCACGTAAAGGTGGACGCGATTGTCCGTTTCCCATTGTTGGCAGCGCTAGAGCGGACATGAATTCAGATTCTATTATGATAGAATGTTAACTCGGGACTGACCTGTCGGTGCAACCAGACAAGGAATTCAGGAATTTGACTATCTGAGTTCACGGCATGAAATATACGCATGAGGTTTTCTCCCACAGGGATTTCCGTGTAGAGTACATCCGATATATCAAACTGGCCCAAATTCGATAGAAATTCTTGGGTTGGTGTTGATTTAAGGCAATGGTCGATAAATTCCACCCCAATGTGCCCTGTAAGACAACGGTTAGATATAAGACAAGTATGAAAAAATCAAGAATACTACTTTCAGGTCCTCTTATTTTGTTCATCATCCAAGTTGCAATTTTCCTGTGGCTAATGCCAGGGTCAAGAAAAAAAGCATCCCCACAGCGAGAACGGTCAGTCAAGAAATCCCCAAGAGAAGCGTGAAAAAATTCAAGGGCAATATCCTGTTGATCTTGGGAAGGGACTGAAATAATAGAATGCAAGTCACTTAATATCGTATAGACCTCCCCCGTTCGGTATGACAAAAATGACTCAAAAAACGGCACAGTCCGCTTCCAGTCGGTATGAGAAGTCCGGAGGAAGAGCGAGACGGTGAAGATATCGAGAATTTTCTCCATGTTGTCTGATGCTGCTGTGAGGATATGAGAGTAGAGTGCATCCATTTCTGCAAATGGTGTCGTTTTCCCACGTGGCAATATCCCGAAGATAATATCCAGCCTATCTGGAGGCCAGTGGCGATGTGAATCAATGAATTTTATGACAGTCGATGCGTAAATGAACTGGCCCGATGACTTTTGGACCAGTCGTTCGATGTCGAGTTTGGAAGGCCAAGGAGGGAGGGTGGTACGAGAAGGGTGTCGCTGCTTGATGTCCCGGAACCTAGACATCAAGAAAGTTCGGATGTCTTCATCTGGGAGGTACTTATTATCAAGCACCAGCCGCATGGTAATGAGAACCACGGTGAATTCGTCGAAAGCTTCACGAATTTTCTGCTCCGGTCGGCTTGCGATGAGGAACGAAAATGGGAGATTGTGTCGGTTGACGGCAGCCAGAATCACTTGTAAAACAGACCTATGATCTCCGCATTCGTCCAAACCGTCCAAAATAATCAATTTCGGACGAGATTGCAGGAAGTCGATTTCCCTGGCATCTGCCTGTGATCTGGCCACCTCGAGCGGCTTCACGATCAAAGCCTCCAGTTGGGCTTCGAGAGAGCGAGAAAGGAGGGATTGGTCCTCGTGAAGCGCGTTCCCAACATGCTCCCGCATCTCCGGTATTGCTACAATAAGCTGGCTGACGATCGTCGTGATGACAAACGTCTTCTCGTTCCTGCCAGATATACTGTGAGCACAAAAGAAACTGGCCGCCAGGGTCCCTGTTTTGGAACACATCTCCGCGATTGTATGCGCTATTGCTGATTTCCCCGCCCCTGCCGGTCCATACATCCACAAGACCCGGGTTTTTCGATAGGAGCCAGTGACCCAGGCCATGATTTCTTCTACGACTGCCACCCTTGTATTTTCGTGGCATTTCGGCGAGTCGCCACGCTCGACAGAATTGTGCAGTGCCCCGGTGATAACGTGCGTCTGGAGCAGTTTCAAACCTAAGGCAAGGGGTCTTCAGAATCCTGGGGCAAATTTGAATAGCAACGCACCTTCTTCGGCTGTGGGAATTGTATTATTGATAATCTTGAAACGGCCTCCAAGAATAGAGGCGATCTTTGCTCGGTTGAACATGATTAGATCCTGTAAGGTCTCGTATGGTCGCCAGTTGTTGCTTCGAGATGATGGGTATGTCGGTACGCAGGGTGATGTGGTCAAGAAGAAAGATAACCAGGTAAGCTGCAATGCAGATCAGCACTGCATTACCTCCCACGAATGCCATTGATTCCCCAATGGATCGGCGGCGCCCTGGAAGTGGAGGAAAGATTTAAAAGGGAGAGTGCAAATTCTGGATTGATATTTAGGCATTGGACCTCACGCCTGTTGCCCTGTTGCGCAGAATACCTGAATGGTTTCGCGCCGACAACCGTGGATTTCTGGTGGTCAGGAGCCTCTAAGGACTTTGGCCGCGCACAACAGAGCTCGCGTGAAGCCACCGAATAGATATATTCATGAGGTTAGACGAGATAATTATATACACCTTCAAGTATGTCCCTTCTGAACTAGGAGATTCACTGTCCGAGGGTGATATATGCAGGATGAATAACAAGCAGTGTTCCGAAGTCGGCTTTACTCACGATCAACGAACACCCAAAGTCGTACTATGACAGCATCTGCCGAGGTGAGGCAGTCCTCCGACGTTGACAAGAATGCTATGCCGTTCGCGAGAGGAGGGAATGATGGCAGGTAGGACCATCGCTAGATACTTATCCTTAACAACCATATTGGATTGCCGGAGATTCTTCATCGCTCCAGGCAGCATGTTACTGAGTTTGCCAATAACTTGTACTATCAGGAATGCGAAGGTATGAGAAATGTGTTGGGAGAAATACTATAGAGCATCCAGAATTTTTCGCAGTACCCTACAAATCGAGTGAGAATAATTCATATTGCACTTTTAGATACTCACAGCCGGTCCATGACGGATTCCAGCATTGCTGATATTTTGCAAAGATATCAGCCACAGATCCGTAACGCGAAGAGTTGGCTTTAGCGTGGTTAATGCCGATCGTACACAGTCAACACCCCGGGCACTCTTGGAGACTCTTGATCGACGTTTGATTGATATCGATACCTGAACACCTAGAGGAATAGAAGGCGAAACTGTCGCCAGGTGCGCAATGGCGCCTTGGCTTGTCGAGAGAGGAAGTTTAGATAAAACGTATAAGAAGGATGGTATATCCACGGCTGGAGGAGGACATGGGGTATCCTGTTGAAGGTCAACGGTACGGTCTGCGTTTAAACTCCGCTCAACAAGGCACGAAAAAAGGGTGACTAAATATGTAAAGAGTATATTAAAATTTATAAATTTATATAAATAACTTCTAAAAAGGGCCATATTTTCACGGAATTCAAGATAATGCTTCCATATTTGGTGATCAATTATCTTTTTGTGCACGTCGTACCAGCTGTTGACTTTCACCCTCAAACACCACCTTCCAATTCGAAGCCGAAATATGGAAAATAATACTCCCCACATACTTGGCAATCAGATTGTTCACCGACAACGAAGATTTGACAAGCGACATATGTGTCTTCTCATACGCCGGATTCGTCGCAGCGATGTGCGTCGTCGATTTAATGCTCACCTGCCCGGATCGGACAGAGTTGGCGGACGGTCGGCTGCGCAGGGGGATCTCGGAGGGCGCAGGGGGCTGCACGTTCGCGATGTTGACGGTATCTTCAAAGTCGCGGAACGAAACATCCGTCGTGCGTGTTTGCAGCATGAGAGGCACCTCGGATGAGGCGGTCTGCCGCATGAACAGAACCATAACGCTGAGAATGTATTTCACACACAAATCGTCCAGCGGAGGCGGTTCCTGCCACGACGGTGCCGTCGAATGCACCGATGACGCTCCCTGTGGATCGCTGCTCCTAGGCACAGGTGAATCTGGCGCTGATAACGGGTGCTCCTCGCCCTTGGAGTTCTGCGTCCACCGCGATGCCATGGTCATGTTCAGCACCTTCAAGATGAAAAGCTGGGATTGGAGGACTTCGATCGTCAAATGCCCCGTTTGTATATCGATTTGCTTTTTGAAAAAAAAAAAAAACCACGTTAGTTTTAGGATAATTGATTCCGAAGAAGCTTCAGTTTCAGGTTTGGGTGCACACCTTGGCTAAACGGTCTAATAGCTCGCTCAGGGGCCATGCGATCATATCCAGTGAATCCCGCGAAAGCTCGACGAGCGTGTCAATGACCTGCTGCGTTGGCTGATCAGACTCGACGCGATCGAGCGACAAGCCCGAGTTACAGGGAAGCTAAGGAGGGGTAACATAAAACACCGTCAAAAACCCAATGTCACGACGATTCAGTATGAAAAATGGGTACCTTGTGTTTAAGCCTGTTAACGAGGACTTGTATGATTTTCTGTTGTGGTGTTGCTGAGGCTGCTAACGTGTGCATCGAGTGGTGATGCACGGACGGTGAGGCGGGCGCGAATACCTTATGAGATTCCGTCTGTCTATGCACGAGAATCGAGCTGGCGTTGGGTGTGGTGGCCGTCGAAGGGCCTGCTGAAGCGGAAGGCCTTCGTGGCATTCCTATAAGGCGTGCCTTATGAAGTTTGTCTTCGTGTTGGGTGGTAGTGGTGATTAGAAAAGGTGCCTTTGAGAGAAGAAATGGGTTAGGTTACAGCTATCTGCATAATCGTAGACGTTTCTTAACTTTCGAAATTTCTTCAATGTACGCCTTTGTTTGTAGTAAACAACCAGATATGGTTACCACCAACCAAATGATGCGAGGTGGTGCGGTTGCCCTCGTTGCTCCACACCCCCGCTTCGTTGGCTAGACTAGGCTAGGTAGTTGTCCTCGTTGCTCCACGTTCCTGGCTAGTCTCTTTGGAAGGCGTCGGTGACTCGGTGCGCATACACTCCACACTGACATCATATCTACCTATTATGGCTGTTTACTACAAACAAAGGCGCACATTGAGAAAATTTTCGAAACGTCTACAATTTTGCAGATAGCTGTAAAGAAAGGAAATCCCTGGAGAACCAAAAAGTCTTTCGACCCAAGAGAGGTCCTGACCAAAAAAAAAATAAGGGCACTCCAGACGACCGAGTTATGCAGGGATTTCTCAGATTTCACCCCTAGTTGAATGTTGAAGGGTGACCAGATGACTAAGCAATTAAAAGAAGTTGCCTATGCTAGTTGGATACACGGTTGCTAACTCTACCCTGACCTTTTACCTAAAGCCATGCTAGACCAGGGCGATTTAACTGAGCATTAAAGCCTCGAAAATGCACCAAAATGTAAGTAGGTATGTATTTATATGGCCAGCGATAAACGAACTTTAGCGAACTTTACTAAATATTTAGATAGAGCACCCCAATTTTTTGTCTTCTACTTCACGCATCCAGTGCGTCGAAGCTGGAAGGCAAGGGTTTAATGAGTATTCGTGCAACCCTGAGAATTCACAACGAGGGAGATTTACCAGGTGCGTTCTAACATCCTAGCCCAGAGTTCATTAAACCCCCTCACCTGCAAGCGTCACGACCGCCCATCAAATCGGCGTATGTATGGATTCGCCCACCAGCACGTATGTAAGCCCATGAATTCACCACAAACCACGCCCATCAGAACCACAACGCATCTCAACATGCGAGCGTACCCACTCAAGAACTTGTTTGTGACTGACCCCACACCTTAATACCGCTTGTCTCCCACCGCCCTTTATCGTTACATTACCCACGACCTCCTCATGGGCCCACTTCTCAAAATTGCGCCCTGAGCGCTGGTGTTTCGATTTGAATCATGCTGACTTGCCGTGTAGCGTACCGCACGACAACGACAGTACCATCCTTTAACGTGCCGGGTCGGCGAGCGCCATCGCTGGCCCTACAGAATGCGAACGAGATGGAGGGAGATCACATCGGTGACAGGTGCTGTATTTGCGCACACAATACATCTGTTAACTGTGCTAGGTTCCTGCAGCTCTCACCAACAGTGACCACCCGAAGAGGCGCCTACCCGACCTCTTAATGGCTGCCTGAAAACCCTTGAAAGGCTGCATGGCCGCCTCATTTGAGGTATGCACTGCCCTTGCGAGGTTTGGCGGTCAGTTCTGGAAGGGTACTCGTGGCTGGGTCTGCGTACCTTCGGCTCACTCCTCGCAGCCAGCCAATACAGTTTTCATCTAAAATAATCTCAATCGATCTTAGGCATCCCCAGGTCTCCAAACTTGTTAACACCCACAGGGCGGATCGCGAGATAAGTAGTTCCACCACAGCAGTGTTTCCCGCTTGGCTACCTAATCAAGATCAAAACGCCGGGCCAGGAACAACGGACGCTAAGCCAATCCACCTACTCGATGTCACAAAGGAGCAGTTCCATTCATTCCTCCTGATAGTTCATCCCAAGTAACTGTCAGCGTAACTTTACTCTTGGTGGTTCAAAGAAGTAAGTTCAAAATGAAACTAGTAAATTCTGAGTATGTACTCAACTCAACCAGGTACAAGAGAAGGCTATCTCCCGACTCTCAATGATCATTCGTAAGAGAGATGGGATTGAGATTATCTTGCTGGCCAAAGCGTACCAAATCGAGTGGTGGCTTCGCGAAGGCTACATGAATATCGCTCAACAGGTGGATCTCACGGTCGAAGACCTCTGCGGTCCCCACAAGCCTGACTGGGAAACAATATCCAGGATTTTTGCGCTACACAGTATATTGACAAGGCGAGCGAGAGAGCGGAAGAACTCACGCGTGATGGCGCAGGATTTACCGATTCTACTTTCAGGGAAGAATTTTCACAAATGGATTAGGCCCAAGCTGAATGGGAAATATGCAGTGTGCAGACGCGCGAGTTCGGGTTAAGCATCCAAATATCGACAACGTTTGCATCGGTAAAGTGCATTTGGAATACCAGGATACTTCTATCCCCACACGTTGAAACATGCAGGTTTCCTCGTGTTCTCCCCGTGGCCTCCGCGATCGATAGGATATTAGACGCTCAAGAAATCTCTTCGACTTTATCTCTCCAAGTCAGTCAATTGGCGTCCCATTGGCAAAACATGGATCCTAACTCATTCGCTGATTCATTCGCCGACTCTGCCCATCTACGAGTGCAGTCAGAAAAGGGCACTGAAGATGTCAAACCAATGTTAACGCGGGACGAATTCTTTTACTTCGACACCCTGGTTTTCCAGGTGATTTTCGTCATTCGTGTTTGATTCAAGTTGATTTCCACTCACTGGGATTGCTGATACAGGTTGAAATGACCCTCTTTCGCGTTCCGCGAAATGGATTTGAAGTAGAAGGGAGCCTCTTCCAAACTCTCTTCAGTCTGCCTGGTCCTATGGAGAACCACGAGCAAGTGGAGGGTCGTGACGACAAATGCCCAATCATTCTTGAGGCAATCACGAAAGAGCACTTCCGAGGGTTATTGCGTGTAATGTATCCCTTGTGAGTGCCACTCTTTGGGCTTTAGCGCAGCTAATCGATGCAATCGACTTGACTACTAGCAATGGCATGACCCCGACATATGGTGATTGGGTGGGTGCTCTTGATCTCGCAACCATGTGGGACTTCACCAAAGTGAGCCCTTTCGTTCTTTTGCACTCGAAACTCGCACTTTTTGCTGAATTACCCCGATAGATTCGAGACCAAGCCATCGAAGCACTCTCAAGCCTCTTGAACGAGAGACCCACAACCGATAAGCTCATCCTCGGTAAAAGATATCGTGTCAAGATCTGGCTCGTCGCTGGCTATACAACCTTGGTGACACAAGACCAGCTCGACCTCAATCAGCTCGCCGCATCATCAATTGATTGGCCCACAATTTCGAGATTGTTTTCTATTCGCGAAACGGTAGTGAGAAAGAAGTTTGAAAACCTGTCCCAACGTTGTGGATGGTGTGGCAATACGGGTTATATGTCCGCCGTCAGCGTACCTACAGATTCTGCACCGCTTGATGTTGAGGGCCTCATCGCTCGGGATTTTGCTCTGGAGCTGGGTGACTGTTGATACCATCGTTAGTAGTCTTACTTATTTAATGAAAGCATTGAAATCAATCCGAAAGACGATGTTGCACAATGGGAGATTACACCTTCCAATTTCTCGTTTTGACAAGGACTTATGTTTCGGTACTTATGAACCCTGAAAGATCACGATATGAAGGTTATGGCCCGGGTTTCGATTTTAGCTTTGTCAGTTCCAATGTCGAGGTTTGTAGATATGCTAAAATGACGACTCGTATGCATCAGTTGAAAACTAAGAATGATCGTTAGCAGAACCCACATTTAACTGTTGGCATGACCAAAGTTGGGCTACCCGGGCAACCACCCTACTGTTGAGATTGGTTATTGGGTGGGAGCCCTGTTCTCCTTACGTGTATCGCATCTTTTGTGTGTGTGTTGTGGGCCGACTCTTACCCTTTCAGGGTCAGCGATTTTAATCACAATAAGTATATCTGGTGAGTTAGGGACCTTGTCGCGGCCCGCAGGAGCACCAAGAGCAGTGCTTAAAATAACAATCCCCATTAGTAGAAAGATAACAGGGGAGGTTCCAAGGTTTTCATGGGAACTAAAGAAGGAAAGAAGAAAACCACATACAAAAGTTGTCAGATTCCACGGACGAAGGGCGATTCTACCTGACGAACGTGCCTTCCAGGAGACGACAAATATTTGGCGCTAGATTTAATTATAGAGCTACTTGAGAGCTACTCATTCCGACCAAAAACTAAGTTTATGGATCCCCCATAATCCTCCATCTCTTGCCCCTTGTGAATGCACCGGTGATTGAGGGCAACATCAACCCATCCTCAGTATCATTCGGTTTATTTAAGCGCCGGCAGAGCCACAATGCATAATACGAGGAATTTGTTGGTTGAATTTCACTCGGCTCCCCAGTGGAAAATCGAAAACGTAAAATAGAAAGGTTTTGGAGGCAGAGTTATTGGGTATGTCAGTTCAGAGAGCCAAAACCTGCCGCCTTGTGTGGAATGGCTGTCAGTACGAGAGGGACACGAAGCTCGCTCCAGAGCCGAGTAATCTGAATAGATTGACCCCATTTCCAAACCATGAGGTATTTTCAAGTTTCTAGGGAATGAAAGTAATTACTTGTTCTCTGCCCCGGACATTAAGTAGAGGAGAAATGTAGACAAGAGTAAATTTGTGTATCGTTGTCTCCTTCGAAGACGCATAATTTGCAATAAATATCTAGCATAATCTTGTGTATGGAAGCAGTAGCAAAACTTCTATGTTCCCTCAACCACTCCATCTTGAAATTAATATGTAAGATTGGCGCCTAATCCTGGCTTCCAGACGCCCGGCGCAATTTTTCCCCCGCGCGTGCTTCCTTGAAGAACTTTAGGTTGGATTCGCTGTCATTGAATTCCTTGACTAAGCGAATCCTCGGGAGTGCGTTGGGTCCGGCGTTGGGGGGCGGGGGAACAAAGTGGATCATGAGAATAGTTTCGTTCGTGTATGGTACGCCCGTTGGTGATTCCCCGGTTGATGTCGTCTGACGTACGGGCAAGATGAGTAACACTTTTAATGGAGATGACCAAGCACTCGTCCTAATCAAGCATTCGAGGGGACGAAAATGTGATAAAGGGCGTGCTTACATGAACCGTCATCTTATCGTCGGCTTCTATAACTTCGTGGATCGTCAACTAGTCAATTCATTCGTAAGCATGAAAATTTTGGGGAGCAAGGAATAAACAGAGGTAGATGAAGATATCTTAGTCATGATTGGAATAAAAGGGCTCATGCTTGGAAAATCTTACCTGGTATGATTGGAAAAGAGGCTTGAGACCTTTAAAATATTCTCCATATTGTCGTTTATTGAGAACGGGACGACCGAGCGATTGTGGAAGGATACGGTGTTCTAGGGAATCGTCAAAACAGTCGAGTACGGCGACGACG
>Ga0307513_10007519_pt1 | contig 14100 bp, 15 predicted proteins | sample 15_EM_MG_FD_202174 | JGI IMG/M metagenome (GOLD analysis project Ga0307513, IMG submission 202174) | Populus trichocarpa ectomycorrhiza microbial communities from riparian zone in the Pacific Northwest, United States - 15_EM | ecosystem: Host-associated > Plants > Roots > Unclassified | place... | reverse complement strand
TTTTCCAAACGAGGTATGAGCCTGGAGAGGCCTGACCTCGGGGACGCGCGGAGCGTCGATTCGTTGTAGAAGCGAACAGTGTATTGGGGCCCGGCTTTCGAGTTTCTACAGTTGCGGTGGCAGGCTGTGGGCATGTGGTCGAAGGACTGGGCGGTGGGCAACGTGTACCCACGTTGTCCACGGGCCAGGCCAGCGCCGTTCAGGCGCTTCGTCCACATGTCCACAGCCTTCTTTGAGTTGCCGCTCGTAATTGAAGTTAGGCCGTGCGTGCCGGCACGCGGCGGAACAGGGCCTGCCTCGCCTCGTTGAGTTCCTCGGCGGCCTGCACGTCCGTCAGCGCCGCGGCCAGTTCGTGCAGATGTTCGAGCGTGATGCCCTCGCGCAAGCCCTGGTGTGCCGCAGGCAGGCTGGTCAGCTTGTCCAGTGGCGTCATCGCGTCCTGGGGCCTGTAGACGCGCTTGATACGCCCGGGTTTCTTTGGATCGAGCTTGTCGGTCGAGAACAGGCACGGCCGGTGGAAGTTCAGGAACGGGTTGAGGTACTCGCGGCAGTAGGTGTTGAAGCGGCTGGCGTGGCGCTGCGGGATGTGCCCATAGCCGAATTCCTTGCGCACCACGGCGCCGTTCTTGGTCTCGGCCAGGCCGTTGTCGTTGCTGCGCCGCGGGCGGCTGCGGGTGAACTCGACCTTCAGCTTGTCCAGCATTTTCGCGACCCGGTGGTTGACGTACTCGCTGCCGTTGTCGGCGTGGAACCCGAGGATCTCGAACGGGAAGTGCTCCAGCATCTGCTCGATCACGGGCAGAAGGTGCGCCTCGGAGATGGTCTGCACGGTGGCCACTACCTCCCACTGCGTGACGCAGTCCACCGCGTTGATGTGGTACAGGCCCTTGGTGCCATCGTGATCACCCTGGTGGACGCTGTCGATGCGGATGAAGCCCGCCCGGCCCTCGGGCGCCGGGGCTTTGCGCACGCCGATATCCACGCGCCGGGTCGGCCGGGTCTTGGTCTGCACCACCCGCTGCGCCCGGTAGCCGGCGCTGTTGCGCAGGTTGTACAGGTGCCCGATGGAGATCTCGCCCAGTCGCTCGAAGCCGGGGACCTTGAACACGTCGCGCTGGCGGCGCAGCACGCAGGCCGTGGCCGGCCCCGACAGCGTGCCCATGGCCTGATCCACCGAAGCCAGCAGCGCCACGTCGGCGGCCGTGTAGCGCCGTGCAAACGCGTGCTCCGGGCGTCGGTAGTTCTTCACCAGCGGCTTGCCGCCAACCCAGCGTGCAACCAGCCGTGTGACCTGCGCGCGGCTGTACCCGCTCAAGCGCTGCAGGTACGTCAGCGCCACCCCCCTGTCGGCACGAGCAAGCTGCCTGTAGCCGAAGCGGCGCAGCACCTTCTCGATCCACGCGTAACGCCCCTCGTCGTCCTCGGCCCCTCCAAACTCCAACGCCTGCGTTCCGGCCACCACCTGCCGCACCTGCTCCAGCGTGCGTACCTGCGCCTCGTTCATGTCGATCACCATTGATTCGATGATCAACGCCCCGCGATTCCTGGCTCCCACCGAGCCACCCATCCAGCCGTCTCAGACTCCTTCCAGGCTCATTCCTCGTTGGAATCTCGCGCCCGGCCCCAGGCTCATACCTCGTTGGAAGAGACTCAACCTCGACAGCGGGCTCGCTGCGCTGGACGATGTCGACCCGATCGTGTTGGCCCACATCGATGCCAATGGGACCGTCAACGCTATCGATGCCGCGTTGCTGATCCAGCGGCTCGCAGTTCCCGGCACTCCATGGATTCCTCCGCTCCCGCCGGGGCCGGCGGCTGCCGAATCGAGCGAGACACAAAGTTGGCGCCTTCCCCGAGAGGCCGGCGTCTCTGTAGCACCGAAAGCCGGCCAGGCGACCGTCAAATTCACGGGGACGGCATCCAATTTCAGCTTGCTCAGGTCATCCGCGCCAAAACTGGTACCAGACTGGCACCAGCGCAGCTACGGACTATGGCAAAAGATCAACTTTCAAGCACTGCGGCAGCGATCAAGTCGCTCGACGGCAGCGCTTTCGTGACCCTTCATAGCAGGCTCGATCGGGGCGGCGCATTGCAGGCTCGCAAGCTCGCGAACGGCGCGGTCCAGCTCTACTGGCGGTACTCGCATGCGGGCAAGACCAGCCGCGAGCCGATCGGCGTTTACGGCCCGGCAGCACCGCCTAAGAAACTGCAGCCCACGCAACGCGGCTACGGCATCGCAGCCGCGCTGGAAAAGTGCAGGTCGCTCGCCGACGTGCACGTCGAGCGCGCTGACACGGGTGGCCTGCAGGAGGTCAAGGCCGAGAAGCGTAAGACCTTCCTTGCCCAGAAAGCGGTCGAGGCCGAGAAGTCCGCGCGGACGCTGCAGACGCTTCTCGACGCCTACGTGGCACACCTGAAGACGCAGGGTCGCCGTAGCCATGTCGATGCCAGCCAGATCTTCAAGCGACACGTCACCGAGGCCTGGCCGGTGATCGCCGAGGCGCCGGCTGTCGACCTCACACCCGACCAGGTGCTGGACATGTTGCGCAGGCTGATCGAGGCGGGCAAGGGGCGCACGGCCAACAAGCTGCGCTCATACGTTCGCGCGGCGTACCAGTGCGCGCTGGACGTTCGGACCACCGCTTCCATCCCCGTCGTGTTCAAGGCATTCGGCGTCGTGTTCAACCCCGCCGCCCAGACGCGTCGTTCGCCGCAGTTCGACCGCGCTGACAAGCGTCCCTTCTCCAAGGCCGAGTTGCGGCGGTACTGGAAGCTGATCGCTGAACGTCGGGGCACCGAAGCAGCGGCGTTGAGATTGCACCTGTTGACCGGCGGCCAGCGGATCGAGCAGTTCGTCCGGCTGAAGTGGGCCGATGTGGGCGATGAGGCGCTGATGATCTTCGATGGCAAAGGGCGGCCAGGCCAGGGGCCGCGCCCTCACCAGATTCCCCTGGTGAAACCAGCTCGTGCTGACCTGTCCCTTCTGAAGCGCGAGGGGGAGTTCGCGATCTCGACCACCGCCGGCAAGAAGGCCATCAGCGTGCGGACGCTGGCCGGCTGGGCTCACGAAGTCGTCGGCGAGTCGATCGAGGGCTTCCAGCTGAAGCGGATTCGATCCGGCATCGAGACATTGCTTGCGGCCAACGGCGTCAGCCGGGAGGTACGGGGCCATCTGCAGTCGCATGGCCTGACCGGTGTGCAGGCACGGCACTATGACGGTCATGACTACATGCCGGAGAAGCGGATGTCGATCGAGATTCTGGTTCACGAGGTGTGCCAAAGTGAGCCCGCCGATGCTTGAGACGCGGCAAGAGACATCGCCGCGACGCCTGTGACGACCAGCTTCTACGAATCGCACCTGGCCGAACCGCATCACCGGCTGCTCGGTCATTCCGTGGTGCAGTCCTACCTGACCGGCACAGGCATTCGCTTCGACGGCGCCGAGCTGTCGGCGGTCCTGGCGAGCAGCCTTGACCCAGTTGAACAGCGTCTGGTCCGCCACGCCCAGCGACCTTGCCGCCGCCGCGATGATCTGCCCGCCCGTCACTAGACGCACCGCTTCCTGCTTGAACTCCAACGCGTAGCGCGCCCGCACTGTCTTCGTCATTTCCGTTCTCCTTGCCTGCATTGAAACACTCAGCAAGAGGTACGTTTTCCGGGGGCAAGGTCAGTCTGGGCGGGCAAGAGGCCTTTGGCCCGGCCGATGTCGCGCGTCGCGCGCGGATCATCGTCTCCATGGTCGACACGACCGCGCAGGCCCACGACGTCATCACCGGCCCCGGTGGGTTCATCGGCACCGCACAGCCTGCTGACGTGATCATCAGCATGAGCACCATCGACCCGATGGCGTTGAAGGCAATCGACCGCAGGCTGGCCGCAAAGCAGATCGACATCATCGACGCGCCCGTGAGTGGCATGGAAAAGGGCGCGCCAAGCTTGGAACACCGAAGGCGTTCGTCGGCGGCGACCCAGCGGCCCTGGAGAGAGCCGGGCCGGTCCTCAAGGCCATGACTTCGGAAATCATCCACTTCGGCCCGATCGGTCAAGGGACCGCGATGAAGCTGGTCAACAACATGCTGGTCCAGGTCGGGTGGATCGCCATCGCTGAAGCCTTGGTCCTGGGAGCCAAGGCCGGGCTCGATCCGAAGCAGATGGTCGAGACGATCGGCAAAGCCACCGGGAACAGCGTCGCCTTTCAGTACGCCGCGCCCCGGATTCTCGCCCGCGACTTCGACGGGATCCGGATGGACATCTCGTACAAGGACATGGAGCTCAGACCTCGCTTGCCAAGTCGCTCCAGGTTCCGATGTTCCTCGCAAGCGTCGCCCAGCAGATCTACCAGATGGGACGCGCGGCGGGCCTGGGCAGCGAAGACGGCGGCAGCGCCATCGTGAAGGTTTACGAGCAGATGGCGGGCGTGTCGCCCTTGAGCCGGTCCTCCAGGTGCTGGACCGCCACGACCACCTCAACACGCGTCACGTTTTCGGAAAGGATCCCATTCCATTTTTGCTGTTCTCCGGATTGCCGGTAGGGGCTACGCTGGCCATGTCGCACCGGGGCATCGAACACCCAAGGCCAACCACACATAGAGCGAGCAGGCATTGCGTGCAAGTACAGCGGTGCGTATGGTCTGAGTGACGTATGCCAGGACCATGTTCGCGGCGTCGGAGGGTGGCACTCCGGTCATCGTCTCTTCGCGCGATCCTGCGATGCAAAACCCCGAAACGACCCCAGGAACATGATGACCAAACGACGCGACATCGTGGCGGCCGGTACCGCCGCCCTCGGCCTGGCAGCGGCCGGCCCTCTCGCAGCCTCGACCCGGAAAGGAACCTCGTCCATGCCCGACCTCATTCTCATCAATGCCAAGGTGACGACGCTGGATCGGCAGATTCCCGAGGCACGGGCGATCGCCATGCGCGACGGCAAATTCCTGTCGGTGGGTTCTGAGCAGGAGGTCCGCCGCGCAGCGCCCAAGGCCAAGGTGATCGACGTCAAGGGCCGGCGCGTGATACCCGGGCTGATCGACAGCCACATGCACATCATCCGGGGCGGGCTGAACTACAACATGGAGCTGCGATGGGACGGCGTTCCCAGCCTCGCGGAAGCCATGGCAATGCTCAAGCGGCAGGTCGACAAGACCCCGGCGCCGCAATGGGTGCGCGTGGTGGGTGGCTTCACCGAGCACCAGTTCGCCGAGAAGCGCCTCCCGACCCTCGCCGAACTCAACGCGGTAGCGCCGGACACGCCGGTGTTCATCCTGCACCTCTACGACCGGGCGCTGCTCAACGCCGCGGCACTGCGCGTCGTGGGCTACACCAAGGACACGCCGAACCCGCCGGGCGGAGAGATCGTCCGCGATGGCTCCGGCAACCCGACCGGACTGTTGCTTGCGCAACCCAATGCGACGATTCTTTATGCGACGCTGGCGAAGGGCCCGAAGCTGCCGCTCGAGTACCAGAGCAACTCGACCCGCCACTTCATGCGCGAGATGAACGGTCTCGGCGTGACGGGCGTGATCGATGCCGGCGGTGGTTATCAGAACTATCCGGAAGACTATCAAGTCATCGATCAGTTGCATCGCGACGGGCAGTTGACCGTTCGCATCAGCTACAACCTCTTCACGCAGAAGCCCAAGGAAGAACTCGCCGACTTCTCGGGCTGGGTGAAGCAGGTGAAACCGGGTGCCGGCGACGACAGCTACCGTCACAACGGTGCCGGCGAGATGCTGGTCTATTCCGCCGCGGACTTCGAGGACTTCCGGGTGGAGCGACCCGACATGCCGCCGAGCATGGAGGGCGACCTAGAACCCGTGATCCGCCTGCTGGCGCAGAACCGCTGGCCATGGCGCCTGCATGCCACCTACGACCAGACGATCGCTCGTGCGCTCGATGTCTACGAGAAGGTCGCGAAGGACATTCCCTTCACAGGCATCAACTGGTTCTTCGACCATTGCGAGACCATCAGCGATCGCAACATCGATCGCATCGCTGCCCTCGGCGGCGGCATCGCGATCCAGCACCGGATGGCGTATCAGGGCGAGTATTTCGTCGAGCGCTACGGGGCCAAGGCGGCCGAGCGCACGCCGCCGATCGCGAAGATGATCGCCGCGGGCGTTCCACTGGGCGGCGGAACCGATGCCACGCGCGTGGCGAGCTACAACCCGTGGGTGTCGCTCAACTGGCTGGTCACCGGAAAGACCGTGGGTGGCTTGTCGCTCTATCCGGGCACCAACCGTGTCGATCGCGAGAAGGCGTTGCGGATGTGGACGGTCGACAACACCTGGTTCTCCAACGAGGTGGGCAAGAAGGGTCAGATCAAGGTTGGGCAACTCGCCGATCTTGCCGTGCTGTCGGACGACTATTTCTCCGTGCCCGAGAACGACATTCCCCATCTGCGCTCGGTGCTGACCATCCTGGGCGGCAAGGTGGTCTCGGGCGACGGCGACTTCTCGCCGCTCGCGCCGGCGCTGCCGCGTCCGATGCCGGACTGGTCGCCCGTGGCGACCTTCGGCGGCTATCACCGCCCGCCGAAGACGTCGGCGCGGCTCGCCTCGATGTGCGGCTGTGCGACATCCTGCGCCGTCCATGGCCACGACCATGCGGCCGCGCTCGGACGGGACGTGCCAGCGGGGGACGTTCAGGGCTTCTGGGGCAGCTTCGGGTGCGGCTGCTGGGCGGTTTGATGGTCACGCGATATTCCTTTGCGGACCCTTCGATGACTTTGCCAATTGATCGACGATGAACGCATCGCGTCCTCCCCGCTTCGTCGACGTCATCCTGCAGTGGCGCTGGACCGGCCACCTGGCCCGGCTCGCACTGGTCGGCGCCTATCTGCTGGGTGCCGCGGTCAAGCTGAGCGACTGGCCCGCAGCGGTCGCAGAACAAGCCCATTTCGGCATGCACCCGCCGGCATTCTGGGCTGCGCTGACGATCGCCATCGAGATCGTCGGCCCCGTCCTGATCCTGTCCGGACGCCTGGTCTGGCTGGGTGCGGGAATGCTGGGCGTGTTCACCGTCCTCGCCGCCATCGCGGCGAACGCCTTCTGGACCCTGCCGCAGGGGCAGGATCGTTTCATGGCCACGAATGCCTTCTTCGAACATCTCGGACTCGTCGGAGGATTCGTCCTGGTCGCCATCATCGCGAGATCGGATGCGTCCAAATCCGACCGGCGGGCATAGGCCGGCGCTCCTGTTCGTCGCGAAGCTCGCGCTGTCGCCGGCTCCCGTGCCGTCGGAGCCCGGCGCCGCGGCCGCCTACCCGACGACCGGCATCGAGTTGCGTGCCCGATCAAGATGCTAGGCCTCGAGGCCAATTTCCGTTTCTAGGATCAACCATGCCAGAAGCCAAGCCGTTCGACCCGCGCGTCCCGCTGTTGCTGCTGCTGTCCGTGACGACTGGTATGGTCGACGCCGCTAGCGTCCTGGGTCTCGGCAAGGTCTTCACCGCCAACATGACGGGCAACGTCGTGTTCCTGGGCTTCGCCGTGGCGGGCACGCCCGGATTCACATGGCCTCCGTTTGTCGTCGCCATCGCGAGTTTCCTCGTCGGCGCCCTGATCGGCGGTCGCACGGGGCAGGCGCACGCAGGCCGGACCGAGCGCAGCTGGTTGATGACGGCTGCAACGGTGGAGACCGCACTGCTCTGGGTCGCCGCGGCATTCGCGATCGGTCTCGGCATCGAGCCCACAAATCCGGAGTCGGCGCGCCTGTTCGCCATCATCGCGCTGACCGGCCTGGCAATGGGCTTTCGCAATGCGACGATCCGGCAGATGAAGGTGGCGGACCTAACGACCACCGTACTGACGCTGACGCTCACCGGCTTGGCCGCAGACTCAAGCGTGGCCGGCGGCGCCAATCCGAACTGGGGTCGCCGCGTGGCCGCCATCGTCGCGATCTTCATCGGTGCGGCGCTCGGCGCCGCCATGTTGATCGGCTTCGGCCTAGCCGCGCCGCTGGCAGTCGCCGGCGCCCTCGTCCTTGCGGGCACCGCTGGCTGCGCGGCCCATCCCGCCGCCGGCGCCATCGTCAAGGACGCGAAGGGGTGAATCAGCTCCGAGTGCCTGGGGGCCGCAGTGTCGCTAAGGCGTTCCGGAAACGGTGAAGCGCATTCTCGAGATGCGCCGGGCCGGCATCGAAGATGAAGCGCTGGAGCACGAGCGGCTCGGCCAGCCCCATCGACGCAGCTTCGTGCGCTGCTTCGATGGCGGCCGCGGCGGCCGGCAGCAGGGCTGCGCCGCCATGACCGCCGTCAACGCCCGCATCGAGCAAGCTCGGCGCGAAAGCGGCGTTGGCCGCCTTGCGGGCGATCGCGCATTGCAGCGTCAGCGCGACGGCCGATGCGGACACTACGGGTGTCCAGGCCGCCGGGTCCCCGAGGCCCAGGACCAGCAGCGCACGTCCCGCAATGCCGGGAGGCGGCCGGTCCAGCAGAAGGCTCTGGCCCGCCTTCGCGGGGAACCGACCGCTCGTGTGCAGACTCGACAGGGCGTTCCCGAGCGCATCGTCCAGATGCTTGGCACCGCCCTTCAGCATCGTTCCCGCCGCCTCATGCTCGAAGAGGCAGGCCGCCGAGAGCTCCACCTCCGCCGCGACGGCATCCCAGACCGCCACCTCGAAAGCGACGCCGTGCCAGGGTTCTGGGTTACGGCCGGATCAGAGGTTCAAAGTTCGGGCTAGTCCAACTGCATGTCCCTGGCATGCTGGCTAACGTCCTCGGCCACAGGCAGGCTTCCAATTTCGATGACCTCGCGGGTGCTGATGCTGGCGCCGCGCTTCAACGAATCGTGGACCGGGCACCGTTCGGCGATCTGGATCAGTCGCTGGCGCTGCTCCAGAGTCAGCTCGCCGTCGAGCGAAATTTCCCGGACAAAGGCGTCCGGCGGTTGTTGTCCTGCCGCCTTGGTGTGACCGACACCGACTCGAATGCGACGTACGGGCCATCCTTTGCGGCGCGTATACAGGCGCAGCGTCATCGCAGTGCACGCACCGAGCGCGGCGCTCAGCAGATCGTATGGCGTCGGGCCGGCCCCGAGGCCACCCGCATTCACCGGTTCGTCTGCAAGAAATCTTGCGCCTCCGGCCGACACTTCGACCTGGAAGTCGCCCTGGCCCGTTTCCTCGATGATCACCTCCGCCCGCTCGCCCGCTGTGCGGGGCGGCGAACGACCGATGTATCGCGCGGCCCACGCAGAGATGACTTCGGCGGCGTAGCTTGCATCGGCGGGGCGTGTCAGGAGGTGGTCGGCGTCGTCCAGGGAAACAAAGCTCTTCGGGTGGTGCGCTGCCTGGAAGATCTGGCCCGCGTTGCCGATGTCCACGGTGCCGTCGCCCGGTGCATGGAGGACCAGCAGGGCCACTCGCAGATCGGCGATCCGGCGCCCCTGGTCATGCCCGCCGAGATCGTCGATGAAGCTGCGGCGCATCTTGAACGGACGCCCGCCCAGCCTGACCTCGGCCTCGCCTTGGCTCAGAAGCGTCTGGAGATCGTCGCCGAACAAACGGGTGACGTGCCCGATGTCGAACGGCGCCGCGATCGTGGCCACTGCCGTGACGCCAGGCAGTCGCCCCGCCGCGGCCAGCACCGCGGCTCCGCCAAGGCTGTGGCCGACGAGGAGTGCTGGCGGCATGGCGGCTTGCCGCATGGCGTGTGCCGCAGCCAGCAGGTCCTCGATGCTGCCGCTGAATGTGCTGTCGGCAAAGTTGCCGCCGCTCTGGCCGAGGCCGGTGAAGTCGAACCTCAGCACGCCAATGCCAAGACCGGCAAGCGCCCGTCCGATTCGGACGGCCGCGAGGGAATCCTTGGTGCAGGTGAAGCAGTGCGCAAACAGGGCGAAGCTGTGCGCTGGGCCATCGGGAAGGTCGAGCTTGCCGACCAGGCGCGTTCCCTCGGCACCCTTGAATTCAAAAATCGCGCCGCGCATCAGGCGATCTCGGGCCCGGCCAGCGTGGTATGGATCTGCATGCCACCCTTGAGGGCGAGGGTCACCGGCGTCCGCTCCGAGACGTCTAGCAAGCGCGCTCTCTGCGAAGCATCGAGCTCGCCCTGCAACGAGATGCTTCGGTCGATATGGAGCCCAGCCTGCTGGGCCCCGGCCTGCCGCGGGGCGAGACGCGTGTCGACATGCACGTTCGTCAGGTTCCAGCCCTTTCGTTTTGCATACATCCGCAGCGTGATGGCGGTGCAGGCAGCCAGGCCGGAGAGCAAGAGAGGGAACGGCCCGGGACCGGCATCCGTCCCGCCGAGGCCTGCCGGCTCGTCGGCCAAAAAGCGGTGCCGGCCGGCCTGAAGCTCGACCACGTAGTCGACTCCTCCGAGCTCGGCGCGCACCTGGGCGGCCGCTTGACGTTGCTCGCTCATCCCGCACACCGGGCTCGCGGCGCGGGCAGGTGCTTCATCGGGTCAGCCTGGCAGCAATTTCCGCGACATGCTTGCCCTGGAAACGCGCCCCGTCGAGTTCGTTCACGGACGGTTGGCGGGAGCCGTCACCCCCGGCGATGGTCGCCGCGCCGTAGGGCGAGCCGCCCGTGATCTCGTCGAGCCGCATCTGGCCTGCCCATGCGTAGGGCAGCCCGACGACAATCATGCCGTGGTGGAGAAGCACGGTGTGCGTGCTGAGGATCGTGCTTTCCTGGCCGCCATGTTGCGTCGCCGTGCTGGTGAAGACGGAGGCGACCTTGCCGACCAGCTTGCCCGCGAACCACAGCCCGCCGGTCTGGTCGAGAAAGTTCTTCATCTGGGCGGCCATGTTGCCGAACCGGGTCGGCACGCCAATGATGATCGCGTCGTAGTCGACAAGTTCTTCCACCGTCGCGATGGGCGCAGCTTGGTCGAGCTTGAAGTGCGACGCCTTGGCCGCGGCTTCGGGCACCAGCTCCGGCACGCGTTTGACCGCCACTTCCGCGCCGCTGCTGCGCGCACCTTCGGCTACGGCTTGGGCCATGGTTTCGACGTGTCCGTAGCTGCTGTAGTAGAGAACGAGGATCTTTGCCATTGAATTTCTCGGGTGGGTGGGGGCGATTTTTGAACTGTAGGAAGCAGCCGGCGTCGCAATCCTCTGATGACCCCTTCGACATCGTTGGAATCAGTGGCGGCGCCAGATCCGATAGCCAGCGTGGCCCTGGTCGCATTCAGCTTTCCGGCGCGAACGGCTTGTCAGGTGCGACGCCTTGCTTCACTCGCTGGTCCGCTGTTGCCCAGGGCGCATGCGCAAGGCTTCGGACGAGGTAGTCGATCAGCAACTGCACACGCCGCGGTCGGGCACGGTGCGGCGGCGTCACGATGTGCATGGCGATCGAGGGAGCGATCCACTCGGGCATCACGTTTTCGAGGGTCCCATCCTTCAGTTCACGCCAGACCAGAAACTCCGGCTGCAGCGCCAGACCCAGCCCCGCCAGCAGCACCGGCGTCAGCGCTTCTGCGTTGTTCACCCGCAAGGGCGCCGGCATGCCGATGCTGAAGTCGCCCTGCCGCGAGTGCTTGAAGCGCCAGGCGTCTCCCAGATGTGAGTTGGAATAGGACAAGGCGCGGTGCTCGCCGAGTTCTCTTGGATGCTTTGGGCGCCCGCGCTGCCGAAGGTACTCGGGAGAGCCCACGAGAAGGATTCGGACGCTGCATACACGCTGCGCGCGCAGCGTGGAATCCGCCAACGTCGAAATTCGCAGTGCGAGATCGAAGCGGCCCTGAATGAGGTCAACAATTTCGTCGCGGAAGTCCACCTCCAGTGAGATGTCGGGATAGTGGGCCATGAATTCGGGCAGCGCGGGCGCAAGATGCCCAATCCCGAACGACATCGGCGCCGCCATCCGAACCGTCCCGCGCGGGGCGGCGGCCTGTGCGGTCACGTCGGCCTCGATCGCTTGGCCTTCGTCCAGGAGAAGAGAGGCGCGACCGGCTGCAGCGCGCCCGCTTTCAGTCAACGACATCTTGCGCGATGACCGCTGAAACAGCGCGGTCTGAAGGCGTGACTCGAGCCGAGTGATGGCCTTGGACACCGTCGCCTGCGAAAGTCCGAGTTCACGCGCGGCTTCGGCGAACGAGCCGGCCTCGACGACCTTCGCAAACACCGCCCACGCCTCAAAGTCGGGAAGCTTGCTCATGACAATTTTGGAAACGGTGCCATTCCATCCTGCCCGTTTCTTTGTTGATCAGCGGCGCGTATCTTAAGCGGCGTCGGCACAAGCCCGTGCCCCTAGAGGGATCCGAAATCATGATTGAACGCAGACCTTTCGACCGCCTTGGCGCAGCGGATCATGGCTGGCTGAACGCAAAGCATCACTTCTCTTTCGCGGACTACCGCGACCCCCAACGCATGAACTGGGGCTCGTTGCGCGTCTGGAACGATGACACCATCGCACCGCAGACCGGCTTCCCGCCGCACAGCCACAGGGACATGGAGATCATTACCTACGTCCGCCGTGGCGCCATCACCCACGAGGACAACCTCGGCAACAAGGGACGCACGGAAGCGGGCGACGTTCAGGTCATGTCGGCAGGCACCGGCATCCGGCACAGCGAGTACAACCGCGAGTCCGAAACGACGCAGATTTTCCAAATCTGGATCATGCCGGAGAGCCAAGGCCAGGCTCCCGCATGGGGCGCCAAGCCGTTTCCCAAGAACGATCGCTCCGGCAGTTTCGTCGCATTGGCCAGCGGCCTGAAAGGCGACGTCGATGCGCTTCCGATCCGCAGCCAGGCCCGAGTGCTCGGCGCCACGTTGAAGGCAGGCGCGAGCGTCGACTACCAGTTCGGCGACAAGCGTGTCGGCTATCTCGTACCGGCGACAGGGCGCGTCGAAGTGAACGGCCTGACCTTGGAGGCGCGCGATGGCGCGGCGATCAGTGGCGAACGAACCATTCGAGCGACCGCCTTGGAAGACGCGGAACTCGTGCTCGTGGATTCGGAGAGCTGAGCGAGCTTGCCCGTGCCTGGCTCTTCGAATCCTTCTTCACTCTTGCTTATCAATGGAGCCTATGTGACCCCTACCGCCAAAGCCGCACCCGGCGCCAAGTTGCTGACACCGACCGATCACGCGATCGTCCTGATCGATTTCCAATCTCAGATGGCGTTCGCGACGAAGTCCATCGATCCCATCGTCCTTCGGACCAACGCCGCGCTGGTAGCGCATGCGGCGGCCGGCTTCAAGGTACCGACCATCTTGACGACCGTGGCCGAGAAGTCGTTCTCGGGGCCGATGTTCACCGAGATCACCGATGCGTTCCCGGGACAGAAGATGCTCGACCGGACGTCGATGAACACCTGGGAGGATGGTCCGGTCATCGAGAACGTCAACCGGATCGGCCAGAAGCGCATCGTGCTCGCCGGCCTGTGGACCAGCGTCTGCATCGTCGGGCCGGCGCTGTCCGCGCTTGATCAGGGTTTCGATGTGTTTGTGATTGCCGATGCGTGCGGCGACGTCTCGAGCGAGGCGCACGACAGGGCGATCGACCGGATGGTGCAAGCCGGGGCGCAGCCTCTGACGTCCGTTCAGTATCTGCTCGAACTGCAGCGGGACTGGGCACGTGGCGACACATACGAAATGACCACCGGCGTAGCCCGCAAGTTCGCCGGCGCCTACGGCATCGGGCTGAACTACGCCCGTGCCATGTTCGGCGGTCACGAATAACCAGGACGTGGTCATGAAGGCGTATGTCGTTTCATTGGCTCTCGGCGTGCTGGTGGGCGTCATTTACGCCCTCTTCCAGGTTCGATCGCCAGCCCCGCCGATGGTCGCGCTGATCGGCTTGCTCGGGATTCTAGTGGGCGAACAACTGCCTCCGCTCGTCAAGCAACTCTGGGCAAAGGAGCCCCTGCAGACGTCGTGGATACAGAGGCATGTGCTGCCTCATGTGTTCGGTGACCTTCCATGCGCCAATGTGCCCTCAGTGGCGGCGCTTGCAGGTCGCGCAGTCAGCGGCGACAACAACAAAGGGGATCCGCTATGACTCCGACCGCTACCCGAACTCATCCTGGTCAACGCCAGGTTCACGACCCTCGACAGGACCAATCCGTCCGTTAGGAACTTAGAAATAATAACTTGAACACTTTGAGCTTCGACCCTACGATTCGGGGATGGATCAAACGCCACTCGTCGAAGCCAAG
>Ga0307513_10007518_pt1 | contig 14101 bp, 12 predicted proteins | sample 15_EM_MG_FD_202174 | JGI IMG/M metagenome (GOLD analysis project Ga0307513, IMG submission 202174) | Populus trichocarpa ectomycorrhiza microbial communities from riparian zone in the Pacific Northwest, United States - 15_EM | ecosystem: Host-associated > Plants > Roots > Unclassified | place... | reverse complement strand
AGGCGCCGACCAGCACGTCCGTCGGATAGTGCAGACCGAGCACCACTCGCGACGCGGCGATTGCCAGCGCGAGCGGCAGCAGCACTACCGAAAGTTCGGGAAATGCCGCGCAGCCCTGCCACGTGAACGCCACGGCGTGCAGCGTGTGGCCGGATGGAAAGCTGTAGCGATCCAGCGGCGCGCCCGCCAGCGAGATGCCCGCGTGGCGGATGAACGGGCGCTCGCGCACAAAAGTGCGCTTGAGGAATTTGTAGATGGCCAGGCCAACGGCGCCGGTCGCCAGCATGATCAGCGCGACCTTGAGACCTTCAGCTCCATAGACGAAGGGCAGCGCGACCATGAGGAGGTACCAGATGACGCCGTCGCCGAGCCGGCTGGCGGTCATGAAGAACAATCGGACGCCCGTGTTCGCAACGCCACGGTTGAGCCGGCGGCAGAGCCGGTACTCCGCCGCGTCGAATCGAGCCAGTAGTGAGCCATGGGTAGCCATGGGGTACACAGTCTGGATGGCGCGCAAGGCGGCTCCATGACGAAGGTATGAAGGATTTATTGCTAAGTGCCTGAAATCGCTTAGCTGGGCGTCCGGCTGGCCTATCGTGTCTGACAGGGGGCGATTGCAGGCGAACGATACAATCGCCGCCCATGAACATAAGCAGCCTGCCGCGTTCGGGAAAGCCCGGCACCGCTCTACTCTTATTGTTAGGACTCGCGCCCCAGGTTCACGCGGTCGACGCCATCGTGCTCGAGGTCGGTGAGATGCGCGTCGCCGGCATTCCCGTGGAAGCCGCCAGTGCACGCCTCGACCTGCTCTCCGACAAACAAACCCGCGTGACCCTCAGCGCGCGTGCGGCCTCGTTGGCCGATCCCGCAGGCAAGCTCACGGACCTCACGCTCGTGTGCACTTCGCCGGTGATCGCCGAGCCGCGTTTCGGCTGCGACGCCGGGCAGCTGACTGGCCGCGGCGGTCCGACCGGTTCCATCGATGCGGCCATGACGGCCATGATGAACACCGAGACCGGTGTGACCACCTTCGGCGGACGCGGCCTGAAACTGGCGGGGACGACAGCGACGTTCGACGGACGCCTCGATGAAAAAGGCTGGCAGGTGAAAGGCCGCACCGGCACGACGACGGTCGAGGCACTGCGCAAGTTCGCCGCGCCGTGGTTCGAACTGCCGAAGGACATCACCGGCGACGGCAAGGTTCTGGTCGAAGGCAGCGCGGCCGATTCCGGCGGCGGCACGGTGGTGGACGCCACACTGAATCTCGATGCGGTGACCCTGACCAACGAAGCAAGCACCATCGTTACCGACAATCTCGCCGCGGTCGTGCGACTGCGCGCGCGCCTCAACGATGCCGACACCGCGCTCGAATTGAACCTGACCGGAAAACAGGGGCAGGTGCTGGTCAATCCGGTGCTGCTCGATTTCGGCGCGAATCCGCTGGAGCTGGCGTCGCGCGCGATTCTGAAAGGCGATCTCATGACGATCGAATCGCTGCGGCTCACGCAGGCGGACCTCATCGAGCTCACGGGCGCCGGCAGCGTGAACCTGGCGGGCGAAATACCGAGCGTCAGCGGCGACTTCCAGCTCGCGAAATTCCAGTTCCCCGCCGCCTACACCAGCTACATGCAGATCACGCTGGCCACCACCAGCGTTCTCAGCGACCTGAAGACGAGCGGTAGTTTGACCGGCGCGCTCGCGGTGCGCGACAACGGCATCACCGCTTTGCGAGTGTCGCCGCAGGCGCTCGAACTGCATGACAAGAAGGATCGCCTGCACCTGTCGCAGGTGAGCGGTGAGGTGAACTGGACCCCGGCTGGCGCAGCCAACGCTCCGCAGTCGAAGCTTGCGTGGTCGAAAGGCGGTGCTTACGGACTGTCCGGCGGCGCGGCCACCATCGAGTTTCTCGCGCAGGGCGCGGGCTTCCACGTCACGCGGCCCACCAAACTACCGGTATTCGACGGCGCGATCGCCATCGACACGCTGGCACTGGGCAATCTCGATGGCGACAACATGGAAGTGGCATTCAAGGGAAACGTGGAACCGATCAGTATGCCGTTGCTGGCCAAGGCATTCGGCTGGCCGGAGTTCTCGGGCACGCTCGCCGCGAGCGTTCCCGGCGTCACGCTCAAGGACAACGTGCTCACGTTCCAGGGTAACGTCGAATCCGAGGTATTCGGCGGCCGTATCGTCGGCAGCAACATACGCATGCAGGATCCGCTCGGCCGCTTCCCGCAGTTCTTCGCCGACGTGCGCGCACGCGACCTCGACCTCGGCCTGCTGACGCGGACTTTCGAGGTCGGCAGCATCACCGGAAAGCTCGAGGTCGATGTGCTCGGACTCGAGCTGTTCGCGTGGTCGCCGACCGCGTTCAGAGCCCGGCTCGCCACGCCGAAAGGCGACAAATCGCGGCATCGCATCAGCGCCAAGGCGGTGAGCAGCCTGTCGAACGTGGGCGGCGGCGGTGGCGGCGTGGTGCAGGCATTGCAATCGGGCGTGCTGCGTTTCTTCGATGCATACAGCTATGACAAGCTGGGCATCACGTGCATGTTGGTCGGCGATGTTTGCGAGATGTCCGGCATCGAGCCCGCCGGCGTCGGCTACTACATCGTCAAAGGGGCCGGCGTGCCGCGCATCGATATTATTGGGAGCCAGGGACGCGTGAACTGGAATCAGTTGCTCTCCTCGATTTCGACCACCGAATTCAGCAGCGCAACCACCGAGTGAGTCACGTCTGCCGTGTGGACTCGGCGGCCGTTCAGGCCAATAATCGCGCGCACATTTGACGTAAGGCACGTTCAGGGCGCATTCATCGGCCGCGCCCGATCATGCCCGCGTCCAGGCCTGCGCTTGGAATAAGGAGTCATCAATGCGACGTGTATTGCCGCTGAAAATTGCACTGGCGAGCCTCTTGGTCGCCGCGTGCGTCACTATCAACGTTTACTTTCCGGCTGCTGCCGCCGACAAAGCCGCCGACCAGGTGATCAACGACATCACCGGTGGGGGCGCCAAGAGCGGCACCACCACTCCGCCGCAGTCCAACATGGTGCCTGCGACGACCGACGAACGGCCTAACTTCCTCGTGGCTGCCTTCGGCAACGCGCTGTACGCGCTGGTGCCCACGGCCAATGCGCAGGATGCCGACGCCGCACTGAACGTGAGTTCGCCGGCGGTCACGCGCATCAAGCAGTCCATGGGCGCAAGGTTTGGTGAACTCGAGAAGTTCTTCGCGAGCGGCGCCATCGGTCTCACCAAGGACGGCATGGTCGACGTCCGTGATCTCAACGCGGTGGCGTTGCCGGATCGCGCGACCGTCAAGCGCCTGGTGTCCGAAGACAACGCCGACCGCGCGCAGCTCTATGCCGAAATTGCCAAGGCCAGCAACCACCCGGAATGGGAAGCCGACATCAAGAAGAGCTTCGCGAAACGCTGGGTTGCCACCGGCGCCAAGCCCGGCTGGTATTACCAGGGTGACGACGGCTCCTGGAAGCAGAAGTAGTCTAGTTAGATGACGACGGCAGGGCCCGTTCCGCACCGCGGGGCGGGCCCTTCTCTTTTCCGGCGGCGTGCGTTTCTGTTTGGAGTCGCCGCCATCGCGGTGGTGGCGATCGCGGCAATCTGGCTGGTGGTTGCGCTGCAGAAATTCATCACCTTTCCGCGCGCGCATCCCTCCGTGCAGCAGCCCGCCGCACTCGCTGCCGCTGGCGGTGAAGCTGCCTGGATCGACATCGACGGCGCGCGCGTCGAAGCGTGGTTCCTTCCAGTGTCCGGCGACAAACCTGCGCCACTGCTGATCCACGCGCATGGCAACGGCGAACTCATCGATATCCAGACCCGCTCCGTAGACGCGGCTCGCGCCGCCGGCATTGCAGTGCTGCTGGTGGAATTCCCGGGATACGGCCGCTCGGGCGGCGACCCGTCTGAAGAAACCGTCACTGCTACATTGATCGCCGCGTACGACTGGGCAAAAGGTGATGCGCGCGTCGACGCCACGCGCATCGTAGGTTATGGGCGCTCGCTGGGCGGAGGCGCCGTCGCGCAACTCGCCGCACGGCGCCCGCTGGCGGCGTTGGTGCTGGAGTCCACGTTTTCCAGCATCGGCGAGATGGTGCGCGCGAAGGGCATTCCGGCCTGGCTCGTGGTGAATGAATTCGACACGCGCGCGGTCCTTGCGAAGTATCCAGGTCCCGTGCTCATTCTGCATGGCACTCATGATCAAACTTTTCCGGTCGAGCACGCTCATTCCCTGCGTGCGGCATCGCCACATGCGACGCTGCACCTGCAGGCGTGCGGCCACAATGATTGCCCGCCGCAATGGGAGCTGGTACTCAGTTTCCTCGCGCAGAACGGCGTAATAAGCAAACCAGTATCCGGAGACTCACGATGACTACATCAACGATTTTCGGCTTGCGCTCGGTTCTTGGTGTTGTCGCGGCGACATTGCTGCTCACCGGGTGTGGGCTCGCGGAGACGACCGCGGTCGCCGCTACCCAGGCCGAAGCGGCTGCGGAGCAGGCCAAGGAAGGCAAGAAGATGGAAGAAAAGGTGCAGCGCGATATCGACGCGGCAAATCAAGCCGCGGCCGACGCGCGCGCGAAGGCCGAGGCAGCAAGCGAATAGAAATGGGGACAGGCTCCGCCTCGGCGCCGTTCCTCGTTTCCTAGCAAACGGGGACAGGGCTCACGGTAGCGGAAGTCCGCCGCACTCTCACGAAATCGAGGCGCGTCCCCGTTTGCTAGGAAACGAGGAATGTCCCCATTTATTCGCGCATACCAGTGCCGCGATTCATGAAGATCAACGCCACTGCGAACAGCACGGCCGCTGAAAGCATCATGATGCCGAAGGCCACGTACACGTTGACGTCGCTGGTACCGAGGAACCCGTAACGGAACGCGTTCACCATGTGCAGTATGGGGTTCGCGTATGACAGGTGCCGTGCCCACTCGGGCAGCAGCGAAATGGAGTAGAACACCCCGCCGAAATACGTGAGCGGCGTGAGCACGAACGTCGGAATCCAGTTCACCTGATCGAAGTTCTTGGCGAATTGCGCGTTGATGAAGCCGCCGAGCGAGAACACCACCGATGTCAGCACCACCGCGGCGAGAATGACGAACGCGTGGTGCACGGTGAGCTGCGTGAAAATCAGCGAGACGGCGGTGACCGCGCCCCCGACCAGGAAGCCGCGCACCAGCCCACCGCCGACGTAACCCAGGATGATGATCCAGTTGGGCAGCGGCGCGACCAGCATCTCTTCGACGTGCTTGCCGAATTTCGCGCCGAAGAACGACGACACCACGTTGCCGTAGGAGTTGGTGATGACGGCCATCATGATGAGTCCGGGCGCGATGTACTGCATGTAGGGCACGCCGTCCATGAGCCCCACGCGCTGGCCAATCAAACTACCGAAGATGACGAAGTAGAGCGCCGAGGTGACCGCGGAAGGCACGATGGTTTGCGCCCAGATGCGGACAATGCGGCCGTACTCGCGGATGATGATGGTCTTGAGGCCTGTCCAGCGCGCCTGGCGAAGGGAACGCACGGAATCCGCAGCGGGCGTTTGCGCAGCAACCTCGTTCATGACGAACTCGCCGCGACGCCCGGCTTTCGCTCGACCAGTTTCATGAAGAGCTCTTCGAGCCGGTTGACCTTGTTGCGCATGGACAGCACGCCGATTCCCTGCTCGGTCAGCTTGGCGAACACTTCGTTGAGGCTCTGCTCCTTGGAGACCTCGACCTCGAGCGTGTGCTCGTCGATGAGCTCGAACTCATAACCCGGCAGAAGCGGAGCGCTGCGCACGGCTTCGCGCAGATTCAGCACGAAGGTTTCCGCCTGCAGCTTGCGCAGCAGCGTCGACATGCGATCACGCTCGGCGATCAGGCCGCCATTGATGATGGCGATGTTCCGGCACAGGGTTTCCGCTTCTTCTAGATAGTGCGTCGTGAGGATGATGGTGGTGCCGCGCGTGTTGATCTCGCGCAGAAAGTCCCACATCGAGCGCCGGACCTCGATGTCGACGCCCGCCGTGGGCTCGTCGAGTATCAGCAGGCGCGGTTCGTGAACCAGCGCCCGCGCGATCATCAGGCGGCGCTTCATGCCACCGGAGAGGCCGCGCGCGATCTTGTTGCGCTTGTCGGAGAGCTGCAGCAGCGACAGGTACTTCTCGGTGCGTTCGCGCGCGAGTGGCCGCTCGATGCCATAGAAGCCAGCCTGGTTGACCAGGATTGTCTGCGGCGTTTCGAACTGGTTGAAGTTCATTTCCTGCGGCACGATGCCGATGCACGCCTTGGCGGCTTCGAGCTCGCGGTCGAGGTCATGGCCGAACACGCTCAACGTGCCCGCCGACTTGTTCACCAGCGACGTGAGAATGCCGATGAGCGTGGTCTTGCCGGCGCCGTTGGGTCCTAACAAGGCGAAGAAATCGCCCTGCTCCACGTCGAGATCGACACCCTTGAGGGCCTGCACGCCATTCTTGTAGGTCTTGGTGAGCCCGCGGATCGACAGTGCGTACATGATGTCCGGAAGCTTGAACGAACGCTGGGCGAAATCAATGGTTCGTTGGAGAGAGGTTCCAGCTCACCTGGGCACGGCTTCATCGAGGACTGTCTTGAAAACACCGTCCCAGAATGGCGCTGACGGTGTGTCGCCGCACCGTTCGGCGGACTCTTTGAGTGCCTTCCCCGAAGCTTTCCATACCTTCGCGTCGACGTATTCGCCCGCCTCGGTGCGCGCCGCGGCGTACATGGCGATTGCGATGCGCGGCATGAATTCGGTGGCCGCGGCGCCATCGGCTTCGTCTTCGATGAGCTTCCACTCCCAGGTGAAGTCCGAGCACTTCATCCTGCGAATGCGCGCCTTCTCCTTCTCCGTGAGCTGCGGATCGGGTTTCGCCGCGACCGGCTTGGGCGCGGTACCGGTGGAGGACCGCAGCTCGACTTTCACGTCGACGCTGCTCTCGACGGGCTGACCGTTCGTATCGATGGCCGGGCGGAAGCGCGTGCTTTGCAGAACCTTGATGAGCTGCGATTCGAACGCGCTCTCGGCGGTGTATTCCGTAACTGCAACATCGCGCACTCGCCCGTCATCGCCGATGCGCAGGGTCGCGACCATCAGGCCGGCGAGCTTTTTCGCGCCTACGTTGATCTTGGCCGTGGGAGCAGCGGCGATGATCTGGGGGTCACTGGGTCCGGCTTGCGCCAGGGCCGCGACGGGAAGGGAAAGTAAACCGATCGAGATTACTGCGCGCGCAGTCGAAAACATGTGTTAGCTGACTCCTTATTCTGCAAAAGTGGGGCTTGTTAGAAGCCGCGGGTTGCGCGCAGCGCCCGCTGCGCGTCCACGAATCCGAATCCAGTGTCAAAATCGTATCCGTTGGCATTATCGACGCGTTGCGGGCCGATGTCGCCTCCGAAGTTGCGTAGTTTCAGGTCATCCGCCGTAAGTCGCATGGCCCAATAAATCAAATCGGGCGTCAGCTGCCGGGGACCGATGAAACGCTTACGGGATGCCACGTCGCGCTCCCGCTGATCGAGGATGAGCGCCGCAACCGCCGCCACGTGCGGCGCCGAAGCGGAGGTACCGAAGAAGTTTGGGAGTCCGTCGGGCTCCGAAGTTCCCGGTACCTCGAAGCCAAGGTCGAAGAAAAAGAAGGAAGTGTTACCTCCGTCCGGTCCCGTGACCCCGGGCTTGAGACGAACCACGGGTACGGTCAGCCGGCGCCCGTTCGCGCCGAAAAAGACCGGTGAGCCGCCCGCCGATGAGAACGAATCAAGACAGGCTGGAATGCACTGCGGCCGCAGGGGGCTGCCCCACTCTTCCGTCTGATACCAGGCAGCTGCGCCCACCGCTTCCGCCCCGGCGGCATTGGCGTGGCCATAGACCGTGCCGCTGGCGGTGTCGTATTCATCGACCGTGAACACGCCCGCATCGAGATCGAACCAAACGTATTTCACGTAGTTAGGCACGGGGCCCTCGAACAGCTCAATGCCAACCTGCACTTCGATGTCTTCGTCGCTGAAGTTGACCATGATGGGCGTCTCGACGGCATCGCCGCCGATGTTCGCGTCGAAGCCGGGGATCTGGCAAACAACCTGTGCGGGATCGTCGGTGCAGATTTCGAACGGCTCGCCGTTCAGGTCGTAGAACCAGACGTCGACGTCGGTTTGCGCCCCGCGGCGGCCGTTGGCCGACAAGGACGGCTGGTCCCACTGAACCGACAGCAACGTCGCACTGCCGGCCGATGCCGTTGTGGTCTGCAGACCATCGACGACGTGGCCAGGCGCAAAGTCGTGACGCGGACCGGAGATGCCGAGGTCGGTCGAGATCCGGAAGCGCGATTCATACGACTGGCGCGCGTCGTTGCCGGCCGCAGAGAAATACGCGACGCCATCGGCGTGAACGTCATCGACCGCCTGCGCGATGATTCCGTCTTCAAACATCGGCTCGGCGAAATAGATGATGTCGTCGACGATGACCTGCGAGCCCGCGGCCGCCAACGCACGAATGCCTGCGGCGAAGTCTTCCTGGCTTTCGAACGCCGTGTAGAACGCCAGCGGCGCGCCAGGCGCCACGTCGTGAATGAGCTGCATCATGGCGCGCCCTTCATCGGAGCAGTCGTCGCTCGGTGCAGCGGCGAGATCCTTGAGGACGAGCACATCGCGCGGCAGATCGCCGTTGGCCACGTCCTGCGCCGCGCGCGTGAACGGCGCGCCGGGCTCGAATGCGCCAGGCGCGCAGTCGTAGCTGTCGGACAACACGCCGATGCGAATTCCGCGTCCCGAGGCGCCGCTTTCACGGCGGGCGCGATCGGCACGCAGCGAGCGGTCACCCTGCGACACGATGGGCTGGCTGCGTGCCATGGCCAGCGTGGGCCGCAGAAACTTGAGGCCGCTGGTGGCGGCCATGTCACCCAGTGCCGCGACCGGCGCCTTGCCCGACACGGCCGTGGAATGCACGACGCCATCGATGAGCCCCTTGGCGGTGAGCTGTGTGCGCAGGCCCTGCAAATCATCTCCGTACGCGCTGATGGAGACGTATCCATCGCTTGCACGAAGCGCGGGCAATTTGCGCGTCACACGGTGGGTGACATCGGACTGAGGCAGGCGACGCTCGGCCGCCCGTTGCAATACCGCGAGACTGGCGCCGAGCCGGGCGCCATCGCCGGTCTTCGCGGTTTTCATTGCGGCAAGCGCTTCGGCGTGAGACGCACCTTGGGCACCAAAGGAAATGAACACCGCCATGGCGGCCACGGCCGCAATGGCTGATCTCGTGATGGTCATGTTGCTCCCCGAGTTGAGTTGAATGCGCGGGCTCCGCCCGCAGTGTTCGGTGGCTTCTCCTTGCACGCGCGTTTCCTCGTCGAGCGGCGCGCGCAGGGTGTGTCAAAGAGGATGCGCCGCGAGTGTTTCGGCGGCAAGGCGCTGAACGCCGCCGAGCAGTAGTTCGTGCAGCCGCCGGTCAGCGCCCGCCGACGCAGCGAGCAGCAGCTCCCGCCAGAAGCTGGTCTGGTTCGACCAGCGTGGTCGCAACGCGTCGGCGTTGCGATCGGCAGCGGCCTCGAGGGAAACCAGCGAGCAGGCGGCGAGCGATTCCACGCCGGCCATGGTCGAGCCGAAGACCAGGCAGGCCGCGCGCGGCCGGCTGCGCGCGAGGTGCCAGCCGTAGACGAGCATGCGACGCGTGATGGCCCGTGCCATGTCGGCCGGGAAATACGCGGGCTCGACGCGTTGCGGCAATTCGTTGACGCCCCGCGTGCGCAGCTCGAGCCAGCGCGGCGCCGAAGCAAAGCCGGCGTCAAACAGGCTGAATGGCGCTGCGGACAAGCGCCGCACGGCTTGGGCCGGCAGCGATGCCCACTGCACGCGCAACGTCGACAACAGCAGCGGCGCGCACCCGATGGTATCGCTCTCAGCCGCGCGCAGGACCAACTGGCCCAGGCACTCCGAGTTGAGATCCGCCAGCGGCGCCGGATCGACCCCCTGCGACGGCAACCAGTGGCGTACGTCATCCCTGGTGCGCTGACTTCCCCGACTTTTCATGGCATTCCTCCCTAAACGCGCGAGATATCTTGCGCCCCCACCCCTTGAAAGTCATTTGCAAATTTGGGAAATTTTTCCCAAATTGCCGACAATCACAATCCACATGACATCAGGAAAAAACATGCGCATCTCCGACGACCGCTACAGCCGCGACCGCCTGCGCCTCGACCTCGCGCTGCGCTTCATCCACCACGAAGCGCGGACGCACACAATCCGTGCATGGACCGGCCTCACCGACGATCGCATCCGCAAGCTCTATCGCACCTACCTCTACGAGGCGGGCGGCGCCACGGTCGCGCGGCACCGCGGCAAGTCGCCTCGCCAGGCGGCGTTCTTCACGCGTTCCTTGCGCATGCGCCGCGAAGCGGCGGTCTTCGCCAGCGTGAGCAGCCTGTTCGGGCTCATCACTCCGCAGACCATTACTGTTTTTCCCTCGGCGGTGTCGCCCTCGTCCGCGGCGCGCGAGGCGGCGTCCGCACCCACGGTCGCGCGCGGTGCGTTGTTGTGCGAGGCCTTCGAGGCATACACCGCGCTGATGGGCGAGTCGCAGATCTCCTTCGAGCACGCCGTGTTCCTGCTCGGTGCGCTGCTCGCCGGCGACGAATTGCGGCTCGCCCACTGCCGTTGTTGCAGCAGCGTCCTGGTCACCGACCGCCTCGCCCTGCGCATCCCGGTCTGCAACGAATGCTCGGCAAGCGATCCGCACAGCGAAGTCCCGGCGGACTGAGGCCGTACAGCGGCGCACAGGGGCCGGGGACGTGCGGGCGGCGGGTGCGGTAGATTTGTCCGCGTGACCATTCGCCCAACGCTGTTTGCCGGCCCGTTTCTCGAGCGCCGTGCCGAGCTGCGCGACGATCCGGCGTGGATCGCCGCCGCGCGCGGCGACCCCACCACGCGTTATCTGCTGACCGCCGGCGCGACCCAGCTCGTGACCGGCGGGCCGACCGCGGAAATCGCCTTCCTCGAAGGCGGCCATCCGCTGGTTGCCGCTGCCCGTGACGAAGAGCTGACATTGCTAGGCTGGTTTCGCGGCACGCGGTGCGTGCTCGTCGAGCTGCAGGACCCCGGTGCAGCGCTGCCCGCGGACACTGAATTGCGCGAGTTGCGGCCGCTGGCGCCCTTGCTGCCGCAGGACTCCGCGTCACTGCTCGCGTATGCACGGGCGCTGGCATTGTGGAAGCCCCGGCACCGGCATTGCGGGGTATGCGGCGCCCCCAATCGCCCGGCACGTGCCGGCCATGTCATGCGCTGCAGCCGGGCCGGCTGCGGCACCGAGGCGTTTCCCCGGCTCGACCCGGCGATCATCGTGCTGGTCACAGATTCCACCGGCGAACGCGCATTGTTAGGCCGGCAGTCATCGTGGCCGGAAGGCCGCTATTCGACCATCGCCGGCTTCGTCGAACCCGGCGAAAGCCTCGAAGACGCGGTGATTCGTGAAGTCGAGGAGGAAACCGGCGTGGTGGCCGGCGACGTCGAGTATGTCTCCTCACAACCCTGGCCATTTCCATCTTCGCTGATGCTGGGATTCCGGGCGGTGGCACGCACCCATGACATCACGCTGCGCGACGGCGAACTCGAAGACGCCGGCTGGTTCACCCGTGCCGATCTCGCCGCGGGCCACCCCATGCTGCCGCCGGCGGGCGCGATCTCCGCTCGGCTCATCGATGCCTGGTTCGGCGCCCCCGGCGGGCCGCCCCGCCCCGTGTAGCCGCCCATGTGTTTGTTAGTCCTCGCCTGGCGGAGTCATCCGCAGCACCGCCTGGTGGTCGCCGCCAATCGCGATGAATTCCACGCGCGGCCCGCCGCCCCGCTCGCGCCCTGGACGGACATCGCCGGCGTCGTCGGTGGACGCGATCTGCAGGCGGGCGGCGCCTGGTTCGCCATCGGGAACGCCCAGCGCCTCGGTATCGTCACCAACTTTCGCGAATTCGGGCGCCAGCGGCGCAACGCTCCGTCGCGTGGCGGGCTGATCCCCGCATACCTCTCCGGCACGCGTCCTCCCGGGGATTTTCTGCAGGGGCTGGAGGCGGATGCGCCTGGATACTCGGGCTTCAATCTGCTGCTGGCCGACCGCGACGCGCTCTGGTACGCATCGAATCGCGCGGACCAGTTTGCGCGCGAATTGCCGCCTGGGATCTATGGCCTCTCCAACGAATTCCTCGACACGCCATGGCCAAAACTTGTGCGCGTCCGGGCGCGTTTCGAAGCCCTGCTGCAATCGGCCGAGGCCGCCGAACCGGATTCGCTGGCCACCAGGCTGTTCGTGATGCTGGCGGATCGCGAGACGGCACCGCCCGACACCCTGCCGCCCGGAGACCTCACACCCGAATGGGCGCGCAAGCTGTCCGCGCCGTTCGTGCTGGATTCGAGTTATGGCACACGCTGCTCGACGGTACTCACGATTTCGGACCAGGGCACGCTGCGGATCACCGAGCGCCGATTCGATGCCGAAGGCGCACGAACGGGACAGTCTGAACACTTGCTGAACGGAACCAACGAGAGTTGACCGTGTCGCGAATGCGCGCGGAACCCGCGCGCGCAAGCGGGACTCTCATTAGAATCTTCAGCCTTCCCGCCCCAAAGCGGTGTCATGCCGACCTTGCAGATCAAACTTTGTCCGTGCCTTGGCCGTTTCACGCTGCTCGCGCTCGCCCTGGCGCAACTCGCGGGTCCGGCGAACGCCGATGTGCAGATCGAAGTCCGCGGCGTCGGTGAGGACATCCGCGCCAACGTACTTGCCTATCTATCGTTCGAGCGCTACAAGAATTCCGACGACCTTTCGCCCGAGTTCGTCGAGCGCCTGCAGGAACGCAGCGAGCGCGAGGTGCGCGGCGCCATGCGGCCCTTCGGCTTCTACGAGCCCATGGTCACCTCCGAGGTGAAACGCGAGGGCAGCGGCACCGAGCAGAACTACCGCGTCATCATCAACATCAAGCCCGGCAATCCGGTGGTGGTCGACAAGGTGGACGTCAAGGTGACGGGCCCGGGTGCGCGGGAGAAAGTGTTCACCGACATCACCGGCGACCTGCCCATTCAGACCGGGGACAGCCTCGATCACTCTAACTACGAGGCGCTCAAAGGCGGGCTGCTGCGCGCCGCGGCAACCAACGGCTACCTCGACGCGCGCATGCTGCGCAGCGATATGCGCGTGGATCCGCAGGCGCACACGGCGCAGATCACCATCGAATTCGAAACCGGCGAGCGATATCGCTTCGGCGCTACCACCATCAAGCAGGACAGCATCGACGATGCGCTGATCCGCCGTTTCGTGCGTTACAAGGAGAATGACGATTTCGACGCCACCGAACTGCTGCGCACGCAGTTCGCACTCGATGACAGCCAGTATTTCTCCACCGTCGAGGTGCTGCCCGAAGAGCGGGATCGCGAAAAGCACATTGTGCCCATCAGCATCGCCGCGGAACCGAACCGCCGTCACCGGTACTCGTATGGCGTCGGTTACGGCACCGATACCCAGGTGCGCGGTACGGCAGCCTGGGAAGACCGACGCGTGAACCAGCGTGGTCATCGGTTCCGCACGGAAGCGAAGGCCGCCGCGACCTCGCAGTCGCTCGACGCGCGCTACATCGTGCCCATCGGCGATCCGGCCACCGAAAAATTCACGCTGCAACTCACCGGCGAACACGAGCGGCTCGGTGACATCGACGATCGCTCCGTCAATTTCATACCCAGCTTCACGCACGTGCGCGGGCCGTGGTTTGGCCACTACTGGCAGCGCGTGACCTACGTCGAACTGCTGCACGCCGAATCGGAATTCATCGCTTCGAACCGCACGGACATCCAGTCGTTGCTGATTCCGGGTATCAGCTTCTCGCTGGTACCGAGCAAGTATCTCGGCGAGGCGTTGTTCAGCCGCTCGCTCTACACGGAGCTGCGCGGCTCACACAGCGCGCTCGGATCGGATTCCGACTTCCTGCAGATTCGCACGCAGGCGGAGCACGTTTTCGACCTGGCGCCGAAGTGGCACGTGCTGATGCGCGGCGACATCGGCGCCACCGCGGTCTCGCGCACCAGCACTCTCGCGCCATCACAGCGGTTTTTTGCGGGTG
>Ga0307513_10007517_pt1 | contig 14101 bp, 14 predicted proteins | sample 15_EM_MG_FD_202174 | JGI IMG/M metagenome (GOLD analysis project Ga0307513, IMG submission 202174) | Populus trichocarpa ectomycorrhiza microbial communities from riparian zone in the Pacific Northwest, United States - 15_EM | ecosystem: Host-associated > Plants > Roots > Unclassified | place... | reverse complement strand
GCCGCCGCCGGTGTCATCATTCCTGCACGTTCGACACGATAACCTCGCGCTCCCTGAACTTCAGTGGACCTCCACAATCATCACAGACCACGAATTTCAGGTCGTAATGCCACCATGGGACCGCTGAGAGATCAACCAAAAGCTAGATTATCTGTCTCCCGAGAGTGATATGGATACTGTGCCTATCGAGGAATCACTCCTACTTCGGTCACCACCGTGGTGATATCCCTCGGTGGGGTTAGGTCATATAACGGATTCAGAATCTCTAGGTTGGGTGTGTTTTCCGTAGCCAGTGATTCACGTGGTATCGAGATTGGGAACGTCGCAAACATTTCGTTCAATGGACCTGCAGGGACGGCCGATGAGCTCGTGGGGATTCCGTCAAATGTGTTGTGAATCGGCGTACCGAGTTCATTTTTCGTGAAACTGTCCAGCTGCACCATCTTCGAGATCTTGTACGCCTCACAACAAACGACGACCGGTATTGAATGTCGTTTTGCCATCATCGAAACGAGGGCAGTCCCAGCTCGAGAGTGCACGGTTCCGTTTGAAACGGTCGAAACCTCTGCAATGTTGACGGGAAGCGCCAAACCGAACCTTCCAGCATTGGCCTGAGTCGACAAGGTAAACAGAGAAGCTCTTCCCCTCTTCGTGCGCCAATAGAAGCACCTTCTCAACCGCAGACGACCTAGTATATAATACACAGAAGTCAACATGACGTCGTAGTCATGGTCACAGGATTACAGTTAGGAGGATTCACTCGTAGTACTGTCAAATGCACCGGCCCACAATATATTCGCTTCTATGCCTTCCACTGATTCGCCATCTTCGACCTCCATTTCATTTTCCGAATCGTCAGACCACCAGGTGCTTTCGCAACCCGATGAGGTAGACTCAGCTTCAGGGCTTTCGTTATCGCTAAAAGTGGGATGAGAGGGCTCGTGGTCATCCTCCTCCTCCTCCTCCTCCTCCTCCTCACTCCACACTTCGTATTCATCTGCAACCTCGAGAACCTCCACCGTCCCCTCGATCTCCGGTCCCTCACTTGGACGGGTGACCCAACTGTCCTTGTGGTCCTTATATGTGATCCATAGCCCATCGTCGTCCTCGTAAAAGATAATATCCAAAAGACTCTCCATGAACAGACTACCATCGAGATCGTCATCGTCGAGCTTGATATGCCTTCCGATCCAAATCGACCATGGAAAGTCAAGGTCCTCGATCAAGGCCCCGTAGGCACCTTTGAAATCATCACTCGGTTGAACAACAATACCACTGTCCTCGTTGAACCTCGCCCGCCAGATTTCGCAGAAAGCGGGGGTTGCGCCTCGGGAAATCAATTCGTCGAATTCCTGTGGGAAGCCGTTGTACCATGACGGCCGAGAATCGCTGGGGGTGGCTTCGGGTAGAGGCGAATCGCTTCTCGTGAGGATTCCCTCCCTCAAAACGGTGAGTGGGTTTCTAGGATCAACCGCCCCGCTTCCATCATCCTACAATAAGATATTGAATGAACGTTGGCAGCTGACAGGAGGAATTAGTGATCATTGGCGCACCTCCACAATGCCACTCATGTACTTGGCGTGACATCCGCAGCATTGTCCAAAAACAACCTCCCAACCACAATCGCGATTTACGCAACGGTAAACGTTATCCATCTCGTCGTAGATGGGTTGTTCGAGGGTGTATTCATCGGTAGAATCGGAGTCGCCCTCCTCCACATCGTGGCTTGGGCCAGAGGCGTCATCGGAAGCGTGTGAGGGAACTTCCTCTTCCTCTGACACGTTCGTGGGTCCAGGGGATTCGAGGACTTCAGGTGGCGACGGGGTAACTTGGGGGGCTTGAGCTTCATCCTTCTTGTGGCTCCCGCTGTTAATTTTTTCGATTAGAGAGTCAATTTCCTGTAAGGAATTCGTTAAACCTCCTCGGGACACCAGCGGGAGCGCGCCTACCCGTTGGATGATAGATCGTACGTTCACCAAGGCTTCGAGGGCGGTCCCAGGGTGCCCTGCCTTAATGGATCGAGAAACGGCTTCGATTACTCGTTGTACATCCTAAGATAAAGATCAGTCAGATACCTTACATTTTACCGCGAGCCAGTTGGTGTACCTTTTCCACATCCTCCAGGTTAGGTTGAAGAGGACTCACGACATTGGGGGATTCGAGATCGCCGTTATCGTTCTTGGGGGACACGGGCATCGTACTGAGCCTTAAATTCAGAGGGGAGGGTATCGTCTCTGGGGAGGTCCAGGGGAGGGGAGGGTGCCTCTTAAACTGAGCGAGAGTGGTAGTACGAGGGAAGCCTGGTCTTATACCCAATCATCGTGTGTGGCCTCCAAGCGGGAACGGATGTAACATCGATCGAGTCTTTTTACGTTCGGCGTTCGTCTCAACGTTTGTGCTTTTCCATTGCGAAGTTGAAGTTCTTTCATCGCCTTCGGTGGACTACGTTGCTACGTCGGTTTCTCGCTGTGCTAACACGTTGTGCGTCATGGTGGGCCTGCAGCTTGTGTGATCGTGCCTACTAAAGCGCAGCTATAAGCTAGTGGCTGTGTCCAGGGATTCTGTAAGCCACCTGAAACTTCACCTACTACACATCTTGTTAAGTCAATGGCTCGTAAGAAAGTTCAATTGGTAGTTTAGGCGGATGAGCCTGTTAGAGCCGCCTGCCCCATACCCTGGGCATCAACTTCTATGTCTTCCCCTGCTTCACCGCCTTCAGCCTCCGTTTCATTTTCCGAATCGTCAGACCACCAGGTGCTTTCGCCGCCAGATGACACGGAACTCGCCTCAGCCTCAGGGCCCTCGCCTTCGCCATAAGATTGAATAGAGGACTCGTAATCGTCCTCCTCCCCACTCAACACTTCGTATTCATCCGCAATCTCGAGAACCTCCACCATTCCCTCGATCTCTGGTCCCTCCTTGGGACGGGTGACCCAACTGTCCTGATGGTCCTTATATGTGATCCATAGTCCATCGTCGTCATCGCAAAAGATAATATCCAAAAGATCCTCCATGAACTGATGGCCGTTGAGGTCCCAATCCTCGAGTTTGATACGCCTTCCGATCCAAATCGACCAGTGAGGATACCATGGAAAGCCAAGCTCCTTGCTCAAGTCTTCATAGCAATCTCTGAGATCATCGCTCGGTCGGACAACAATACCGCAGTCCTCGTTGAATCTCGCCCGCCAGGTTTCGCAGAAATCAAGAGTTGCACCTCGTGAGATTAATTCGTCAAATTCCTGTGGGAAGTCGTCGTACCATGAGGACCGAAGATCATCAGGAACAGCTTCAGGTGGAGGTGAATCGCTTCTTGTGAGGATTCCTTTTCTCAAAACGGTGAGCGGGTTTGTGGGATCAACCACTCCGCTCACGTTATCCTACAATAGGACATGAACGTGGGCAGCCGGCAATAGAAATTAGCGGTCACTGGCGCACCTCCACAACGTCCACTATGTATTTGGTGTGGCATCCCTGGCAGCGTCCAAATGCAACCTCCCAACCACAATCGGGATTTGCGCAACGGTAAACATCATCCATCCTATCGTAGACGGGTTCCTCGAGGGTACATTCGTCGGTAGAATCGGAGTCTTCATCGTCGGAGTCATGGCTTTGACTCGAGGTGTCATCGGAAGCGTGAGGAAAAACATCCTCTTCCTCTGGCGCGTTCGTGGGTTCGGAGACTTTGGGGATTTCAGGTGGTGACGTGGCAACTTGGAGAGCTTGAACTTCGTCCTTCGTATAGCTCCCGCTGTCCCTTTTCTTAATGAGAGAGTCAATTTCCTATAGGGATTTCGGTAAGCCTCTTCCAAACGCCAGAGAATACGCCTACCTGCTGGACGATGGATCTTACGTGTACCAAGGCCTCGAGGGCGATCTCAGGGTGCCCTGCCCTGGTGGATCGAGAAACGGCTTCGATTATCCGTCGCGCATCCTAAGATAGAGATCAGCCAGATACTTTACACTTTGCCGCGAGCCAGTTAGTATACCTTTTCTACATCCTCCAAGTTGGGTTGAAGAGGACTCGCGACATCTGGGGATTCGAGATCGCTGGTACGTGCTGGCCCGGCAACCGCAGTGTTATCGCTCTTGAGAGACACGGACATGATCGTGCTGAGCCTCAAATTCAGATGAGGGCGGGGTGCCTTGTAATCTGGACGGGGTGGGAGTACGAGAGAAACCTGGCCTTGTACTCAGCGTACAACCTCCAAGCGAGAATCACGGGTGGAACATCGATCGAGTCTTTTTATCATAAAAGTCAGGCCATGTGCCGGGAATATGGGTGGTTGGGGGCGTGGAGACGTCGTCCAACGTTTATTACTTGATTTCATTGGCCGGAGCATAGTGCATGGTGGATCATTGGGAGCTCGATGTGACAACGTAGTGTACGCCCACCGAGTGGAAAACCACGCCGCTCCGCGTTGGCCGATTGGCGCCGTTGAACTTTTCACGTGACCGTTCCACGGGTCCAAGCCTCACCCGGATCGATATCACCGGGATTCGCGCGGCCAGGGTCGCGATTTAGAATCGACAGCCATGGAACCAAATGGCCCACCCCCCACGGCTCTCGCAGGTGCCGTTGTCCTCCGTGAATCGCTAACCGGGCCACCTCGAAAAGCTCTTGGGACACCGACCGTCCTCTTTTAACCAGTTCGATGTTCTCCGTGCAAGGTTGTTGCATCCTCCGTCGCCCCTCAGTCTTCTCCTATCCCCTCTGCCCCACAACTCACGATTCCCCGGCTTTGCGTCATGGGCCTTACCCAAGAGGAGGCTGATTTTCTGGACTCCTTAACAGCATTACCCTCCGCCCGTCCACTCTCATTCCCCCTGAAGCACAAGGAACCCCGCACACGACCAGGATCGAATTCTTTAAGATTGTATACTGGCTCGTACAAGGTTGCGTCGAATTTTACTGGACCACCCTCCCCGTCGGTTTCGAACGCAGCTGGGTCAACCCCCGACCCTGGTACAAACCTGGCTTCATCATTGTGGCCCCAGAAGGGGGATCCATCCTACTCCTTCCCTCCATCGACCCTCTCGTCCTCTACCTCCTCCGAACCTCAACCGAATTCAGAGGCAGGCACGGATGAGATAAGACGAGTATATCTCCCTCCGATCAGTCCATCCCGTAAATCTAGACCATCTGAATCCCTCCCACCTCTGATCCCACGACTACCGAGACCATCCACCCCGCCCACATCTTCCACGTATTCGACCCCATCGACCCCTCCTACGCCATCGAAGAAGACAAGTCGCGGGATAACACCATTCTTGCTCAGGTCCCCTAGTGTAAACTGGGGAAGAGCCAGCTCTGGGTCCTCCAACGTATCCTCGGATCAGGATGAGAAGAAGGGAGCCTTCTGGACTGCGATTCAGGCCGCAGGTGTGCCCATTTATCTCGGCACTCCTGGATTTGATGGTGGGCCAATGTTTCCATATATGCACGGAAATATATTGACCGTTTACCTATGCAGTGTTAGCGCTTTGCCCTTCTGCACTCGGAACGTATTGTTCCCCCGCTTCCCTTTTGACAGTACTCTCAGATATCGAGGTCTTTTATCACGTCTACGCTGCGGGGCAAAAGCTATCGAGGGAAGATTTGTGGGTATCTTTTTCCGTTCTAAAGAAGCTCTGCGTGACTTATGAGATACCTTACAGCGTCCCGTCTAAAGGTGACCCTGATTCAGGGGTCCTTCAACATGCGGCTGATATGGTGGTACGTGGTGGACTTCCCAACCCAGCGTTGAAACCCCGTCATTGACTTAGCATCTTAATAGCTCGCTCAGTACGGCACCGCGCTCATCGAACAGAACGCCGGTCAACACTTCACCTTTATAAATGTCAAGCAGGGCGTAACTTCGAATACAATCGTTCGAAGGGCGCGTAGACTAGTGCAACAGTTCCAGGAAAACGGCATCGAGAAAGATCAGATCGTTGTCAGTATTCCCGCGACGGAGGAAGGTGTTCATGCCACACAACTACTGGTTAAGGAGGATGGGGTGTTGGTTAATTTGGCGATGGTCGCAGGGATGTCCCATGCAGCTGTGTGTGCCGAAGCGGGGGCGGCTTGGGTCACATTTCATCTTGATAGAGTGAGTCTCACCACCCGTCTTACCCTGTTTGTGCGATTTGCTGAATTTGCATCTCGTGATGGTGACGTAGTTGGAGAAGGTGTATGATGACCGAGGAGAACCTTTGCAAGGCATCGAAGCCGTCCAAAGCACAATTGCTCTCTTTCACATGCATAATGTCAACACCAAGATTATGATCAGCGGTTTTCGTGATACGCACAAGATTTTGGCCTTTCCTGGCGCACACGGGTTCTCTCTGACGAGGGAGCAGATCGTTGCCGCCCAACTTCCCACAACACGATCCTGTCGCATTCCCCCTCAATCCGCTTCATCCTTACCCGGGAACGCGATTACCCAAGCCAAGAAGGCGAGATGGCCACCTCAGTTCTTCGACCCTACTGAGGCCGGAGGTTCAAACGGGACTTTCGTTCGCCACTTCTCCTCGAGGCTTCAAACGATTCTGCTCTCGACCCAATCGGATCTCTTCTACCACATGTGCCTCGCAATTCGAGACTTCTTGGCTGTCATCAGAGATGACGTCGTGAACTACAGGATATTCATGGCGCAGCTCTCGAATCCGCACACCGGACTCCAGACCCTCGCACACGAAGGTGTGAGGGGTCTGAGGAGGAGGGTTAACCTGAGGAAGGACTTGAAGAGCGCTGAGACGGAGTGGAAGGGTACGATCACTGGGAGGGTCTTGCCGGATGTTGAGTGGAGGACAGCCAAGGTGGGCAAGTGTGAAGCTTGGATCACTCCAGACGGGAGGATCGAGGCTCAGATTCCCGAAGATTGGGATCGTAGGAAGGCGGCGAGCATGAACGTTTACGCGGATTGTTGACCATCCCGTGCGCTCTCAGTAGAATTTCGGGGTCGTCGATCACCACGGACAGGTTCATGCATTTTCGAGGTTAGTTGGAAGTATCCAAGGTATATTACAATCCAGTCATCAGCATTAGTAGACATCCATGTCCAGTGTACGTAGTAATAGCAACAACAGCATCTCCGCATCTCCCACCTTACTGCACAAACTATATGATCTGAGCCCGTCGTGAGAGGGTTCTAGCGGCGCTTGCTAAGGACCTTGACCAAGGAGGTTTTGATAACAGTGGCAGCCTTTTCGCATTCCTTCTTCGTGAACGCAGAACTGATCGCCAAACGAATGCTCGGTCGAGCTTCGGACATTTCCTGGCCCCTCACCCTCTTCGCCCTGGTGATCAAAATACCCTGAGCGAGGACCTCATCCACCACCTCCTGCAGCAGCCTCTCCTCGGTATCGATGTCGAATACCTGAGAGTTCCTTGAGAAAGCCGAGGTAGGGTTCGAAGGTTTCAAGGCGGGAGAAGGGATAGCAGTGGGGAGGAGAGATGGAGTAGACGTTGGGCGCACTTGGATGTGGATCAGAGGACTGGCGGCATGAGAAGGAATGGTGATGCAATCGAGTCTGTCGAGGATCGATCGGACGGTTCGGACATTCTCCTGTAAGCTGCTCAAGATCGAGGGTGAATCGCGGAGGATCGTGATAGCTTCAGATGCGGCGACGGAGAGAGCGGCCGGCATGGCTGCAGAGAAAACGAAAGAGGTTCCGTTGATACGCTGGAAAGGAGTGAGCGAGACCGAGGAGTGTGAGTATGGACAAGAAGCTTACCTGGTGCTTGACGATAATGGAGGATCCAGCGCAGAAGCCACCTGCGGAGCAGAGACTGGTGGCGACAGATCCGATCAACATATCGACCTCGGAAGCGGGGACATTGTAAAGCTCGGTGAGACCGCGACCGGTTCGTCCGACAGTCCCGAAAGAGAAGCTTTCATCGAGAACGAGACGGTACTTGTACTTGTGCTTGAGTTCGATCTGTGGCGCAGCCCGAGTTAGCTCATCATTTCGTGGTGATGGCGGATTGACGCACCAGTTTCGGCAAATCGGCCATAGAGCCGTCGCGTTCGAAAATGCCTTCTGTGACGATGAACCTGCGTGTCAATGGGGCCCGACGTTTCCTGCTCTCCTTGTTGATGGCTTCCAAGACCTCCTCGAGACTCTTCATGTCATTGTGGTCGAACCACCGAATGGTGCTACGTGAGATCTGGAGGCCCTTCTGAATCGCGAAGCTGATGTTTCGATCGGCGACGATGATGTCTCCACGTTTGCAGAAGGCCGGAATGACGGAAGAAACTGTGGAAAATGCCTGGGAGTAGAGGATGGCATCTTCCGTTCCGAGGAAATCCGCGATATTTCTCTCGAGGTCGGTGTGAACGTCGATTGTGCCGTAGAAACCCGGTGGACCACAACTCCCGAGCCCGTATTTCCTGAGAGCCTCTGTCGCCTTTTGTTTAATGTGTTCGTTGCCAGCAAGACCGGTGAAGTTGAAGCTGGCCAAGTTCATGACGGTCTTGCCGGAGCCGACGAGCTTGGGTTTTGGGCCAGCTGGGCCGGAGATGACGGGAACCGAGGCAAGGTCCAAGCTCTCTCGCTCGGTAAGGGGCTGTTCGAGCGACTCTGGGACCCATTCGTCGACGAGTTCATCGATTTCCTGGTTATAGCGCGTTAATCACGGCATTCGTCGAGTCAAGCGCATATACGCACCTTTTCTGAGAATTGGATGAAGTGTTTTCCAGAATTATCCGCCCTCGTTCTTGACTGGAGCAGCGTACGAATCGCGAAAATCAAGAGAATGACCTCCAGCAATGTCCTGCCAGGGTCATTTTGATGTGATGACTTGACGTATCGTGCGAGCACCTGCGAGCCTGGGATTTTGTAGAACCCTGTCTCTAGGGTTTCGAGAAAGAAGGAGAGGTACTCGAGGGTCGTGTTCATTGCCGTAATTGTCCGCCACGTCGCGGTGGTGGCTCGAATTGCGCAGCGCTGTTCAATGGACGGCGCTCCGACCCCGAGTTCCCGCCTGGGGGGTGCCGCGGAAGTTGCCGAGCTGTTGCGAACTGGCACCGACATTCAAACGCTCGACGGTGATACAGACGGCCTCACCCCATTCTGCCGCTCCCCGTCGTCGCCCACGATGATGACCGCAACAGACTCGGTCCTGTCCATGGATGCAAACAGCGTCGGTATCAAGCAACAGCGTCGACAGACCGTTTCTGCCTACCCACCCCCAACACCACTTGATCTCGTCCGTGTCAAAGCTTCGCCTCCACATCACTCCGCATAGATATAGATTTTCTGATTGTTATTTTGTTTTCTCTTTTTAGCCACAACCTGCCGACCCGCGCGAGCGTAGACGGTCCCCATCGCCCTTACGAAACTCACATACGCCGAGGAGCGAAGATGGGTCAGATCAGGAGGACGACGACCCCCACGAGTCCTGGGGCCGGCCCCAATCTCCAACGTCATCAGTCACCAAGTTTGCCGCTCAATTTGCGCAACGTGTCGGCTCGTTCATGAACGCTAGCCCCGTTGTTGGGTCCACCTCCTCTCTACCATCTGACGCAGAAATCGAGGCAGAGGCGGAGCGTGAGCGCGAGCGAGGAAGGAGGGAAGCCGAAAGGATCCTTGCCATGGAACGCATGAAAGCCGAAGACCGGATGACAGTGGAGCAGCGCGTCTTGGCCATGTTGCAAAGCGAACAAGGACGAGCTGCTCCCCTTCCAACTCCGTCTCGTCCTCAGTCCACACAACCATCTACGACCCCTTCTCCGTCGGCGTCCCAGAGAGACTCTGGAGGTTGGTGGATGGCTGCGAAGAATAAGCTTACGCCGACAAAGGACCCGCTCACACCCGCTCAACAGATCATTCAGGAGACAAAGAGCCGCGAAAAGGAGAAGGAGAAGGAACGTAAGGCCCAGAAGAAGGAGAGGCGGAGTAAGAGTAAGGATAGCGAGGGGGAGTGGCCATCCTCACCGGAGAGGAAGTACGCCGATCCCGCCTACATGAAGCTTAATGTCCCGCAGACACCGGCTACCGCTCACCACGTCCAACAACGGTCATCGTCCCCCTCGTCCCCCACTCCTTTGCGACACAGTAACCCTCCCAGTCTGGCTCCGTCACCCATCCGTGGGGCAGACAACAAAGCATCCCCTCCATTATACGCCCAGTTTTCCTCGGATGGTGTCCTCGATGTCCCCTCCACCCTCCTCGCAGTCGCGCGACGATTCGAGAAGTTGGAGAAGTGGACAGTCAGTCATGTTCGTGCGTTGGAGGAGCGCATGGACGACGTTGAGAAGTGGCTCGTTGAGAAGGAGAAAGAGAAGGAAACCCAAACCCAGCACCAGGGCCAACAATCTCACGCTGATTTGGAGTGCACCCAGGATATCTCAGACATTAGAGAAGAGATGACTGAGCTTCAAGGTCGAATGTCCGAGATTGGTCGGGAAATGGCCAAGTTGGCGACCTCGCCTTCCCTCCTGAGTAATGCGCCTTCGAGAGGCCATGCAATCCACAGGGTTCCATCTTCCTCTGAGATTGCAGTGCGCTCGATGACTGCTTCCCCCACGCATGCATACCCAATCGCTAGTAGCCAAGAACCAACCAGTCCACCCAGCATAGCTCCGCTGATACCCACTAGCTCCGGTTCCAGAACACGGTTACCATACCCCACTGGTGACTATGCGACTCCTCCCGATACGGTCATTCTGGCCCAAGGTCACTTCTCATCTCCACCACATTCCCCGCCATCCTCCGTCCTCTCCAACTCTGTCACACAGCAACTCTCAGGCTTACCCACTGGACTCGATACTCCCGCTTCCAATATCTCCGGTCTCCCCGGACACAGTTCTCCCCTCAATGGATTTAGTCCACAACCGAAAGCCACCCCCTCGCCCAGTCTGCCTCCACCCAAGAAGAATGACTTCAGGCATTCGAGCGTCAGCCCTACACCACGGAAACGGTATACTGTTGCCCTTGGTGGACCGATCGTGGACCCAGACCGTCGCCGAAACTCTCCATCTCCCATCGAACAACCCCGTTCCGTCACGCCACTCTACTTATCGGCGACGGATGAGGAAAGTGATGACTTCCAGGAAGAGACTGTCGGAAAATCATCCGGACGTAAAGTCAATTTGACCAGCCTCGACAGGGGCCTCGCCAAACCCGTTTCCAAGAACGATGACAGGGAACCAACTCGAGTAGGCAGGCCGCGACCGCAATCAACCTATGGTGCGCCTACAGCACCATTGATACCGAGAGTAAGGTCGAGGTCCACGGCTGGGATGAGTTTGGGGATGGACGGGGATATGAACGGAAGCAACACCAGCTTGAATAAGTTCGTTGATCCGCTCCTCGTGAGGAAGCAGGAGAAAGAGAAGGAGACACAGCAGAAGGCAGCACTCACTAAACCGATGGCGGTCAGGGCGGGCGGAGGGAAGAAGGCCGTGAGGGATTTGGCTGCCTTCTTTGATGGGGGGGAGAAGTAAAGAGAGTCGTCAGGATCGCTGTGAGAGGGTTTTCTACATAATATTGTGGATGCCATCGTGACATCCTGTTCTAGTCTTCTTGTGTTCCCATTCGCATTTTACGATCGTTTACGACGTCTCTTCCTATCCTCTTTAATCATTATGTGTTGTATCATTACCCCGATGTTCACTGGATCCATTTGGACCCAGAGCTGTGGGAGTTAAGCGTATGGCGGCACCAACGTGGGGACCGGGGGAGAGGCGCACCGTTAACTATATTACAACGGGGGACTTCTAAATTTCTACCAGAAATCCCTGCGTACATGGCCAAAACAAAAATAAAGCCTCTAGTTCTTGTGTACCACATACATCTCGCCAATGAGGACAGCAGACGACGCGACCATCGAAACAACGACCAACGGAAGGTTCAATTTGCAAAACTGCCACTGGAGAACGTGGATACCTTTTTGCTTCAAAATGTCCCTCCAAAGAAGCCCAGCCAACGAAGCACATATGGTGAACGTGAATGCTCCATAATTCGAGGCTATTGCGAGTGAGTAAATGGCCGCGTCTCGTTGTCTTGGGTCGATTGAATCTCCCATCCGGGCGATCCAAACTTCCAGAATTCGCGTCGCGAAGATCGTCGCCCCTATGTTGGTCCCGCATATCTAGCATAACAGTTAGATAACGGGACGAGTGAAAATAGAGAAGGTTTACGTTGCACAAGATACATGCGATGATACCCATCCCAGCTGTAACACCAACCACTCCCGTATGCGATGCCCACCAACCCCACCCATTCGCAAACAGTTCAACCCATCCTGTCTTCGTCAAACCCTGAACCAACACGAATGTCAGAAGCGCAAATGGGACGAGGGCGACGGGAAGCCGCTTCAACACGGTCGTTGCAGTCGGGAATCTTGAAGTGAGATAGCTTGGGGTAAAGTGCTTCCAGAATCCATGTACATCTCGATCGAGCCGTGGGGGAGGAACGCCCACGATGGCGCCCATCTGTGATGTCACCGTTGCCTGCTCCACCCCAACAGGCTCTTGTTGGGGTGCAGATCCGGGCGCGTACCAGTCATGTGAAATATCCCGGATAAGCATGATCACGGCCGGTGGTACAGTGACCTGCCAAACAGGTATATCCAGTACACTTGTGCCGACCAACACCGCAAGTGTCACAGTAAAAAGGGCGGACCCGAATATCGCACCCTGTTTGTCGACGAGCACAGAGGACGGCTCGACGGCGGGTCCCTCCCCCTGGATATCAATCGAATGTGGGATATAATCTCGCCCGCGGAACATGACAAGGAAGACGGGGTAGGTCAGAACCGCGGCGGCCAGGAAAGGGAGGATCATAAACGCGGTGAATGTTGTGAATGAGATCGAGAATGCGCCCGCGAGTACCAGATTGGTAGGGTTAGATGACACGAGAACCACAGAACCTGGTGGAATTAGCTATGAGTTTCAGTAGCAAGACGTTTGTATACACACCCATGTTCGCAGCGCAGAATTGCATGTATATCCAGGCTGTTGGTGGGAGTATTCTGCGAATCGAGAGTCGGAAGCGATTCACCAATTGAACACGGTACTACATACCCAGTGATCCTTGTGAAATATGCAATGAATGGGGTGCCAGAGAGGATGACAGGGTCCTGGATGAGGGTAAATACTTGGAAAGGGAGGAAAAATACAGAGCCTACGTTTCCAACAGCAACGGCGAGAAGGAGGAAGAACACCCAAAAGTACAGGTAAAGTTTCCTGCCGGAGGATCCACCCTTGTTGGCCACCCAGAACGCAAGGAACCTGAACAACCCGGCCGCATCGAGGGAGATTGTCAGATAAGCCTGCACGTCGAATATCCCGTTTCAGCCCGAGGAACGGAAGAACAAAAGTGGTACATCCCACACCAGCGAAATGAACAACCCCATGATACTGAGGGGTTTTACCCCACCCTCTCCAACGATACCGATACGTAAATCATCCCCATTGATACACTGCGCGGCCAGCAAGAGCAAAACAGCAAAAAACGGGACCGTCGTGTAATCTACTCGAAAATAGCTTCGCCGGTAGGGGCCTTTCCGAGGCTCGATGATTTTCTTTTTAACTAGAAACTTCGCCAACGGGGATAACCCGAAGCACGGGAGCGGGATTCTCGTCGGGAAAATTACAGCCACATCTGGGGGGTGACGAAAAATGCGTCATTAGCCTCCGATGGACGGATATCATCGAAGAATCTGGACAAACTGGTGAGAACGAACACCACGAGGGTGAAAATTGGTGACCAGTGCGACACCCTGGCCACGGTCTCGGACACCATGGTGGAGGATCGAGGTCGACTGGCGTGGCTGAAAGCGCCCCACGACTCGATATTCAATATACAATGCTGCGTGACTATCAGTAAGGCTACACTGCGTACACGCGGGCTTAAACGGATATCAAAGGACTTATAAATGAACTGTTAGGACCCCAGGGCCCCGTCGGCGTCCATCGTGGATCACTGCAGGTAGAGTTGGTAAAAGATCCGGGAGTTGTCAAAAAGTTTTATTTCCTAACAGTCGCGGGAACTCGCCCAGCAGCTGGAAAAGCCCGCCTCCAATCCCGAATACTTGACCAATCTTCGTGCGGGGGCCAAAAGTGGGCGTCTACTGACATCGTTCAGACCTATCCGACAAGTCCCGAAAAATCTC
>Ga0307513_10007516_pt1 | contig 14102 bp, 12 predicted proteins | sample 15_EM_MG_FD_202174 | JGI IMG/M metagenome (GOLD analysis project Ga0307513, IMG submission 202174) | Populus trichocarpa ectomycorrhiza microbial communities from riparian zone in the Pacific Northwest, United States - 15_EM | ecosystem: Host-associated > Plants > Roots > Unclassified | place... | reverse complement strand
GCTGGGGAAACCCTCACGGTTCTTTCCCCGCTCACGCGCAGTCGCTAGGTATCCTACTTATTATATACACGGTTCTTTCCCCGCTCACGCGCAGTCGCTAGTGTCCAACACCATTCACCATCACGGCCAGTAGGAAGCCGATCTGTGCCCTCCACGCTCTCCCCTGTTCGAACATACACCTTCTGGAGACGAGTGAATCAGGTCACAGCAGACTTCTCCGTCCGCCCTCAAGTGGAACAAGCGTCTCCGGCAATTTGGCCGATCGAATTGAGAAGCACGTACCACAGGCAGCAACACTCGACCTAGAACTTGCAATAGTGTTGAGACTTGATACGATGGAAATGAACGTTGGATCAGGCCGCTTGCTGATCTCACCCAACCGGATGATAGTTAGCAATTGTGTAGTGGACCTCAAAATGTAACAGCCAATCTTTGTTTCATGAAAGGTCATTAGTCTCATTGCTTTGTATGTGCCTCCGACGTCCGAGACGGTTCTCGGCGTCTTCAGGGGAACTCGGGGGAACTCGGCGTTGCCTTGTTATAAGGCCCTTTGACTCAGACATCCTGTGACTTCGACCGTCTTGAGTAACGATTTTTCGGCTATTCTTAATCGCTGGAGACAAAGCACGTTCATCCTGAACCCTACCACGCGTTCGTCATTTCACCCACCATCTAGACGCGCGTCTAAATGCCCCAGAATGGATCAAACAATGCTATAGAGAACGGTGATCGAGGTGTGGAGCCTGCTGCACGAAGACGACTCCATGCTAATCAAAGCGTTCCAAGTTAGGATAGAGGATGAACACATCAGTCGACACGACGTGCAGTATGACAGCCCCTCGACTGACCCCAGAACCAATACGACTGCTGGGCATACCGACGAGGCTGGTGAGAGTGATGAGGACAGTCATGACGATCAGGAGCCAGATGGCAGCGAAGAAGACGACGAAGACGATGAAAGTGTGGAGGAGGATGGAGAAGCTGAAGAGCCTGCTCTTAAATACGAGCGAGTGGGCGGGGCTGCTCAGGAATTCTTCGAAACCGGAAACGATACCGCCAGTTCGTTATGCGTCGGAAAAGACTCTTTCGTGAGTAGCAATGTACTTGAGGCTATTGCGACTTCCTTGCCGTTCAGGCGTACCATTCTTATACTGGCTCCCATAGTTTGGGTGTGAGCCGAAGGCTCCTCCTTTCTGATACTATAAAAAAAACCAGTCGTATACTTTCCAGAGGTGCTTCCACCTCATCACCTGGTGTGAATTTCGTGCATGTGCTCGTTCCCGTCCGATTCAGCTTGGAACTAATGGTCCCCTAGGCAATAGGGACCCACAACGGTCTTGTCCATGTTATCTCGTATGCTGGTGCTCGCATCAAAACTTATCGGCCGCATACTGCCAGCGTGATAGATATGTGTATGGACGAGACTGGGGACATCATTGGAACCGCCGGAGTGGACGGACAAGTTCTCGTACATACATTATCAACAAACGAATCAATTGGCCACAACTTTAAACGGCCTATGCGCACTATAGCGCTCGAACCGGGTTACGCAACAAAAGCTTCAAAGGCATACGTGTGCGGCGGCATGGCTGGGGAAGTCGTCCTTCAATCTCAGAGCTGGCTCGGGAATTTTAGTATGGGTCTAGTCGGTGGTCGTTCGAGCCTGGTCATCAACCAAGGCGAGGAAAACGATGGGCCAATATGGATAACGCGGTGGAGGCGTGACCGGATAGCGTGGGCCAATGATGCTGGCATCAAGCTCTACGACTGCGTCTCTCAACTACGATTCGCCCATATTGACCGACCGCCTGAGAGCCCTCGGGCCGACTTGTTCAAGTGTACCCTCTGTTGGCAGGACGATGTCACGCTCCTGGCTGGATGGGCAGACGCTATAACTATTATCCGAGTGAGACCTCGACCTGGGTCGATATCAAGTAGTATAGGCCCTTTGGGTGGAGGGCATGGAAACCTACCGCCCTTGATTGCGGAGGTGCAGACCGTGCTCAAAGTGGATTGCATGATTGCGGGTGTCGTCCCTCATCCATTGCCAGTATTGGAGCAAGAGAAAGATCAGGACGGGAAGTCAATAATGGCTTCCTCCTCGAGCCGCAATTCCTTCGCCTCAAAGACACATACATTCACACCAATGTCCTGTTTCCTCGTTCTGTCTTACATACCACCCGACTCTACATTTGAGGACGAGGCGATTGCCCCTCGAGACCAGCAAAAACGCAAGGCTGCAAACCCGCCAGAACTAACACTAATTTCCCGGAGCGGAAATGAGCTGGGAGGGGATGTGCTGCCAATGAGGGGATACGAGATTTTCGGGTGCAACGACTATGTACTCGCGGAGGTGGACCGACCCTTGACTGTCCCAGAACACGTACAAACGCCGCAAGTCGGTGGACTAGGAACCAGCGGTGGCGTTGGCGCTGCCGAAGGTCGGTTCTATCTCGTCCTCAGTCCGAAGGGGATAGTCATTGTACGCGCAAGGGATCGGAGAGACCACGTTGATTGGTTGGTGGAGAAGTGCCGGTATGAGGAGGCCCTGAAGGAGATCGAGTCGATGGAACGGGATGGCTGGACTGGGCTTGATCGGGATGGCGTTGGGAAGAAGTACCTCAATTGGTTGATTGCTTGTGAAGAGTGGGAGGTGGCTGGAAAAGCCTGCCCAGCGATCCTCGGCAACAACGCCAAAGCATGGGAGGAGTGGATTTTCCTGTTTGCGCAGAAGCTGCAATTGCAGGTTAGTCGGGTAGAGGTCGTCACACCAAAATGCTCAGGCTTCTTTAGGCAATAGCGCCTTATGTCCCGATCAAGTCACCACAACTTAGCAAGCTCTGTTATGGGATGATTCTCGCCTATTATTTGGCCCATGATAGAGAGGTGATGCCCCTATTGCTCCCCCCTTACACCTCAACCAACTCTTTGCACAGGCACTTCTCCGAACGATCATAGAATGGCCGAGCAACATTTACGACGTCCAATCTCTCATCGTCGCGATCCTCCCTGAACCACCAACCAAAGTCCTGATGGAGTGCCTTGCAGAGCTCTACATCGCTAATCGTCAGCCTGGTCAAGCACTACCATACTTCCTTCGACTGCGACGACCAAACGTCTTCCAACTCATTCAGGATAATAACTTGTATACAGATGTGCAAGGGCAGGTCTTACTACTTGTGGAGTTTGACCAGGAACTCATTGAGGCAAGACGGAAGGCTGGCGGAAAGGAGGGCAAGCTTGGAGAGAATAAAGTGGATCTTGGGCAGGCTATCAACCTGCTGGTCAATTATACGCAAAGTATACCAGTTAGTTCAAACCATGCCCGATATTCGCGGGCACTGATCATTGTACAGATGTCCCGAGTCGTTCAACAGCTCGAACCTCGACCATATTATCTTTACTTGTATTTGGACGCTCTATTCGAACGTGACCGGCACCTCGGTTATCAATACGCTGATCGTCAGGTTCGTTCTATACTTGGTTCGAGGAGGTGGACAGTGCTCAAAACTCGTTCCAGCTCGAACTTTACGCGGAGTTTGCACCAACGAGATTGGCAGACTTCTTGAGAGCCAGCAGTTACTACCAGCCAGAGAAGGTCTGTATCGACCTCTCTCATCGCGTCCATGAGCTGATATTGGAGGGAGCAGGCATACCAAATATGTAAGGAGCGCGATCTCGTTCCGGAAATGGTGTATCTGCTGGGGAAGATGGGCGATAATAAGCGTGCCCTTAACCTCATCATCGAACGACTGGGGGATGTCCATCGAGTTCGTGTTAAAGTGTGCCCCGCATCGCGAGCCGACCCTCACGTCTAGTGCAGGCCATCGACTTCGCTAAGGAGCAACACGACGATGACCTTTGGGAGGATCTTCTACGGTACTCTGAAACACGACCCGCGTTTATTAAGGGCCTCCTCGAGAATGTCAGCACGGAGATCAACCCGATTCGACTCATTCGTCGGATTCAAAATGGACTCGAAATCCCTGGGCTGAAAGAGGCCATGATCAAGATCCTACAAGACTTCAACCTACAAATTGGAATGTTGGAGGGGTGTCGACAGGTACTAGGGACTGACTGCACCGAGTTTGCGGAGAGGTTAATGCATGGGCAAGAGAAAGGGACCTTCTTAAGCGGTAAGTATAAGTATTATGTCCTATGATGGCAGCTTAACTCTTATTTTTTTAGGTACTACACCATGTCCTGTCTGTGGTCAAGCGCTGTACCAAGGCTCGCAGAGCTTCACGTTACTATTCTTATGTCGGCATGTAGTACACGCGCATTGTGCCAGCGGAGGAGAAGGACTGCCAAGGCAATTTGACAACTCTTTTGTCGGGCTCTCCGGCTTCGGAGTGAACGACGGACGCAGCATCAGTGCAAAGATTGCATTGTAAGTCATTTTCATGTTGTCAAATTCTACGTTTACTGAGTTACCTTCTAGTGCTGCGATGGTGCGAGCCCGGATCGACCAAGGTTGTCCTGTTTGCCATCGGGCCCAACAGGGCGAGGGTTCGGGCACACCTGCCACTTTATCTCGACTACAATCGCACCACTCTCATCCCAGGGCTCGTCCACCGGTGACTTCTCAATAATCACTGAGTACTTCAGGATCGTCTTCCTTTATTTCCGCTCTAGCCCCCTAATTCTTAGTGGTGTTCGGAGAACTTTCGTGTACATCTGTGCATTCCATTTTTACCCATCCTATTCGGTTTTGAGGACACGAAATATGCCAAGGCGCGCACAAGGGCCCCGCCCTGCATTGAACTGCCTAGAATCGAATTTCGCTATGTTTATGACTTTCAAGCTACTTTCTATGGCCTTTGAAAATCCCTAGTGGCGTTTCAAAGCCAATGGTTTGGCAGGTTTGACGGCCTGAGTATGACCATAATCGATGGCCAGGGAGAGGCTCCTATCTCCGTGGTTTAAGGAACAATTCCATAACTAGAGAACCTAGATATGTGTATCATGCGCTGTTACCCAACCTCACAGCGGAAGGAGGACCGTCCGTGTATCAACAAGAAATTGATACCCGGACGGACCTTGCCGTGCGAAAGGGTTGATCCTCGCGTGTGATCACAGAGGCACATGATTGGTGCAATGAAGCTTCTGGTAAAAGCGCTTTGACTCACAATTTGGACTGACGACGGAAGCACTGTCAAATTCCTGCCAGCCGGCATCAACGTAGAGTATCAACGAATCCAGTTGAGGATATGGAGAGTATAGACGGTCAAGTCGCCCCACTAGGAAATATATGGAGCGTTCCGATGGTAAATCGTGGTTGTATCGTTTAGAAAAACGTCTTTCCTTAAGAATTTACATACATTAGACTTTAAGCAGTAGTTGGTATTGGTGTCCTCTCATTGGTACAACGCCTCATTGGGACCAACAACGCATTGCGTCTGCACTTGTGGCTATGACGCCATGAAATAGACATGAAGAAGATATGGAATCTTTGGGAATCAATAATATCGAACGAGTTCCTGCTTCACTGGGGTCTCTCCTTATCTATATCTCACAGCCCAATTTCGTTCAGGTTCGTCTGGTGTGGATTACACCACTGAGAATCCACCCTAGCCATCTAGATATGTTCAATTCCTATATATGTGAGTTGTCATTTTTCTGGGAAATGTGTCAGACATTGCCGATGATGCCCGGGAAAGGGCTTGTCAAGACTTGGACTCCACCGCTTGCGCGCCAAGGACGTGCAACCGCAGGAAAACCGGCCCTTTATCCTGTGGTATAGCATCCGTATATATCTTCTGAGTGGGAAAGGAGCGTGTTTGGTATGAGCATTTGGTAGAAAGCGACGTTCGTGTCCACGATGGCTCTCCAACACGGCCAACACGCTGCGATGAAGATCGTTAGAGTGGTGCATTCGGTGAAGGGAGATCCTGAGCTGCACCTGGGACACTGCTTGGCCTTGGAGATTGGACGGTCGTGTTTAGATCGCTTCAACAACCTGACGGGTCAACACCGGGGAGAGATCCTCGACGCGTGTTGCTGAGGAAAAGCTCGAAAGACGATGGAGGATAGGGGAAATGGATAACGCCGGAGAATTGACGCGTCGGACGCGTCTTATTGTGATAGGAAGCACGTTCAGGTGCTTTGGTGGGAAATGGGGTACCCACAATGGAGATTCATATTGGAACATCTGGAAATTTACTACGAGGTGAGTTGGGGAATTGTTCGCGTATTTTGGTGTCCCAAACCGCGTCTCAGGGATTAGCCCCTATGCTGACTAAGTAATCCAAGGTTTCCCTGGGACTCCTTTGAACTAGCTCAAAATTGGTTCAGTGGCTCTATTGCAACCTTGTAGATATGGTAGGACGACTTCAAACAGCCCCCATTGCACGGATCACCGGAAACGCGTCGATAAAATTCTGAAAAATCAACGTGAATCTACAAGTCGATGGCATGCGCTCATTTCGCACTTCTGATCTACCCAAACACGTCTCCTTTGCTTTTATTTCAGCTCCAGGGGCCATGCAGCCATCCTTTGTACTGACCACCCGTCCGCCAACTTGGACTTGACCACGCCCTCTTTGCCGCTTTGGTTGCTGCTCTTCGCCGCGCAGCCTATTGTGGGACTCGTATTCACTCAATCCACAGCTCTACAACACCTCTGCACGTGATCATTTATTCCCCAGTCCTCCATTGCCAAACTTCTTGTTCTTCACCACCCACCCAAGATGGTTGCCTCGCCCAGAAACCCTTTCATCGATGACTCAGCCTCGGACTCGACAGCAGCCGAACCTCTGCTGTTCCCCTCTGCCAAAAGCATGCCCGCCACTCACGACCTCTTCGATGCACTCTCAAAGTCCCTGGATAACGACGACGACGGCCTCATGCCACCGCCCCCGCCTCGCTATCGGGAGTCGTCATATACGGGGAGTAGCATGACACCTGCAACGCCGATGACTGTCCCGCCCAGCCCGAATTCACCGAGCAAACGGCCCCGCAAACGCGCAAGAATGGACCATGGCGACAGGTAAGACGCGTTCAACACTCATGGGTGGTTTTTGTTCACTACCAGGAGCTGATAACATCCCCCGGTGCGATCTAGATTTGTACCGCCGCGCCTCGCTTTCGAAGAGAGCCAACGCGTATTCCAGCAAGCGGACGAGCCTTCGTCGTCGATGATGAGGACCCACAAGATTATTCCTCACGAATCGGATGCTGCACGAGGTAGGTGGACTATACCGTGATGGATTACCATGACGCCTTTGGTTTCGGAGGCGCTCCCGATGTGGCCAGCCAACCTCGATGGAGGTACGACAACGGCCACCGTTTACCTTCTTTGGCCCTTGATGTTACCATAGAGTCAAGGATGCGGGTTCACTAGTATCATTGTGTCCAACTCAGCCGCAGGACCCTAATGGGGCAGTCTCGACTTAATCCCTCGGACAGTTCACTCGCCTTGCACGGCGATTCGTTATTTATGTCCTATACCGGTGAATCAATTCATCATTATCACAGAGTTTCATGAGCTCCAGGCCGCAGTGGCATTACCACCATGACTAGCAATTTTAATGACATGACTCTAACTCTATCCTCCAGAACAAGCGAACACAACCTTTGCTACAATGCTTTCCTCGGAGATTGAGGAGCCACGCCATGAAGTCCCTTCTCGACCATCGTCTCCAATCCGACCAGGCTCGGCAGCCCCCGCCGTGCCCTCCACTCCCTCTCGCAAACAAGTCCTTTCGATCTACTCACCTTCCAGAACCGGAAATGCAACCCCGCGGAATCCAGGGCAGGATGACCCCAGCGCTCACGCATACATGGACACGCCGGTGCGTAAGGAGACGAAAGACTACCTTGAGAGCCCACAAAAGGCGCTGCGGGTTGTACCCAAGACACCATACAGGGTACTCGACGCACCGGACTTGACGGACGACTTCTACCTCAACCTCGTCGACTGGAGCTCGACCAACATCCTCGGCGTCGGACTTGGGTCATGTGTGTACCTCTGGAGCGCAAAGACGGCGCAGGTGACCAAGCTGTGTGATCTGGGCCAGCACGACCACATCACCTCGCTCAACTGGGTGCACAAGGGCAACTACCTTGCCGTCGGCACATTCCAAGGCCACATTCAGATCTGGGACGCCAACTCGTGCGAATGCCTGCGTGACTACCCAAACGCGCACAGTGGGCGAGTTGGCGCGCTTGCGTGGTACCAAAGCACCATCACCTCTGGTTCGCGCGACCGTGGTGTTCAGCATCGCGATGTGCGTGCGCCGGACAAGCGGGCGTACGAGGAGCACACGGTGCACAAGCAAGAAGTTTGTGGGCTGAAGTGGAATGCGCAGCTTGGACAGCTCGCGAGTGGCGGCAATGACAACAAGCTACTCGTGTGGGATCATCGATCGAGTAAGCGCAAAGGGCCCCTGTGGAAGTTTCATGAGCACTCTGCTGCTGTCAAGGCCATTGCGTGGAGCCCACATAATCCCGGGGTACTCGTGTCTGGAGGCGGCACGCAAGACAAGAAGATGCGGTTTTGGAATACGCAGATGGGGTCTCTGCTTGCTGAGGTTGATACCGGATCCCAGGTACGTGTCCAGCCCTACGACGGGGCGTTACTGTGAAATCGATCACAACTAACTCAATTCTGTTGGTGTGTTCGCACTGGTCAGGTGTGCAACCTCGTCTGGTCGAAAAACTCGCAAGAGCTCGTATCGACGCACGGGTACAGCAGCACCTCGGGCCAGAACCAAATTTGCATCTGGTCCTATCCACGCATGGACATGGTTGCCACGCTCTCAGGGCACACACATCGCGTTTTATACCTCGCCATGAGTCCCGACGGGCAGACTATTGTCACCGGTGCCGGGGATGAGACACTCCGGTTCTGGAATGCGTTTCCACGCGCCCAGGAGAGGCGGAACGGTGGCGGCGGGAAAGGGATCTTGGCAGGGATGGGAGTCGGGGAGGGAGATGGGGTTGTGCGGTAGTTGGACCGCATGACGGCAATGATCTTATTCACCTCTTGGCTCCGCTTCGACTAGACTTGGTTTTTATTACGACTCATCACGCTTCTACGACTGATTCAACCCAAACTAACTTGAACGTCTGTCGCTGTTCGTCCAGCTCTCGCCTCACCTCGTATTTCCGACTCCCAAGTGGCTCCACCCATCCCCACCCACTCCTCGCATGAATCTGCGTCATCTGTCGTCCGTGACCAGCTCTCCCCTTGTATATTCTGGTGCACCACGACTTGTTCCGTCTACCTTTACTCCTATTCTGGCTCCCATCCGCACTCGTACGTTTTGTCCACAGCTACGTCCACACATCCCACGCATCGCACCACCTCTTCAACCACCCAGCCCTATTCCCGCGTTTCTCCCTCTCCGACTCTCCTACTCAACACCGCGCCACTCAGTACATACATTTCCCCGTCCCCTAGTACAGTTGTCCTCGCCCTCGCCCTCATCCCTATTATGATACAGGTACTACGTGAATATATACTCGTACGATGGAGCTTCATTCATTATGTTTAGAAGCAGAGGACCGGGCTTTATAGTGCGGCCGGTAGTGGCCAGCCAGCATTGCCAGTGGTGCTTGTAGTGGGTACACTCAGAGACCGTAGCGGTTTCATTCTGCGTTCCGTTCTCGGACATTGCGGTTTTATATTTGGATATCTTTTGTACCTATAGTGGTGGGACATCGTTCGAGACCCGTGCTGCTGTTTCTCACCGTGAAATATCTTGAGGGAGCTCTACGTGATGCTATTAGATGACTCAAGAGGAGAAGATGCGGTACAATTCGATTCGGGAACTGATATCAGCAGATAGGGGCCACTCATCCTTTTGAGGATTGGAGCATCATGGTCCAGTATGCTAACCCCAGCCTGTGGAGACACTCTAAGTCTAAGGATGGTTCAATAGAAAGCCGCTCCAGGAGCGCCGACCTTATTTGGCGCCGCGAAAGCCCATCACACCTTGACCCGCAACCGCTCCAACCGCAGCGAGCCTGAGCTCATTAGACCGCTCTATTTTCCAATTGTAAGCATGTTGATCAAAGTCAAGGTCAGTACAGCAACCAACCGTACTTTATCATAATTTGCTCGATGCTTACGTCGTTCGCCACCGCGCTTACATAGACGCTCACTGGGAAGGAGGTAATCGCTGCCACCATTCTTTAATCTGGATCGCATAGCTTATTATAACATCGCGTATGACGCGCAGATCGAGCTCGATATCGATCCTTCAGACAAGGTCAGCCGCCTCCATGCAGCGAGTGGCAATGTGCTTAATCTTCATGCTTCCCTTGCTCGACTACTTCGGTGTGATAATGATGCCACATAATGAATCATGACGACCAGATCACTCGAATTAAGGAGAAGGTCGAGGAGCAGTCCGGCGTCCCCCCACAACAACAACGACTAATTTTCTCCGGCCGCCAACTGTAAGTCACGAGCTCCAACCCCCCATCTACCTCCCATACCGGCTATTTCGATGAATTACTCCTAATTGTCCCTGCTACTGCTCTATGCCATGGGAAAGTCTCTGACAAAATATATACAGGGCGGATGATAAGACCGCAGAAGATGCATCTATAGTAACAGGATCCGTCCTCCACTTGGTGCTTGCCCTGCGAGGCGGAGCCCTTTGATAATGGATTAGGATCTGTACCAGTCGTAATCGTACCGCTCTAGATCAATCCAAGCATAGCTCTATTATATCCTGTCCTATCAATAAATGTAGTGTTAAAGGGGTTGATATGTCTCCTGGGTGGATAAGGATGACGGAAAACACGGTAGAACACATTGCCCTTCTTCCTCTATCCCACTGTCTTAGGCGAGGATATCGGGAGGACATAGGCAGCCCATTTGGACGAACTATCGTTGATTGTACCGTGGCTGCAAGTGCTATTTGAGATATCAATTCGGAGGTCAACCTCAAGGCCCCCCATATCTGGCCTTTTCCAGCGTATTGCGCCTCAAAGCTGTGAGTAAGTTTCTTCCTGCTTGGTGGATATCATGCTTATGCCGAGTATTGCTTGACTATCTGACAGATCGTAAAATTCAGGGAGACAGCTCTAATAAGACTATCCCCCCTAGAGTTTCCCTTCCATACCCATCAGGGTACACTCCGACTCTCTTACTTTCGATATGACGGAACCGTCTTCAAGTAGCCCAACGCCTCCGCGCCTAGGCTTCGATTTACTCGATTACATCTTTTATGAACTCGCCCAGCTGGAATATAAGCGCTCGCCTGGACACCTCGAATCACTTCTTCTGGTTGACCGGGAATGGCGTTCGTGTGCTCTTGCTCACTCTCGTATATGGTCGATGTTCTATATAACCTGGCAAAGCGACAATCCGCCGCGTTCCGTTCAGCGATGGAGAAACCGCATGAACCGCTTCTTACAACGTTCAAACGCGTCCAATCTCACCATCTTTATCGAGATAGCACAACTCGCCGAGACCCATGTATACGATCCGACTTGCCAATGCTCCTGGATAGATTGGAATACTCCCCTCGACTGCGAGCGTACTAATACTCGGCGGTACTGGGGATGGATCCGTGAAGCGGTTAATTACTTGTGGGAGCAGAAGGGGAATACATGAGGAGATGAGGTGATTTGGAGATTTGTTGGGACCTCGTGAGGCCGCCGCTCTCCCAGGCCGAATTGTTTCAATATATGCGCTATCCAACCCCTGATTTGAAACGACTAGCACTGAACGGGGTTGACAAGACCTTTGAAGGAGTACTCCCCACGATTCCGGCACTTCAAACATTAATCATGGTTGACTGCGGCGTGGATCCCCTTGAAGGCCTATCAACCAGCCTGAAGTATTTGGAGTATACGATCTGCACCGACTTCGCGGGCTATCCTCTTCTGAACCTTCCCACCCTCCCCACCCTCGAACACCTCAGGATCGAGGTTCTATCGAACCCAAGAGAGGACCATCCCTTCAAGAAGTGGTTGGCTTGCACGCTACCAAGCCTGAGTGTGCTCGAGTTGCGCGCGGTCCCCCCGTCATGCATCAACAAACTCGTTCTACCAAACCTCCACTCACTGATCTTGCACATTTCTCAATGCTTTCGATCTAGTTCCCGTTTCGGTTCAGAAGTGGACCCTGCGGAGCTCCACGTATTCCTGGCGATTATCGAGGTCTTATCTGTCTATTGGAGTGGTACCTGGCACCTGGGAAGGGAGATCGAAGAAAGGGCAGAGTTCATCGGGGGGGCCCTGCAGAAGTTATTCGAAAAGGCTATTGGGTTGGTGGAGATTCGACTCGACGAAGGGCTGTACCACGGTACCAGGGCTATGCTCAAAGACAAGCTGCACCTGCTTCCCGAGCTCCAGCGGATTATGGTCTTTCGAGCAGGCGTCCCAGTAGGAGTTGACGGCCGGGATATTGCTGGGCGACTTGGAGTAGGTGATTGGAGATCTAACCCGAGGTTGCTGCCTGAAGGCTGGGGTACGTAGGGGACGTTGCATTGCAGAAGGTTTCATTTTGAGAAGTGCTGGTAAAACTATCGTGGGCCAACTCCGAAGATGGTATACTTGAAGATTTGGAATAATAGCAATAACCCAGTATATCGAAATATCCACTCTACTAAGGTAACCAGAGGATACAGTAAAAACTCCCTATAAGCATCCTCCTTAAAAGCATCCTCCCTATAAGCATCCTCCCTATAAGCATCCTCCCCGTAAGCATGTTGTGCCTATGTTGATAGGACAGGATATAATAGGGTTATTATATCCTATCCTATCAATAAACCTAGTGTTAAAGGGGTTGATATGTCCTCTGGGTAAATAAGGATGACGGAAAACACGGCAGAACACCTTTGCCTTTCCTCCATCCCACTGTCTTAGGCGAGGGCATTGGGAGGACATAGGCAACCCATTTGGACGAACTATCGTTAATCTTCCTCTGGTATACCGTGGCTGCAAGCGCTATTTGAGATATCAATTTGGCGATCAACCTCAAGCCCCCCCATATCTGGCCTTTTCTAGCGTATTGCACCTCAAAGCTGTGACTAAGTTTCTTCTTGCTTGGTGGATATCATGCTTATGCCGAGTATTGCTTGACTATCTGACAGATCGTAAAATTCAGGAAGACAGCTCTAATAAGACTATCCCCCCTAGTGTTTCCCTTCCATACCCATCAGGGTACACCCCGACTCTCCTACTTTCGATATGACTGAACCGTCTTCAAGCAGCCCAACGCTAGGCTTCGATTTACTCGGTAACATCTTTCATGAACTCGCCCAGCTGGAATATAAGCACTCGCCTGGACACCTCGAATCACTTCTCCTGGTTGACCGGGAATGGCGCTCGTGTGCTCTTGCTCACTCTCGTATATGGTCGATGTTCTATATAACCTGGCAAAGCGACAATCCACCGGGTTCCGTTCAGCGATGGAGAAACCGCATGAACCGCTTCTTTCAACGTTCAAACACATCCACTCTCACTATCTTTATCGAGTTTACACGGCTCGCCGAGACCCATGTTAACGATCCGACCTGCCAATGCTCCTGGAGCATGGACAGTTGGGAAACTCCCTTCGACAGCGAGTGTAATAATACTCTGCGTTACTGGGGGTGGGTCCGTGGAGCGGTTGAATTGCTCGTGGGGGCGGAAGGGGAACACATGAGGAGATGGGTTGATTTGGAGATTTGTTGGGACGACACGAGCTTGCTCATTCAGATGGAACCGCCGCTCTCCCAGGCCGACTTGTTTCAATATATGCGCTATCCAGCTCCTGCTCTGAAACGACTAGCACTGGACAGGGTTGACGAGACCTTTGAAGGAGTACTCCCCGCGATTCCGGCACTCCAAACATTGATCATGGATCAGTGCAAGGTGGATCCACTTGAAGGCCTATCAACCAGCCTGAAGTATTTTGAGTATACGTTCTGCCCCGACTTCGGGAACTGCTCTCTTCTGAACCTTTCCACCCTCCTCACCCTCGAACACCTCAGGATCGAGATTCTATCGGACCCAAGAGACAGCCATTCCTTCTGGAAGTGGTTGGCTTGCACTCTACCAAGCCTGAGAGTGCTCGAGTTGCGGGCGATCCCCCCATCATGCATCAACGAACTCGTTCTACCAAACCTCCACTCGCTGATCTTGCACGTCCCTCTATGCTT
>Ga0307513_10007515_pt1 | contig 14105 bp, 9 predicted proteins | sample 15_EM_MG_FD_202174 | JGI IMG/M metagenome (GOLD analysis project Ga0307513, IMG submission 202174) | Populus trichocarpa ectomycorrhiza microbial communities from riparian zone in the Pacific Northwest, United States - 15_EM | ecosystem: Host-associated > Plants > Roots > Unclassified | place... | reverse complement strand
TGGCCGCGACGCCCGATGTCCGGACAGCGTCGATCGAATAAGGCGGGCCGCACGAACCGGCTGGGACCCGGGAGGGGCGCGCTCAGGGGTGGTCGAGGGCTTCGGCCAGGGGGACGCCGTCGATGCGGGCGAGGATCATCGACTGGAAGTGGGGGCAGGCCTGGTGGTCGTCATGGCGGCAGCGCAGGCCGTGTTCCAGGAGGGTCTGGGACAGGGTCAGGCGGGCGATGCGTTCCCGGACCTGGGCCAGCCGGGCGCGCAGGATAGCGCGGCGGGCCTCGGGATCGGGGGCGGTGAACAAGTCGCGTATCTCATCGAGGGTGAAGCCGGCGTCCTTGCAGATTTGGATCTCAGCGACCCGGGCGAGGTCGGCCTCGGTATAGACGCGGCGGGACGCCACGCGGCGGGCGGGGGTGAGCAACCCCTCGTGCTCCCAGTGGCGCAGCACGTGAGTAGCCACGCCGCAGCGGGCCGCCAGCGCGCCGATCGCGTACTCCATCAGGCACCTCCACGGCGGTTGACTTCAGGTCGACCTTAAGTCGCAGAGTAGGGGAATGACGAAGACGCATAGTGACCGCACCGATTCCGCCACCCTGATCCGGACGCTCGACGTGGCCGAGAGCATGCCGGGCGCGGTCGCGCTGCGGGAGCGCGGCTACGAGCTGCTGGGGCTGAAACCGGACGCGACGGTGGTCGACGTGGGATGCGGGACCGGGCGTGCGGTGGCCGAGCTCGCCGAGCGCGGGGCCCGGGCCATCGGGGTGGACCTCGACCCCGCCATGCTGACCGCGGCGCGCCAGCGGTTTCCCGGGGCTGACATACGCGCCGCCGACGCCACCACATTGCCGCTGGCGGACGGCGAAGCCCAAGGCTACCGGGCCGACAAGGTGCTGCACATTCTGCCCGAGCCGGACGCGGCACTGGCCGAGGCGCGGCGGGTGCTGGCCCCGGGCGGGCGGATCGTGCTGGTCGGGCAGGACTGGGACACGCTGGTTGTCGACTCGGGCCTGGGCGAGCTGACGCGGCGGATCATCGCGGCGCGGGCCGACACGATCCCGCACCCACGCATCGCTCGCGCCTATCGCAACCTGCTGCTCGACGGTGGCTTCACCGACGTCACGCTCGAGGTGCACACCGCGATCTTCACCGACGCCTCGACGCGGTTGCTGCTGGCCAACCACGCGACCGCCGCCCGCGACACCGGCGCGATCACCGCCGCCGAAGCCGAGCAGTGGATCGTCGAGCAAGACCGTCGCGCCGCCACGGGCCGACTCATGCTGGCTGTCCCGATGTTCCTGGCCGCCGGGACCCGCTAGGGCTCCCTTGTCGACCGATCTCCTTCCGATCGGATCGGTTCCACGGCGGCCGCCGCAGCGAGCTCGGGGCTCGCAGCGGTCTGCGGCAGTGGTGCTCAGGCAGACGCCACGCGTCCGCGGTGGGCTTTATCGTGGCCACGCCGATGCTGACGGTGACCACGCCGTGGCCCGTCTTGGCGTGTGGTTCGGCGAGGGCGAAGACGGCGGCCCGGACGCGTTCGGCGACGATGGTCGCGGTTTCCGTGTCGGTGTCCGGTAGTACGATGCAGAATTCCTCGCCGCCGTAGCGGGCCACCAGGTCGTAGCCGCGCACGGAGGTGGCCATGGTCTTGGCGACCTGGTTCAGGCAGGCGTCGCCGCCGAGGTGGCCGTAGTGGTCGTTGTAGAGCTTGAAGTGGTCGATGTCGACCATCGCGACGCCGATCGGGTTGCCGGTGCGCTGGGCGTATTCCCATACGGAGTGCAGCCCTTCCTGCAGCCGGCGCCGGTTGGGCAGCCCGGTGAGCTGGTCGGTGAGGCTGAGCAGTTCCAGCTGGTCGCGGGCGGCGGCCAATTCCCGGGTCCGCTCGGCGACTTTGCGTTCCAGCGACGTGTACAGCAGCGCGTTGTCCACGCAGACGGCCAGTTGCCCGGCGATCAGCAGGACCGCGTCGAGGCGGTCGGCGGTGAAGGCGCCGGAGGTGAGCCGGTTCTCCATCGTCAGCATCGCGCGGGGCCGGCCCTGCGAGAGGATCGGTACCACGAGTAGGGAGCAGCTGGTCAGCCCGGCGAGGTACGGGTCGGCGGCGAACCGGTCGTCGCGGGTGGCGTCGTCGACGACCAGCGGTTCCCGGGTACGTTCGGCGTAGCGGAAGGCGGACAGCGGCATGGTGGCGGCGTCGGCCGTGTCGATCGGCTGGTCGCCGTCGAGCAGCCAGCCGGCCGTCTCGGCGTCCCAGAGCGCGACCTGGATGTCGGTCGCGCCGGTCATCGCGCGCAGGATCTCCACCACCCGCTCGCGCAGCCGGTCCAGGCTCGTCTCCGAGCTGAGGGCTTGGGCCGCGGCCAGCACGCCGTGCAGGTCGATCACGTCGCTGGACATCGTGGTGGTGGCGCCGATGGTGCCGCCCTCCCGCAGCCGCCCGGCGTCCGGCCGCAGGCCGGGATACTGCCGGTCCAACTGGGCGACCTTGCCGGTGGCGCCCCACTGCGCGTAGCAACCCCGGGCCTCGCCGAGCAGCGAGCGGCCGACCTGGTCCATCCCGAACGCGAGATGGCAGCGGGCGGCGCGTTCGGTGATCAGCGCCCGCTGCCAGGGCCGGCACCGGGCCCGCACCTCGCGCAGCGCCACGTCGAAGGCTTGCACCGCGGCGAGCCCGTCGCCGGCGGCCCAGGCCCGCTCCGCCTCGACCAGGCGCAGCAACGGCAGAAAGCTGCTGGGATTGTCGGCGGCGCGGGCGGCCAACCAGGTCACGTGCTCGTCGATGCCGTCGAGCAGTTCGGCCCGGTCCCCGTCGGCCGCCTGTGCCTGCCTGGCCAGAGCGAGCGCTCGCAGGCTGTTGGTGAGCGCTCGCTGATACACGACCCAGTTGTACTTGCGCATCGCGAAGGCCTGCTCCGCGTACGCGGAAAGCCGTTGTGGATCGTCGAACAGGGCGGCCGACAGCGCTCGGACGGCGAACAACTGGGCCTGCGCCGTCGGAATGGCGGCCACCATCGCGAACAGTTCGTCCTCGCCCACCTCCGAGCCGCCGAAGCTGCCCGGCAGACTGGTCTCGCCGCGCATCGCCCGCGCCAACTGCCGGTAGGCAAGGAGGCTCGTGTAGTCGTGGTGGCTGCCGACGCGGACAGCGGTGGCCAACCCTGCCTCGGCCTCCGCCTCGTAGGCGTCCAGTTCCGGCGCGGAGTCCAACGTCAGCGTCAGGGATGTGCCGTACATCCGGCACACGGACTGCGCGTCGCCGAACCGTTGCAGGGTCTCCCGAATCCGGGCCGCCTGCTCCGCGACGGCCTCCACGGGTTCGAACCAGGGCGCGGCCGACATGACGAGCAGCATGCCGCCCTGTGCCACGGCCCGCTGGTACCCGCGTGTTTCGCATACCTTCGCGACCCGCCGTCCGGCGAGGTAGCCGACGCGGAAGTCGCCGCGCAGCGCGTTCATCGGGTAGTACGCGCCGGAGATCGGGGCCGCCAGCGCGGCCACCGGCCCGTGCGCCGCCCACAGCCGCTGCGCCTCGCCGATCAGCCAGGCGTAGGCAGGGTGGCCGGACATGAACGCGGCCGCCAGCATCTTCGGCATCACGTCCGCTACGGCAAGGACCCTCCGGTCGGTGACCTCCGGCCGGGCGAGGTCGGCGGTGACCCCGTCCTCCTCAGCCGCCCACCGTGCCATCGCGTCCAGGCAGCGTTCGGTCGCGGCTGGCAGCTCGGCCTCGTCCGGAACCTCGACTCCCAGGCGTCGCAGCAGGTCCAGGCCCAGCGCCACGGCGTCGGCCGGCCGGTTGCGGTTGCTGAGGCCGGATATCTGTTGGGCTGCCGCGCCCGCCAGTTCCAGCGGTTCCGGGTGCCGGCGCTCGATGGCCTGGTAAACCTCGTCGGCCTCGTCCAGGCGGCCCAGTCCGCACAGCGTGGCGTGCCGGTCGATGTCGAACGCGAGCAGGAGCGGCTCGTCCTCGGCCCGGGCGGCCGGGGCGAGCAGCGCCGCGCCCGCGGCCAGCAGGTCCTCGGCGACGGCGGGGTTGAGCAGCCGGGCCGCCCGGGCGCTCGTGTGCAGCAGCACGGCAGCCCGGCGCCGTTCGCCCGGGTCGGTCACCGAGTCGACCACGGCCCGGTACTGTTCGGCGGCCAGCCCTGCCAGATCCGGGCGCTCCGCGAGGCGCCGGGCCAGGTCCAGTTGCAGGCGCCGCCGGTCGGCGGGGTCGCTGCGGTGGTGGGCGGCCTGCTGCACCCGGTCGTGGCGGAACCGGACCGTGTCACGGGCGCCGTCGACGACCAGCAGACCGTCCTCCAGCGCCGGAGCCAACGCGTCCGTCACCGTGTCGCAGGGCTGACCGGTGGCCGCGGCGAGCACGTCCAGGCCGATCTCGCCGCCTAGGCAGGCCGTGGTCTCCAGCAGGGCCTGCGCGGGCTCGGGCAGCCGGGCGATGCGGGCCGCTACCAGGTCCAGCACATCGCCGTCGCCCACATGCCGGCGCAGGACCGCGGCGTCCCAGTGCCAGCCGTCGGCCCCGGCGACCAGTGCGCCCTCGTCGCGTAACGCGTTGATCAGCTCGACCGTGTCGAACGGGTTGCCGCCGGTACGCGGCCCGATCTCGGCGGCCAGCGCGGCCGCGTCGGTGGCGGGCAGGCGGAGCATCTCGGCGAGCATCGTCGTCAGCTCGCCCGCCGGCAGGTTTTGCAGGTGCAGTACCGGCGGGGCCACACCGAGCCGTCCCCAGCGGGCCAGCTTGGCGGTCAGCGGGTGCACCGCGTCGACCTCCCGGTGCCGGTAGGCGCCGACCAGCAGCAGACCGGTGAGTTCGGGGTCGGTGAGCAGCGCGTCCACGAAACCGACCGGAGTGGCCGCCGCCCATTGCAGGTCGTCCAGCACCATCACCAGGGGCCGGGTCGGGCCGGCCACCGCCCGGATCAGCTCCAGCCCGGCCTGCACGAGCCGTTTCTCCTCCACGGCCGCCATCGCCTCGGGGTCCAACGGTGCGACGTCCAGGACCGACGCGAACTGCGGCAGTAACGCGGCCATCAGCGCGGCGTTGTCGCCCAACGCCTCGCGTAGCCGCTGCCGGTGCTCGGCGAGGGCGGTGGCGGGCTCGGCCAGCAGGAGCCGGCCCAGCGCGGCGATGGCCTGGCTGACCGCGTCCGATTCGCCGTCCTGCCGGTACTGGTCGAACTTGCCGGTGACGAACCAACCCCCGGCGGCCGTCACGGACGAGCGCAACTGGTCGATCAGGGCGGTCTTGCCGACACCGGGGTCACCGGTCACCAACAGTCCCCGGCAGTGCCCAGCGATCGCCTGCGCCAACGCGTCACGCAACGCGTCGACCTCCGCGTCCCGGCCGACCAGCCGTGACGGCGGGCTCAACCGGAGCGGGAAGTCCCGTTCACCCAGAGCGAACACACCGCCGTCGCCGCGGGTCAGGTTGGCGCGTAGCCGGAACAGGTCGTGCAGCAGCCCGTCGGCGCTCTGATACCGGCGGTCCGGCTCCTTCTCCAGCAACCGCAGGATGATCCGGGCCAGGCCCTCAGGCACCGCCGGGTTCAACCCGGCCGGCGAGTCCGGAATCCGGGCCAGGTGGTCGTGCACCAGCCGGGCCAACTCACCACGCCCGAACGGCGGCTGCCCGGTGGCCAGCTCGTAGAGCGTCGCGCCGATCGCGTACAGGTCGGCCCGTTTGTCCACCGGCCAACTGGTCCGGCCGGTCTGCTCCGGCGCCAGGTAGGCGGGCGTACCCGCGATCTGGCTCTGGTGGCCGAAACCAGGCCGTTCCTCCGCGTACGTGGTGGCCAGATCGAAGTCGATCAGATGCACCTCGCCGCCGACGCCGTACACCACGTTCGCCGGGTTGATGTCCTTGTGGATCACCCCGCGGCGATGCACCTCCGCGACGATCGCGGCAAGCCGGACCGCGACCTCGACCAGCGGCTCGGCCGGCAGCGGACCGTCGTCGGCCAGACGCTGAGTGAGGGCCATCCCGCCGATGTCCCGCAGGATGATCATGCCGTCGGCGGCGGAATCGGAGACCACGCCGGGCACACCGGCCACATCGGCCAGCCGGGACATGACGGCGCCCTCGTGCCGCAGCCGGCGCGACGCGCCGGAGCCCAGCGGGCGCTTGCACACCACCGCGGTGCCGTCGGGCAGACGGGCGCGGAACACCTCGGTGCGCTCGGTGGCATACAGAGACTCCTGCACTGCCGTCATCCGCCGCTCCTCCAGCACTCGCCGTTCCATTCGGTCGCCGGTGCCGACCCCTGAGCGGCTGCCGCGATATGGTTCCACTTGTGCTGGTACGGGCGGTCCTGGCGGTGGGCGCTGCGGGGCTGGCCGAGTCGGCGCTGCGCAGGCGCCGTCCGAGCACCCGATACGGCCGGTACGCGGACTGGGTTCATCCGGGTGGACCATCGGCTCTGCCCGCGAACATGCTCGCCAACAGCCGCCTGGCCCGGGCGTTGTGTGAGCCGCTGCCGGTCGCCGCGATGGCGAGCGCCATCGTCGATGTCGTCTATGTCAATTACCTGGTCCCCGCGCACGAGCTCGCGCCTTTGGTGCCGCACGGGCTGGAGATCCAGCGGGTCGGTGCGGAGCACGATCGGGCGGTCCTCAGCTTTCTGACCTACCGCCACGGCCATCTGGGGCCGGCCCGGCTCGAGCGATTCCGCCGGTTCCTGCCTTCGCCGGTGCAGAGCAACTGGCGCGTGTACGTCACCGATCCGCGCACCGGGCGGCGCGGGGTCTACTTCGTCAGCACCGCGGTGAACCAGATCGCGTACGCCCTCGGCGGGAGACTGCTGTGCGAGGGCCTGCCGATGCACCTGCTGCGCCGGGCATCGGTGGGCACCCGCGACGGCGGCCGGCGTGTCGATCTGCGTCTGGACCCGGGAACGGGCAGCGGACCGGACGCCGTCGGCGAGTTTCTGGTCGCCGATACTCCCGGCACGGGCCCTTGGCGTTCCGCGTTCGCCAGCTACCCGCAGATGCTGGCGCACGTGGTTCCGCAGGACCGGGCGCTGTCCGTGCAGCCCTGGCACCACCGGGTGACCCGGCAGGAGATCACCGTCGACATCAGCTCGGAAGGTTGCGTGCCGCTCGTCGGCGCGGTCCGCTCGCGGTACGCACAGGCCCTCGTCGGCGACCTCGAGCCGTTCAGCTTCCTCGTCCGCAACGTCGACTTCCGCTTCGACCGGGAGGTGCGCGAGCCGGATCGCTGAGCCGGGCGGATCGGGCTTGTCCTGTCCGGCGCCCGAGGTCAGCCGCTGAGCGGCCTGCGGTAGCGACGGTATTCACGCACCACCTGGAAGCCGAGCCGCTCGTACAGGGACCGGGCCCCGGCCGGATCATGACCCTCCGTGTGCAGGCGGACCGGGCCGGCCTCCCGCTCCGCGAGCCCGGCCAGGGTCTGCGTGATCAGCGCGGTCGCGAGGCCGCGACGCTGAAAACCCGGATCCACCTGAACGTCCTCGATCTCGGGGCCGCGGCGCACGGCGACGAAGCCCACCAGGCGATCGCCGACGGTCGCGACTTTGAACAGCGCCAGCTCCGAGCGGCGTAGCCAGTCGCGAAGCTGCTCCTCGGTGGGCAGCTCGAAGAACTGCCGCCCCGCCCAGACCCGTGCCGTGAGGGCATGCAGCGGCCGGGCATCGGCGACCACGGCGGCCCGGACGGTGACGCCGTCCGGCAGCGGCCGAGCTCGCACCGGTGACCCGTGATGTTCCATCTCGACCAGGGAGAACACGTGCCGGTACCCGCCGCGCTCCAGCAGCGCCGCCCGGTCGTCCTGGACCGTCGAGGCGTTGCCGCCCAGCACCACCGCGCCGTCCTCGGCCCGGTCGGCGGCAAGCCTCGCCGCGACGGCCTCGGACTCGCGAAGCAGCCGTCCACCCAGGCCACGACGCCGGGCCGGCGGCGCCACGTAGCCCCCGGCCAGGTAGACCCGGGTGCCGTCGTCCTCCGTCCAGGACCGCAACGAGCCCCACCCGACCACCGAACCGGCCGCATCGAGCGCGACGACCGCCCACTCGGCAGTCGCCATCCGGTCCCGCGCACCGTCCGGATCCAGCGGAGGCTCGATTGTGGCGCGGGCATCGACGAGATCCGCCGCGGCATGTTCGGCGTGTAGAAAATGGATCGCCGACGCGTCGTCGGGCCGGAACGGGCGCAGCACGTGATCGGGCACGCGCCGAGTACACCACGTAGGTCAGCGAGCGAGCGCCTGCTCCAGTTGCGCCTTGCTCATCGCCGACCGGCCCTTGATGTTGCGCTGCCTGGCCTCGTTGTAAAGCTGTTCCTTGGTCGGCCCCTGCGCGCCGGTGTGCGACCGTTTCCCACCGCGGTGGCCGGAGGAGACGTCCTGGATCGAGGAGCGGCTGGCGGTGCGCGACTCACCGGCGCGGGCGCGTTCCTTGTTCACCGTCCGGGCGGCGATCTCCGTGGCCCGCTTGGCCGGCACGCCACGCTGCTCGGCGCTGTCCTTGATGTGTTCGTACTGTCGTTCCCTCTTCGGGCTGGCTCCCGCGGGCATGGCTACCTCCGGATTCGGTTGCTCGGGTCCAGCTCCCGGAATGCCCACATCTCGGACGGAGAAACGCCGCCGGCGGGCTGATTTGGGTACGTGGCCCGCGCGGGAGAGGATCGAGGGGTGGGCAACGACGGGGATCGGGCGGCACGGCTGCGCGTGACGCTGCTCGGCACCTTCCAGGCGTGCCGTGGCGACACCGTCCTGCCCGTTCCCGGGCTACGGCTGCGTGGCCTGCTCGTTCGGCTGGCCCTGGCCGGTGGCCGCGCGGTCGACGCGGCGGTGCTGGTCGGCGCGCTCTGGCCCGAGCAGCGTCCGGCCGACCCGGCGAACGCCCTGCAGTCGCTGGTCTCCCGGCTGCGCCGGATGCTCGGCGGGGCCGGCGCCGTGGCCCAGGTCGAGGGCGGTTACCGGCTCGACGTGGCCGCCGACGACGTCGACACGCTGCGCTTCGAGCGGCTGGCCGCCGCCGGCCGGGACCGGCTGCGGGCCGGTGATCCACAGTCCGCGGCGGTGCTGCTCGGCGAGGCGGTGGCGTGCTGGAGCGGCCACCCCGGCGCCGAGCCGGCCGCGATCGTCGCGGTGGCGCCGGCGGTCGCGACGCGGCTGGCCCGTTCCTCGGTCGAGGCCGGCGCCGACCTGGCCGAGGCCGAGCTGGCGCTGGGCCGGGCCGCAGCGGCGGACGCCCGCCTGACCGCCCTGCTCGCCGAGCATCCGGTGCACGAGCGGGTGGCCGCGCTGCTGATGGACGCGCTCGCCGCCCAGGGCCGGCAGGCCGAGGCGCTGGCCCTCTACGAGCGGATCCGCGAGGTCCTCGCCGACCGCCTCGGTGCCGACCCGGGCGCCGCCCTGCGCGAGCGCCACCTGCGCATACTGCGCTCACCCGGCACTCTCTCCGGTGAATCCGGCCCGCTTTCCGGTACGCGTGGCGCCCGTCCCGGCGCGCCCGGCGCCATCTCCGGTGAACCCGGCGCTTTCTCCGGTGCGCCCGGCGTTCGTCGCAGCGAACCCGGCGCCTCTTCGACCACAGGCGTCGAAGCGCCGGTCACGGGCCCGGCCGACCCGACCGGGCGCGGCTCCGGATCAGACCCGACCGGGCGCGGCTCTGGACCAGGCACGACCGGGCGCGACTCCGGACCGGGTCGGACCGGGCCGGGCTCTGGTGCGGGCCACCGGGTCGGCGCGCCGGCCGGCGACGGCCGCGACGAGGCGCCGCCGCCGAGCAACCTGCCCGCGCCGCTGACCAGCTTCATCGGCCGCGACGACGACCTGGCCCGGATCGACGCGCTGCTCGCCGGCGGGCGCCTGGTCACCGTGACCGGGCCGGGCGGGGCCGGCAAGACCCGGCTCGCGGTGGAGGCGGCCCGCCGTCACCACCACGAATACCGGGACGGCACCTGGCTGGTCGACCTCGCCTCGGTCACCGAACCGGCGAAGGTCGGCACGGCCCTGCTGGCCGCGATCGGGCTGCGCGGCGCCGCGCTCTTCGAGGGCTCCGCCCGGATCCGGGCCGAGGGCGGCGAGCTCGATGTGCTCACCGACCAGCTCAACGGCCGGGAGAGCCTGCTCGTGGTGGACAACTGCGAGCACCTGATCGACTCCATCGCACACCTGACCGCGGTGCTGCTGCCACGCTGCGCCGGGCTGCGGGTGCTGGCGACCAGCCGCGAGCCGCTGGCAGTCGACGGCGAGGCGCTGGTCCCGCTCGGCCCGCTGGCGCTGCCCGACCCGGCGGCCGGCGTCGAGCAGGCCCGCCGGGCCGCGTCGGTGCGCCTGTTCACCGAGCGGGCCGCGGCCGTGCGTCCCGGGTTCGACGTGGACGAGGACACGCTCGGCGACATCCTGCGGGTGGTGCGCGGCCTGGACGGGATGCCGCTGGCGCTCGAGCTGGCCGCGGCCCGGCTGCGCACGCTGTCGCTGGCCGACCTCGCCGCCGGGCTGTCCGACCGGTTCCGATTGCTGGGCACGGGCACCCGCACCGCGTTTCCCCGGCACCGCACACTGCGCGCGGTCATCGCGTGGAGCTGGGATCTGCTCGGCGAGCATGAGCGTACGGTGGCGGAACGCGTCTCGGTCCTGCCCGGCGGCGTCACGCCGGCCTCGGCCACCGCGGTCTGCGCCGGCACCCCGGTGCCGGCGGCCGACGTCCCGGAGCTGCTCGCGGCCCTGGTCGACCGGTCGCTGCTGCAGCTCGCGCCCGGACCGGGCCGCTACCGGATGCTGGAGACACTGCGCGAGTACGGCATCGACCGCCTGGCCGAGCGGGGCACGCTCGACACCGTCCGGGACCTCGCGGCCGGCTACCTGTCCGAGCTGGTCGCCCGGTACGACCCGCAGCTGCGCGGCCCCGGCCAGCTCGCGGCGCTGCAGGTGTTCTGCGCCGAGTACGACAACGCGCTTGCCGCCCTGCGCCACCGCTGCGACTCCGGCGACGCTGCCGGTGCGGTCGCCCTGGCGCTGAGCCTGTCCTGGTACTGGCAGATGTTCGGCCGGCACGCGGACGCGGCCTACTGGCTCGGCGAGGCGCTGGCGCTGCCGGTCGGGGAGCACACGCTGGACCGGGACTGCGCCGAGGCGGTGCTGCTGCTCAACCGCATCGGCGAACAGGCGACCGGGTTCACCGAGGCGACCCGGGACCGCGATTCCGAGCTGCGGATGCTCGCCGACCGCCTGCTCGGCTATCCGTCGTTGCCGGGACTGGCCGGCGCGCTCACCGCGGTGACGCTCTACGTACTGCAGGAGGCTGAGGCGTCGCTCTCGGTCATCCGGCGCCTCATCGACGGGCCGGACGTGTGGCTGTCCGGGCTGGCGCGACTGTTCCGGGCACAGTTCGGCGAGAACGAGGGCGACCTCGACCAGGTGCGTATCGACGTGGCCGCCGCGCTGGACTGCTTCGGCCGGACCGGCGACCGCTGGGGCCTGGCCACCGCGCTGCCGATGCGGGCGCTGCTGCGGCAGTACGACGGCGACCTCGACGGCGCGCTCGCCGACCTGCGTGCGGCACGGGCGCTGGCCCGCGAGTTCGGGTCGCTCAGCCTGAGCGACGAGATCTTCATCGACCTGCGCTGGGTGGACCTGTGCGTGCGACGCGGCGACTTCGACCAGGCGAACGCTTCGATCGCCGAGGCCCGGGAACGGGCGCTGCGATCCGCCTCGCCGGAGATGGCCATCCTGATCGACGCGATGGAGGCCGGCCTGTGGGTGCGGATCGGCGATCTGGATCGGGCAGAGGAGTTGATCGAACGGGCCGAAGTGGGCATGGCCGGCGCCTTCCCGCTCGGCGCCGACCACGGCGAGGCGCTGGTCAACGCGGTGCGGTCGGCGCTGTGCGTGCAGCGGGGTGACGCGGCCGGTGCCGAGGCGGCGCTGGCCCGGGCGTACGCGGCGGCGGTGGAGAGCCGCGACATGCCGATCCTGGCGATGGTGGCGGTGACCGCGGCCGGCCTGACCGAGCTTTACGGATGGCACCGGGACACGGCGTACCTGCTCGGCGCGGCGGCCCGGCTGCGCGGCACCCACGACCCGACCGAAGTGCAGGTTCGCGAGCTGAGCCGGCGCGGCCGGGCGGCGCAGGGCGAGACGGCCTTCGCGGAGGCGTACGAAATGGGTTGGCAGCTGGACGGGAAGACGGCCCTGGCCCAGACCGACCCGGCGCGGCTGCGCCGGGTGGCGCTGCCCGCAGCGGACAGCGCCACACCCCCCGAGCTGGACGGTCCCGCTCAGGTGCGGCGGGCGTAGGCCCGCAGCGCGAGCGGCACGAAGACCAGCAGCAGCCCGGCCATCCAGGCCAGGGTGAGCGCCAGATGACCGGCCACCGGGCCGCCCACGAGCAGCCCGCGGATCGTGCCGACGAGCGGCGTCATCGGGTTGACGTGCACGAACGCCTGCAGCCATCCGGGCAGGGTGCTGGTCTGCACATAGACGTTGCTGCCGAAGGCCAGCGGGAAGACCAGCAGGAACATCACGCCCTGTACGGCGCCGGAGGTGCGCACGAGCATGCCGACCCAGACCGAGATCCAGCAGAAGCAGAGGCCGAAACCGATGGACAGGGCGACCGCGGCGACCGCCGGGACGAACCCGGTCTGCACCCGGAAGCCCATCGCCGTGCCGAATCCGAGCATCACCACGCACACCGTCAGGTAGCGGACGATGTCGGCGGCGACCGCGCCGACCAGCGGCGCCGAGCGGGCCACCGGCAGCGACCGGAAACGGTCGAAGACGCCCTTCTCGATGTCGGCGTTGAGGTTCTGGCCGAGGGCGATGCCGCCCATGGCCAGCGACTGCGCGAGCATGCCGGGCAGCAGGAACTGCAGGTACGCGTGCCGGTCGCCGCCCGCGATGGCCCCGCCGAACAGGTACGTGAACAACAGCAGGAAGATCACCGGCTGCAGCGTCACGTCGATCAGGGCCTCCGGCGTCCGGATCGTCTTGATCAGACTCCGGCGCGCGAGCGCCACGCTGTGCCGGACCAGCGCCGCCAGCGCGCCGCCGCGGGGCTTGTCGATGTCGCCGACGATGTTACGGACGGGAACCTCGAGCGTGGTCATGCTGTGCCCTCCTTTGGCATGCCCTTCTGGCCCTCGCCTGCGAGGTCGTCATTCGGTGCGGCCGTGTGCCGCTCGGTGCAGGCGGTCATACCAGCTCATCCTCCTTGGCGGCGGCGGTGGTAGCGGCGCCCTCGGTTAGGGCGTGGAACACCTCGTCGAGGCTGGGCAGGTGCAGGGCCAGCTCGGTGACCTCGACGCCGGCCCGGCGCAGCGCCGGCACCGCCTCGTCGAGCACCGTGTCCCCGGTGACCGGCACCGAGACGGCGCCCGGGCGGGCGCCAGCGGCCGGGTCGGTCGAGGCCGACGTGCCGGGGGCGGCGACCGCGTCGAGCACCCGCAGGGTGTCCGGCACCCGGGCCGGGTCGGCCGGCCGGACCCGCAGGGTGAGCCCGCCGACGCGGCGCTTGAGCCCGTCGGGCGTGTCGTGCGCGATCACCCGGCCCTTGTTGATCACCACGATCTCGTCGGCCAGCGCGTCGGCCTCATCGAGGTACTGCGTGGTGAGCAGGACGCTGGCGCCCTGGGTGACCTGGGTGCGCACGACGCCCCACATGTCCTCGCGCTTGGCCGGGTCGAGGCCGGTGGTCGGCTCGTCAAGGAAGATCACCTCGGGGTGCCCGACCAGGCTGGCGGCCAGATCGAGGCGGCGGCGCATGCCACCCGAGTAGGTCTTGGCCTGGCGTCCGGCCGCCTCCGCGAGGTCGAACCAGTCGAGCAGTTCCGCGGCGCGCCGCCTGGCGTCCTTCGTCGGGAGATCGAGCAGCTGGCCGATGAGCACCAGGTTCTGCGTGCCGGTCAGGTCCTCGTCCACCGAGGCGTACTGGCCGGTGAGGCCGATCCGGCGGCGCACCCGCTGCGGTTGGCGCAACACGTCGATGCCGGCCACGAACGCGCTGCCGGCGTCCGGGCGCAGCAGGGTGGCGAGCACCCGTACCGCGGTGGTCTTGCCGGCGCCGTTCGGCCCGAGCACGCCGAGCACCGTGCCGCGGCGCATCGCCAGGTCCACCCCGTCGAGCGCCTGGGTCTTGCCGAAT
>Ga0307513_10007513_pt1 | contig 14107 bp, 7 predicted proteins | sample 15_EM_MG_FD_202174 | JGI IMG/M metagenome (GOLD analysis project Ga0307513, IMG submission 202174) | Populus trichocarpa ectomycorrhiza microbial communities from riparian zone in the Pacific Northwest, United States - 15_EM | ecosystem: Host-associated > Plants > Roots > Unclassified | place... | reverse complement strand
ACCCTGTAGCATTAGATGTTAGTGAGGATGAAGCAGAAGTATTTTTCGAGTAGCCAAGACATAATGAAACTGATATTGCGTCTTACCTGACGACTGTCCTTGGCGTGACTCACCTTAATTGGACTTCTTAGCACGTGGGCCGATTATTCGAGTTCTTACGGTATTAGGCTATGAAAGTGATTAACTGAGAGTACTTCTTACTTGATAAAAGGGTTTCTCCATAGCAACGAACGGTTTTCTCCAAAGCAACGAACGGTTGACTGGTGAGAAACTGCCCAAAGTTGACAACAACCGTTCCTCCAAATCAAACTGTTTCCCAACGGAACGGTTGCACCTCCTTCCGTTCCTACCAAACAGGCTCTTAACCACTGCGCCAGCTAGGCATTTTCACATCATGTCTCTATCGGAACTGATACTTATCCTGCTGTCCTTGGCTTTTCACCCGGGGTTAGAGATACTATAATAATCGTTATTATTATTAAATATTTAAAGGATTGCAGAATTTCCAAAGATGATTTGATAGGCTGATGATGTGCCACCCTTGGTTTTCATAGGTTGCAAAGCAAACCAGAGCTTGGGAATGAGTCTCTTAGAGTGCAATTACTCACCTCCGTTCCCTTTACATATACTCACCTGATGCTCAGGGTCCCTCGTAGCCAAACAATGCTAGGAACGATAAAAGGTATATCTGAACTCCACCGTAGTACTGACATGTTCCCCAAGGGAAGCAAGATCACCGATGAGTCCCCAGAACTCAATTTTAAAGAGAGGCGGGTGTGCTTGCGGCATTTTCAACTACTAGAGTGGCTCGAATAAATGCCCCCCCCCCACCATGGGTATTGGCGGAAAAGGTGCTAGTGCTCTGTCCTTCTTTTTTTGTTTTGTTCTTTTCCACTCCCAACTAGCGGTCTTCCCCTAGGACTTATACTATCTAGGACTACGGATGTCTGAGCATCCGGGCAAACCAACTAATTCCCAAAGTGGTCCCGAGGGAATCCGATCGCAATGCTAACTCATCTATCATACATATTCTCCCACCAGCTAGGTGCATCGGTTGCTTGCTTAGTGGTTGTGAACTGAGGATATCAATTCCCCGAGTCCGCCGCGATATAAGCCAACCGCCATTGGTTCAGAAACAGTATATTCTCGCTAAGCCTAGCGGTATGGATATACCCTTAATGGTATGTAGTAGGAACCCTAAGGCTCACAGGCAGTGATATGGTCGGTTAAGCCACCGATCTGCCGGAATTCATTTGCTGCCGTTACGGCGCGCCGAGGAACTTGTTCTGCTGGTGTTGGTTTTGTAAGCTCTCTAAGCAACTAGAGAATTGAATATCGAGGTAACTGGACTTGAGAACAAGGCCTGGGTTTTAGTATCTGTGGGGTATCGGAGAGGAGGGTGCTTAAAGGTGTATACTAAGGAGGCACAGATGCTTTCAGATGCATAGTTTGTGATGATTTTGGATACCGTAAGGGCTTGAACAATTAACAATTTAACCCCGTATTATACGTGGGTAGTTAGGGCCCGTTTACTTATACTCTGGACGGCAGCCTAGCAGCTCGAGGTGGTATCATACCAACCGTAAGGGGGGGTTTGACGGTTGTAGGTGTGCGGAGGTGTGCAGGCAAGCGTATGGTGTTTACTTGGGGTAGTGTGCCATTCAGCTCCTAGCGGAATCTACAAGCGCTCCTCCGAGGCAACGTCACGTTTTGATCGTCTAGCAAGAAGAATTTAGGGCGGTAGAAAACGGGGTCGGCTGAGATGCTACTGGAGGACTTCCCGTAGGAATCTGGAAGAGATTTAGAAGTGGTCTTGGCATATTTTCACGCTAAAATCTAGAATATCGACATCTAAATTCTAAATTTTCTCAAATCTGAACCAAGGGGGGGGAGGGGGTGGTTCGGATTTGAAAAGGTTTAGAATCTAGAAACTTGCATACAATTGGTCAACCGGCCCTAAGACTACATTTCTCGACCCATTATGCCCTAGTTCTCAATGCACAAAATGAAGGGCTGACAACTTATAGTAGGACACAATCCTATGAAAAATAATTTCCTACTTGTATCTATTTGGCTTCATATGTGTGGTTTCAGTTTTCCACAACGATCATGATCTAGAAATTTGGAAAGTCATTTTTTTCTATGGGAACAACCTATGATCCAGATTCTCGCTCCAAGCTCCAGATTTTTCTAGATTCCTACGGGAAGTCCTCCACTGTCAAGTTTGATTGGCAGAATTTAAGAGCTAGACGATTTAGTAAACGGAGCCTTAGTTTCCCTCGGGTGGGGGATGCTTTCCAGATATGTTTATTTCCTCACCTAGGTCTCATAGGCACAGCACGCCGTAGAATGGCGGATAGCGACTTTATCCCTCCTCTGATATAAGCCTCGCAACCTCGGTTAAAGGTTTGCCCCATGAATTTAATTACAGATAATGCTGGTACAGATCTGTTAAGGTTCACAGGGGAGACAATTCGTGACTCTTGGATGGATTTAGAAGTGACTTATTGCTCTGGTACTTGAGATCGTACAAACAAGGGGTTGGGATATTCTTTATGAGAGAGTAACGAGGCTGGCGAGGGGTTTAATAACATTTAATTGTAATAATAAAGGGTGTCACCACCTATCCAGGCATACGGACCCCACGGCGAGGGGCGAAGTGGTTCTGCGGGGGCCTTGTCCACAGTAGCCCCCAAAGCAAAACACGAGCGCAAGAGTTTTGGTTTCACAAATTCCTAGTCCATTGATTGGGTTGCGGGGCTCAGAGGTGGACCCCGCTTTTCCGAAACTTAATAGAACTCTGTCAACCGGTCCAGCGGTCTTCAACACCCAATTCTCTAGAACATTTCAAGCGGCAAAAAACGAAGGATGTCTCGAGCCTTTACGGATAACATCAATTCTTTCAATGTGTCGAATAACATTATCCTTACCGCTACCGATGATGAGCCCAAAATCCTGGCTTGGCTGTCACCCTTAGAGCCCCAGGTGCGACATCAGGATATTTGCGAGCAACGGGTGGATGGTGTAGGGAACTGGCTACTAGAAACGAAGGAGTTCAGAAGCTGGTATAATGGTAGTGGGAATAGTGGATCTGATCATGAGGCATTGTTCTGCTATGGCGAGCCAGGGGTTGGCAAGAGCTACATCTGGTACGCGAGGCCATCAGTGAGGAATGAGGGACATGATTGCTGACAGGTCACGATGGTAGTTCTGTGGTCGTAGATCATTTATGCGACCAGGTCATAGGGCAGGATATGGCAGTCGCCTGTTTTTACTGTGACTTCGCTTCTCGAGAAGCCCAGTCTTCGACAAATATGCTGGGCTCTCTGCTAAAACAGCTCCTAAGTGGGTTAGGAGCAATCCCGGTGGAAATTGTACAGAAATTTCGGGGCCAGAAGAAGGCAATTGGCGGACGGAGGCCGCAACTTCCTGATATTGTGAAAATGTGTGTAGCTGTAGCGTCTTTACAACGCACATTCATCTGTGTTGACGCTCTCGACGAGTGTGTTCCTAGCCATCAACTGGACGTTCTTGGTGCATTGGGACAAATTCTCCGGGGGTCACCAAATACGCGAATCTTCATGACTGGAAGGCCCCATATCCGGGGGGTGGTCGAGAGGGAACTAGGTGGGCGAACAACAAGTGCATTAATAGAGTCCCGAGAGGACGATATAGTCACATATCTGCGCGCGAGGCTGAGGAAGGACACAACTCCCGGGGCGATGGATAGTTTCTTAGAGAATGAGATCATGGAGAGCATTCCAGAAGAGATCTCTGAAACGTGCGTACTAGGGTGGATTCCGGGAAACCGCTGTGAGCCGTATACTGATAGATGCAAATACAGATTCCTGCTGGCTTCACTCAAGGTCGAAACAATCCTGAGAGAAACGACAATCCATCAGAGGCGAAATAGGCTGAATGCGATGCGAGATGGGTTAGGGCTGGGGGATGCATACGAGACAACTCTGAGACGGATAAGGGCTCAAGAAGGGGAAAAAGCAAAACTTGCTATGACCACACTAATGTGGGTATGTCATTCGGAAAGGCCATTACGGGTAGATGAACTGTGCCATGCGCTTGCTGTGGAGATTGGGTCTGCACATTTCAATAGCGATAATGTCCCTACGGTAGAGACGTTGCTCGCCTGCTGTCAGGGACTTGTCACGGTAGATAGGGAAGCCTCGACGGCCCGGTTGACCCACCACACACTCCGCGAGTACCTCTCTACTCATCGCAACCTTTTCCCCCGAGCTCACCTAGAGATTGCGGAAACCTGTTTGACTTATCTGAGCTCAGACCAGGCCAAGGCTCTTCCGGCCAAACCCCAACCTGACCTCTCAAGCATGCCCTTCCTCAAATATTGTTCGCGATATTGGGGTGTCCATGCAAAGGGATCACTTTCAGATCGGGTGATATTACTTGCAATGCAGCTCTTGGACAAGTACGAGAATCACGTAACCGCCAATTCACTTTTTGAGCAAATATTGGATCCGGATGATTCCCTGGAAGTCAATTCTCCTTCGGTGTTCGGTGGGCTACACTGTGTATCATTTTTCGGAATTGTTGATATGATTGGTCTCCTAGGGATGAATAGCTGTGGTGCCAACCAGGGAGATTCTGCTGGCATAACGCCACTGGCATGGGCCGTGAGGGGAGGGCAGGGTGACGCGGTGGAGCTATTGCTGAGACAGGAAGCTGTCAACGCCGAAAAGCCGGACAACCATGGCAACACACCACTCTGGTGGGCTGCGAGGAATGGGCACAACTCAGTTGTGAAGCAACTTTTAGGCCGGGCAGAAGTCAACCCTGATCACCCAAGCAACGAGGGTTTTACACCCCTCATAGAGGCTGCAGCTAGTGGGCACGAGTCAGTGGTGAAGCAACTTTTAGATAGGCAAGACGTCAACCCCGACAGGCCGGACAACGAGGGCGGTACACCACTTTTGTGGGCTGCAATAGAAGGGCACGAGTTAGTGGTGAAGCAACTCTTGGACCGGCAAGATGTCAACCCCGACAAGCCAGACAACGAGGGCAGGACACCACTTTCGTCGGCTGCAGTTAAAGGGCACGAGTTTATAGTGAAGCAACTATTGGGCCGGCAAGATGTTAATCCCGACAAGCCGGACAACGAGGGTAGTACACCACTTTCGTGGGCTGCAATAGAAGGGCACGAGTCAGTGGTGAAGCAACTCTTGGACCGGCAAGACGTCGACCCCGACAAGCCAGACAACGAGGGCAGGACACCACTTTCGTCGGCTGCAGTTAAAGGGCACGAGTTTATAGTGGGGCAACTCTTGGGCCGGAAAGATGTCAATCCCGACAAGCCGGACAACGAGGGCAGTACACCACTTTCGTGGGCTGCAACGGAAGGGCACGAGTCAGTGGTGAAGCAACTCTTAGACTGGAAAAACGTCGACCCCAACAAGCCAGATAATTATGGTAGGACACCACTTTGGTGGGCTGCGAGTGAAGGGCACGAGTCAGTGGTGAAGCAATTCTTGGACCGGCAAGACGTCGACCCCAACAAGCCAGACAACGAGGGCAGGACACCACTTTCGTCGGCTGCAATGGAAGGGCACGAGTCAGTGGTGAAGCAACTTTTAGACCGGCAAGACGTCAACCCCGACAAGCCAGACAACGATGGCGGGACACCACTTTTGTGGGCTGCAATAGAAGGGCACGAGTTAGTGGTGAAGCAACTCTTGGACCGGCAAGATGTCAACCCCGACAAGCCAGACAACGAGGGCAGGACACCACTTTCGTCGGCTGCAGTTAAAGGGCACGAGTCAGTGGTGAAGCAACTCTTGGACCGGCAAGATGTCAATCCCGACAAGCCGGACAACGAGGGTAGTACACCACTTTCGTGGGCTGCAACGGAAGGGCACGAGTCAGTGGTGAAGCAACTCTTGGACCGGCAAGACGTCGACCCCGACAAGCCAGACAACAATGGCAGGACACCACTTTGGTGGGCTGCGAGTGAAGGGCACGGGTCGGTGGTGAAGCAATTCTTGGACCGGCAAGACGTCGACCCTGACAAGCCAGATAACGAGGGCAGGACACCACTTTCGTGGGCTGCAATGGAAGGGCACGAGTCAGTGGTGAAGCAATTCTTGGACCGGCAAGACGTCGACCCCAACAAGCCAGACAACGAGGGCAGGACACCACTTTCGTGGGCTGCAATAGAAGGGCACGAGTCAGTGGTGAAGCAATTCTTGGACCGGCAAGACGTCGACCCCAACAAGCCAGACAACGAGGGCAGGACACCACTTTCGTGGGCTGCAATAGAAGGGCACGAGTCAGTGGTGAAGCAATTCTTGGACCGGCAAGACGTCGACCCCAACAAGCCAGACAACGAGGGCAGGACACCACTTTCGTGGGCTGCAATAGAAGGGCACGAGTCAGTGGTGAAGCAATTCTTGGACCGGCAAGACGTCGACCCCAACAAGCCAGACAACGATGGCAAGACACCACTTTGGTGGGCTGCGAGTCAAGGGCATGAGTTGGTGGTGAAACAACTTTTAGACCGGCAAGACGTCAACCCCGAAAGGCCTGAAAGCGATAGCGATATGGTGGATGCCGTCTAGATACAGCACCAAGCGGGACGCCACCGGGGACGCAACGGGACGCTTTGGCATTCAATCCTGTTGAACAACGGTGGGTCTAGGTTCAAATCACTAGGGAACTTGGGATATTTTCTATTGTTTGTGGCACATTTATATGTATAGTCTGTGTGGTATTATATTTTTGTTATTATTTGTTGGTATTACTGATATCTTTGATATATGAGAGAAGAAATTTGGATACCAATTGGTGGCAAACAATCAGAATAATATATCACAATTACATTGTGAGGGTATTAGACCATATTGACTCGCCAGTGAGATTTATATCCTTTAGATACAAGGTTTCTATAGCTTTTAGGACCATATGCCTTGTCGGTGTGATAGGCATTTATGATACGCCGTGTCTGGCGGTAATATTTCCAAAATTAAACCACCGCACAGCTTTGTCCTGCCCTGGGTTTGCCAAGGCGTCCCCCGTCGCGTCCCGCTTGGTGCTGCCTCCAGACGACATCCACTATACTAACCGCCTTACCCCTAGATTAAGACAAAAAAAGTGCCAAACCTTACTAGCAAAGTCAACTCCAGCCTCCTCAACGCCCTAGGGCAAGGTTTAATTTATTCGAGTTCTTGCGGTAGTGATATTATGATATCAGTGAAATAGAGGACCCCCACAAAGAGGCGTTCGTTAAGGTATGTTCCCGGTACGTACAATACATCCTAACGCATAAGTACCATACATGCAAACCTGCGTCGGAGGTTTAGGTTAGCTCCGGGCGAATTCCCAGTATAATACCATAAAAGCTCATGTTATCCGCCTGGCCTCTGATCTCCATTAACCCCTACCTCAGCCCACTATAGGTTTAGTTTGGAAGGTTAACAAAATTGCCGGTACTAGTTAATGAGGCCTAACACACTTAGGACGCTCGGGCTTGACCGTGTGAGGAAAGCGCTAATCCTTCCTAGGGGTTCTTGTCCCTGGACGCGGAGATTAGATGCCTGGCGGAGATAGTGGATACCACTAGTTTTTACGGTATCATATATACATACTCATTCATGGTGTCTTCAACTGCCTTACAAAATCACCATTGTCACTCGGATTACCTATCGCAGGCTAATTGAATGTAATGCTCCCACACACAAAGCCACCTACTTTTACCTCTGCAAAATAGCGAATGGGTTCGTTGTCGGGGGAGGTTATCTTAACTCCCTCCGGAACATATTACTGGCACCTCTAGCTGTGGGTCGCAGTTAAGATATGGAGTGTTTACCGGGGCTATGCCCTAATAGATTTCAAAAATTTAATTTATCTACTTGGGCATGAAGTTAAGGGGGGTGCTGTCATGGTAGGGGCCGAGCTGAAGTACAGTAGAGGGTATAAGATAGTGCAGTCGGTGATTTTGGCGTCTTTCCTTTTTCTCTGATTTTCAAGTTATTCTGTATTATTTTTTCCTTTCTTTTTTGTTTTATTTTAGGGGTTTACGTTCTTCTTTCATACTTCGGTTTCTTGGTTCACACATTTTCGCAGTATCCCTCTACTACCGGAGATGAGTTTTCCCATTTTCCTTAGAGTTTCTTTGAGTTGTCAGTTTTTGCCCCCATTCGATCATTATAGCCCACGGTAGTGTGCACAATTTCTATTCATCATTCCAAATATTCCAATCTTTGTAGGCAAATTGGGTTTCTAAAGACCGCTGCCTAGGTCATGCCTATCATGGCACTGGACCTTCGATATTGTATATATCACAGGAAGAAAAAGAGGAAGCTGAAATAATGCCACAACAACCCACTTCAATCTCTCTCCCTACCTCTCTCCCCTCCGTAGTCCCCGGCAGCAAACGTCGACCGAGCTCTTAACCTGCTCCCGAACTGCCAAAACAAAAATGGCGCGGGCACACCGAGGACCAGTGCCAAAAATCCCAACACGCTATTCCCCCAACCATAATCCAACTTTCGATAAATATAGGGCGCGAAGAGCGGGAACCCAAAGCCCGCCAAACTCCGCAATGCGACCGTAGCGGCAGTCGCACTCGCGGCGTAGCGGGCGTACGAGTCCACGATGTAGGTCTGCATACACTGGTGCGCGACGATCATGCCGGCACAGAATATGCACACGCCTATGTTTGGCATGATCCAGTGGAGGTGGTGCTGCGCACTCCAGCCATACCAGAAGAGACCAATGGGAGAAAGAATTGCGCCGACAAACATCAATGGCACACGGAACTCGGGGTTGCCTTTTCCATCGTTTTGTATTTTTAGGCGGATGTATATCTTGAAGGGTTAGTTGAGTTGAGTGATATCCGGTGTGAAGGTTGGAATGAGGGGGATACCTTGTCGCTCAATGGGGCACAGATTTGTACTCCGAGGAAGAAGCCGAGGCCCAGTGAGAGGTAGTTTAGTCCGCCGATGCCGATGCTCATGTGGTAATCTTTCTCCCAAAGTATTGGAAAAGTTGATAAAACGAGATATATCAAGCCATACAGGTATGCCATGTACACGGCTAGAACTTGTACAATTACCTGTGTTCCTAGTAGTATGAAAGGTCGGACTAGAGATATCCTTAAGATATTTCCGATTGTCTTGTCGGAGTCGTCATACTCGCTACGGAGGCTCTGGTTTCCTGTTTCGTGAATTAGTCGGGCGGTTTTATTGGCGAGAATCTTCGGAGGGTATGTTTCGCGGAGGAAAAATCCTAGAATTTGGATTAAGAGGCCGAGGATTGATGAGGCGTAGAAAATCCAACGCCAAGTGGTATTCTCCACGATGAAGCCACCAGCTATGGGACCGGCTACCAGCTTGTTAGCTTGGGGGGCGAACGGGGTGGGAACAAAAAGGGTTAATACCTGCTGGGCCGAGAAGAGGGGTCAACGCGTACAATGAGTATGCTCTTCCACGTTGCTCGGCTGCCCAAAGGTCACTGAGCACTCCACCGCCGATCTACCAGGTCATTAGTAAGGAAGAGATGGGAAGTGCTAGGAGAGAAATACCGCTAAAGACGCACTCCCGCCCAGTCCAGACAGAAACCGAAATGCAATCATCTGAGCCTTTGTCTGGCTGAACCCGCATGCAGTATTCCATACCAGATAAAACAAATTGGCAAGCTGTATTACAGGCACGCGGCCATATACCTCCGAGAGAGGAGCCTGTGTAACCCCACTGTCAATTCTAGCTACCCCGCACCTTAGCCCCCTGATGACTTACAAGAACTAATGGACCGAAAGCGTATGCTAGGACGAATACCGACATCATCATGTATATTTCTATTTCTTCTGTAATTCCAAAGTCCTCTGCCATTTTGCCCAGTGCTGGTGCAATCATTGCACTCGATGCAGGGCTACTCGGAGAATTGCCATTAGTGCACTGTATTTAGCCTAGTGACTAATATAAGGAGGGCGCTCACGATATAAAGGTAAATGCGGAAACAATAACAGTTGCTCCCCACTTCGTCTTAAAGCTCCAGTTCTTTGGGTTCTCCATATCCTCTGGCCCGCCGAATGTGACTAGATTTGGATCGCGCATCTTTTCCCGCCCCCGGGGCAGCGATTGGGGCCTATGCCCAGCAGCTTCAAGGTCTTTAAATGCGGCATCCGGACTTTCTTCCCCTGGCATTTCGCAGTCAATTTGTGGATGGTATCCCGATTGACAATCCAAATGATGAGAGCGAATCCGAGGTAATCCCCGTCCGGATTGTCTTATTGTCTTGGTTCTTGTCTAGACAAATGACCTAAACCACGGCACATCCTAAATTTATTGGCGTAGTAGTTGAGAAGTGTTCAGTGGCTGTGTTGGGGAGGGGAAGGGAGAGGAGAAGAAAGTAGAAGGCAAGTGTCACTATGTAGACCGCCTTTTGTACTTGCACTATTTAGCTTCCCTTCCCGGAAGAGCCGGCAAAGCAGGGGGGGGGGGTCAAGGGCCTCCAACTGCTCGCACCTCTTTAGTTGCCTCCACGGAGCGGTGTGTTATTCTATCAGTATCTCAGCGCCTCCACTGCTGGTGCTCCCTTTACGTCTACCTGCACGTCGTGGGGTCCACCATATACTGTATCACGCCAATGCAATTACCACTACTTAAGCGAGTGAACAAGGATGGAATGGCTAGTGCCGCGGGCCGCCGCATAATAATCCTGGGAGCGTACCTTTGAAGATACAGTGGTGTAGAAAAGGACGGATCCCACGATATACGAAGCACCCCAGATCTCTTAGATCTTAGGTTCGCCAGCTTTCATTTCTCCTTAGATACGTGAAGCTAGAAAACATCTTTCTGAGTCCTCAAATGCGTTCCCCGCTAGTAGCCTAGATAGAGGTTAGTACAAGATAGTCTTATGATGTCTTTGATGTCTTGTACCACCCCTTTCACTCCTAGTCCGGGGGCCCGGAACCGAGAAACCCTGGTCGCAGATCTTGGCATTCGCGAGTGCCTGCTTGTGATGCATTTATCTGCCCACACACTCTTCCAGTATTCTGGCTGCTGGGTACTGACATGAAAAAATTTCCAAGTGGGAGCCCCCAGAGTTTCTCAAAATCTCGGGAGAGGGGTACAGTACACAAACTCGAACAGGAAAAAACAACCCTCAGAGCAGGCGCCAAGAGTAGTTAGCCCATGCATCGCAATACCGAAGGGGGCAAACGGTCTACGGTATCTCTGTCCGGATTTTATTTCGTTATCCCCGGAGTTTAAATGCGCCGGGAATAACAGTCGCGCGGCGAAAGAGGTTCCGAGTGATGTGCTCCCTGGAAGTGTGCCTCTTGTTGCTTTTTATTGTTTCCCCGCAATGCACTTAAGGCAGGGTAACCGAAGCCATCACCTCTTCAATCAATATTCCTTGTGATCCCGTCCGGAACCGCATAGCCCTAGTCTGAACGTCATAGAAGGGGCATATTTTGACATGTCACTATTCCCTTGATATTTTCGGATTGGCCCTAGCTTTTGTGGCCGGTTGAAGCCTTAAAGCGATTGAGATTCATCAGATGTCACTCATTTTGCGGGCCGCCGGTCGGCTAGCACCCGAACCCAATGTTTCCCCCCTCGGCCGAGGAGTAATACTATACTACTAGGATTGTATGATAGACAGGGTTCGGACCTATTATAGGCTTAAGGTATTTCACCCTATTGGCCCGGGTAAGGATCTGTCTGTTGAAGCACGTGGAAGTTATTTGTCTTTTAGTGAGATTGGGGATCTCTGATTCAGATTGAGGTCATCATCTGGCACTTCGTGCGTATCTATTCGGCCACAAATCCCCTTACAGAATATGATAGAAGGAAAGCATACTTTAAACGCCAAAGCGGGGTTATTAGAGATACAAAGCCTCGTGGCTTTTGTTTCTAGGCGGCGGGTGGCAATGAAGAGAGGACCTGGGGAGAGAAAAGGATAAATTCCCCAAACAAGACTAGAGGGAGAGAAGGGAATTAAGGTGGGTCACATTTTTGGACTTCGCTCGTGAGGCAATGAAACTGCCTTTACCGGGAGCCCCCTCAAAATCGAATTCCAACTCCTTGTTCCTTTAACGAATCAGTTCCTATAATTATGCAGAATCGAGGATTGTCGATCTAGAACAAAATCCTAATCCTGTGGTTTTCCTCAGCTTAGGCACTCTAGAATTTTAAAGCCGATTAACGTGCAGCGGGCAGATATTTCCGAAGGAAGTGGACAACGGTAAGTGTCACCATGCTCACAATTCGGATAAGGACCCTCAAGTCGCGGGTGACAGCCCACGAAAAAAATGCAACTGCAGCAGGCAGGAAACATGTAAGATCTACCGGGAGTATTGTAGAAGAGGATCTCGAGTTTCATACCGCATCTTGCGCGAACCACGAAAGTTCTTAACCTTCAGGCCCCGCTGGCCAAATACCTCCTCCTACTATTATTGGAGGGCTAGTTCCCGACTATCCGCTCGTCGCCCTCAGCGTCCATAGTAAATTTAGAGCTTTTCTCCGGAATTAACCACTACTAAACCCCGTTTGTGCAATTTCTTGAACCAACTCTCAACTTCGGGCATCAATAACGGTCTGAAGAATAAGGCACAGAACCCGAAATAATACATGCGAGTCTGGAACTATATATTTTGCCATTTTTGTGTTATAAATGTCTAGTTTCTCACCAGTCGGCTTTGATGACGGTGGTGGTGGTGGAAATTAGAACTCAAATACGCAGGAGGAAACTCGAGAACGCTTCACCAATTGAGATCCTTATGGGCTAACCCAAGTCTCTGCATTGAACCTGTGTTATCTTGGTGGTGGTATCCTAAGAAAAACACTATTACAAGCAAGCTGCTTAGGCACACTTGTGACAGAGATACGCACTCTGGGCAATATTTCTATTTTATTTCTCTGCCCTACTACAGTTTATTATCGTTTGCAACTGGGTTGTCAGTTATGACTCGAGAAGAGTAGTGTAAAAAAAAAAAGATGGCCATTATTAGCGCAAATGAGCTCATAATTTTCCGGGGGTTTATGGTTGCCCACTTCTGAATCATCCCAGAATGAGAAACCCTTCCATAACGCTGAACTGTTCGTTTTGGGCTGAGCTTTTGCCCGGGATGCCCCAACGAACCAATCCACAAATTCTCCAACTCTGCCTACGGAGATATGCCCAAGGTGAATCAATCCACAAAATTGCAGCTGATGCTGAGCTCAGTGTACGTACTATTTACAGAGCACAGAGGTCTCTGAGAGTCTATGGAAGTCTATTTCAGCCTGTTGCTGTACTTCGAAGTCCGAGAGAAATTGATGACCAGGTATTAGAGGTATGTGTCGAATACCTGTATTTTGAGACTCTTTGCTAACAGAATTGATCAGGATATCAGATCAGTTTTAGAAGCTCAGCCAGCACTCTATTTGGACGAGGTTCAGGGACATTTACGGAACATCTACCATGTAACCTTCTCAATTTGTTCGATATCACGAGCATTAAAAAGGATTTCCTGGACAAAGAAAGTGGTAAGTATTCTCCAAATATTTTACTTGATGGGAGCTAATTGAAGATTGGCCGGTCTGAGGGGAAATAGGCTCCAAAGGCGGCACTAGAAAGGAATGACTTTCTGCGCGAGTGCTATATTCATGAAATCTCGGAGTTTGATGCAAGCCAGCTTGTATTTTGTGACGAGAGTGCGGCCAATGAGCGAGTAGGGGATAGGAAAAAGGCATGGGGCCCCACAGGGGTAAAACGAAGAAACCTATTGCCTTTTTCCAGAAGTGAAAGGTATTCCATACTCCCTGCTCTGACAAAGGAGGGATTCTTATGTGGGGAGATTGTTCAGGGTAGCTTTTCGGCCTTGATGTTCTTTTTTTTTTGTTCGTGATACTTTGCTACCTAGATGTAACCCATATCCAGCACGAAATAGTGTGCTTGTAATGGATAATGCCCAAATTCATAGGCATCCATTAATACGAGAGACTATTGAGGCTGCTGGATGTAAGTTAGTAATTGTAACATGTGTACATGTTCCGGTAACGGTACACAGGAGCGGGCAGTGCAGGATCTCCTATGTTTAGTTGATTTATATTTGGTTTATTTGATTTGATTTCAGCTCCGCCACTGTCTCTGAGTC
>Ga0307513_10007512_pt1 | contig 14107 bp, 3 predicted proteins | sample 15_EM_MG_FD_202174 | JGI IMG/M metagenome (GOLD analysis project Ga0307513, IMG submission 202174) | Populus trichocarpa ectomycorrhiza microbial communities from riparian zone in the Pacific Northwest, United States - 15_EM | ecosystem: Host-associated > Plants > Roots > Unclassified | place... | reverse complement strand
TTTTTTTTCCTTTCTTTTTTATAGGTGCGAATTACCTGTCATCAACCTTTTTTAAAAAAAGAAAGAAAAACAAACAGATTACCTGCTCCACTATTTCTTTTTCTTTTTCTTTTTACTGTCATCAACCTTCTTTTTTTATTTCTTTTTCTTTTTTATAGGTGCGAATTACCTGTCATCAACCTTCTTTTTTAAGAAAAAAATACAAACAGACTACCTTTTTTCCTGCTATTTAATTAAAAATATTAACCTCACACTACTCAAACCCCCGACCCCGAGATCGACATTCAAAAAACATATCAGCCTTGTATACTCTATATATATATATATATATATGAACTCCGGCAGGCTGTACAATAAATATAGTAAATATATGTTAGTATAATAAAATCTACTTACCGATCTCTCGTAATTGAGCCATCATATCTTAGATATAACTTCAAAGATTTAATATATTCTGAGCATTATTTTTCACACAAGCAGACCATCTTCGTTGTCCAAAAAAAAAAACTGGATATTATTAATAATACTTAAAGCCACCTGATTATTCAACTCCCAAAACCCTATAATTTTTTAGGTGTTTAAAATAGTAATAAATATTATTTTTAAAAATATTATTTATTTAAAATAATATTTTATTATTATTTTTTATATTAGTATATAAAAAGTAAAAATAATCTTAAAAACACTAAAATAATTAATTTTAAAAAAAATCAAGAATTGACAAAACAATTATACAAACACCGCGTCAAACGGTCCATCAATCAAGAACTGATAGACCTCCTGATATTTCAAGCACAAAAAGAAAATTTATATATATAAAAGTACGAACAATTATTTGCACTGGATTAACATGCTTACGACACCAAGATAACTTTGACCAGCATGCCATGATAAACAAGAACATGCCCCCTCGCTCGCATTAAAATCCAAAATATGTCGTCACAGAACGACAAAAAAACTAGCATTGAATTTTGTTTTTGAACCAAGGTATCCCATAAAGACGTGAGAAGATAGGATCAGGATACTGGGATCTTTCGAATATCTTTCCTTCCATTAGTGGTATCTGTTTGTATTTTTCAGAAATACAATATGAAAAAAACCTACGTGTTTTATGATTATACATGAAAATGCTCAAGATGACTGCTACTTGACTCCTGCAAATTTTACCAGTATCATGTATGGCGTGACCTTGAAGAATCCAAGATAGACAGAATCGAAGAAAATCATTGTATTAATTCTTTCTTCGATAGCAAACTGAACTTTTGCCAATCAAACAAGGCCTTGCACATCCTTGCCAAGAAACCTTCTCTAAAGGAATTGATGGAAGCCTCAAAAACTTATTGCAACCACAGATGTGGCTGCCACCGCAATCGACAGACCGAGGTTGCGAGTACAAGAGCATCTTGGATTGATCCCAATTAGAGTGCCAAATATGACTTTGGTTGCATATTGTTATCTGTGCCTCTCAGACAGCAGAACCTGTGAAGAGGATAACTTGTTAAATGTGATAGATGAATGCTATCAATCTGAAAATAACCATGCAAAAGTAAACGTGAAAAACACTTTAGAATTCAGATTTGATCCAAAGTTTATTAGCAAGCAATCTATAGGTCAGTTGGAGATCCTGATAAATCTCTACAAATAATTAAAGAGGCAACACTAGATGAAAGAACAATAGAGCAGATCTTTGGCTGCTGTAAAGCTAGAGTAATGTGAGCAAATACAAAACCCAAAGATTTGACTTGGATGAAGTATTTGCTCACATTGACCAAACAAGACTTGACCAGAAAAGAAACAATAACTGGCAGTTCTAGATACCAGCCAGTTGAGCTGGCATGAATGAAAAAAACATTGGCTGGCTGAAGATTAGACTGGAAGGTCGTACTTATCTTCACAAGTTTTTAAATTCACCAGCATGGATCTGCATGTATATGGTCTAAAAGACCACCAGATTAGTGGTCCCAAAAGTTAATAAGACATTCTTATCCCAGCAAATCTCAGGAAAAGTAACTCCGCTTTGGAAACACGCTTCTCATTCTACTAGTGCCCAAACCAGAGCAGTTCACCCAGCAAGTTTTGCAAACAAAGCAAGCTGCTCATGAAAACCTTGAATTTCAGCTGAATAAAGTATCAACTTGTATTTGCTTATCAATCCCAAAAAAGAAACTTAAAACTAGATTTTAGACCTCATATATTGATGCACCAAACTTGAAAAAAACTAATACCGTCTCATTTACTCTCATAACCAGGTCCGTGAGCAAGCTCTCGGGTAAATTCACTATCAGAGTTCTCATAGGTGTACATGTTAATTAATCTAACTGGTTTCATTATCTTTAATCAAATTAAAAAAAAAAAAATGTTGTTTTCTCTATACAAGCCTCAGTTTTTCAGATGGATGGTTGCAGGGGCAGAAGATAATGTCAGTTTCATAACCAAAATATGACAGGAGTGCCACAACCAAAGAAAACAAAACTATAAGAGAGAGAGGGAAGGAGGGGGAGAGAGAGAATGATTTAACATACCCCATGATCCACCATGGCGAAGGCAACAATTTGATGGCTAAAAGGTCATGAGCCCTAAACAAGAAACACAAAAGTATCAAACACACTTATCGTAGAGAAGGTAACAGCACTGCTGAACATAAAAAAATAAAAATAAAATAAGAAAACATCAAATAGACATGAGAACATGTCAAAGGTGGAACGAATCCTAAATGCTTGAAAAAAATAAATAATAATACTGTCATGTAAATATGAACTGGTAGATAGAAGGCATCCACCTGAGATACAACTAAACACCATTCTCAAGGAAAAAAATATATATAAATAACACTAACAAAAATAATAGAAATGGATGGAGCATTATAACTTATAAGACCCTATGTACCATCTACAAAATATAGTAAAAAACAATGCAACTACAGTAAATGCCAGGAATACTAATATAGTGGAAAATATTAAAAAGTAAGCATCAATACAAGCACACATTTATACTTTACATCTCTGCAAAATAAAGTAAAATATTTTGCTTAACACATGCTGCTCAATCAAATATTAGCTTTTCTAGAGACTAAATGTCAACAGGAAAAATAACTTTCAAATTCAACTCACAATATACTGAATTGACAAATGAAAATCAAGACAGGAAATGAGCCTGTAAAAAAAAAAAACAGCAGTGCATCACTCGTCCTGAAGTGGTTGTTGTAAACTATATAGGCTCAGAACCCTACTTGATTTTTCAATCTGAATCTAGCCAACTAAAATCCTTCCAGTTTAGATTTTTTTTTTTTATGTAGGTAAGAGGGATTGATCCCTATTCAGATTGCAATGTTTACAATCATACTAAGGACACTCCTCTCAACTCAGCCAACAAAGACCAGTTTCAGATTTTATCAAGTCAAGACAAATGTGAACCACGTAGTGAGCGAAAAGAAGGACAAATCTCCAAAACATATGCTCTCACATATGCTTATAACACCTATCCAAAATCAACAAAAGAAGCACTAATACGAACAAGACAATGACTGATGATGCTGCCAACATATTCACATCTGTCAGGATACATACTCATTATAGATGAATTCAACATCACAGCACATTTTCTAGTTTTATCCTTCCAGCAGTAAAACTCAGTCAAGATGCTGCTTCCTAGAGAGTTCATCACTCTTACATTATTGCCTGTATAAATTAAGTTAACATCAAACCATCAATGCAAATCCCTTCATTTAATTGTTTCTCCTATTATTTATCATCCTCCTGCGCACTATCACGATCAGGAAGTGCCCCTAAAACTTGCATGCAAAAAAGTAAAAAAAAAAAATCTTAAAAACAAAATTATGAACAAAAAAATGAAGAAGCAAACCAACAGCTTCCCAATCAACGAAATACAATATATAATAGGAATTGAACACGAGACAGCTAGCAATATCCATATGGCTTCAAACATGGCAACCAGAAGACAGCTCAAGCAGTCTATTTTCTTGACTTTGAAATGCCTCAACCATTGATTACAAAAGGCTCCCTATCATATGCTACAACCAAGAGATTGGCACCAAGCTACTAGTGTACTTACAGGGAAAGAAATTAAAAACATTTTGACTGGGAAAAAAACGAGGGAAAGGAGATACAAATAAAAGACAGCATACTCACAGAAATTTATATCACTTACTTGACCATAAACCTCATCTTGCAGCTTCACAGTGGAACATGTCTTCCAGAATGACCAGCATACCTTGGCCAACGAATAAGAGTCTAACGAACACTCGGCCACTGATATTTTAAACGAGATGAATTCATAGAATCCATTTCAAAGGGGAAAATGAATGATGTGTCTCCACATAGCCAACTCCACATGATAGACTAGTAGAGAAGGCCTCCCATTCAGGAACTGAGAGCTTCCAACTTAAAAGTTCAGTTCCATTTTCAAAGCTTATTTCTCACCTTAGTCATAATGGGAAATTCACTGTTGCAGGAACGACCAATCATCTAATGGTGAGGGGAGATATATCTTCTACCTTGGCAAACAATGCAATTCTGTAATAGGAAGTTTGTTTTCGTGTTTCTTTTTTCCCTTTCTGAAAGGGAGAGGGGAACATTGAGCTCTCCCTCATAGAAGCAACAAACTTTGACTAAATCCAAATAACTAGCCTGACATCAGTGCTCTAAGATCCCAGAGGAAATAAATACAATGCCATCATAAAGGAAAGGAGTAAAACAAGCCACCTAAGAACTATGCCAAACTGCTATAGGTTTGCTTGACTGCATGGTCCTGGTCGCAGAAGGTGAAGAAATGAAGATAGTATATACGTACACAAAAGCTAAATTACCTAAAAGGTTAGTGCAAGTAACAGCTATAAACAAATTATATGTAAAACTAGGTCAGCTCTAGGATGTTAGAATATTACACAAGCCAATTCACTTTTGGACTAGGTTAATAATATTTAAGAAATATGTGCATGAAATTTTGGAATTGATTACCATTTTAGGCTTGATTTAGGCTTGTCTTGCTATTGACTAAACCCTGAATTTTACACCTTTTTGAAGCCTAAAACCTGATTATTTTGTAACTATCAACCATCAATATGAGGAACCCCTTTTAAACCTGAATTCATTTGTCTAGCAATTCCTGCAACCCGATTCTCAAGTTCCAAATGCAGCCCCTGTGTTCCTTTAAAGCCTCAACCAATTCAAACCTAACCAGAGTAGCCCTAAGATCATACTTCTATCATTCCGAACCTTAAATCCTGAACTTTCATATACAGTTCCCAATCAGAACGTAAAGTATAATAGAAGGATTCTTTAAGACAGTCTGGCATCAAAACAACTACGAGAGCATCTTACTCTGAATAGTAAGAATCTCATACCAGTTAGAGATTAGTCAAGATTTGAAGTGTAATACGAAGAAAATTTGCAGAGCAATGCCACAGTGCAGTTGTCAAATGGACTTAGAAGTATAAAGTTTAAACACTAGACTGAAACATGGAAGTATAAAACATAAACACTAGACTGCAACAAGGTAGCTAACTGAAGAACCAAGCAAAGATCTCAAAAGTGGTAATGATTTGAATTTGATCACACATCTCTAGAGTAATTCCCTTGGTCAATACGAAAGAAGATTAGGTTTCAAGACAAGAACTGCTTGAAATGTAGGTGTATCCCAGGTCAATTGCTTTAGCTTAACACTTGTCCTTTTCTCCAGAGACAGAAGAAAAGGAGAAAAGAGGGTGGTGGAAAAATGGAATCCTAAAGAACAAGCTGTAAATTTAATAAAAATAGTAACCAATCAAAGGATAGATGGTTTTCATCACCTGCTCAATGGCAGGTCAGAGGTCCCCAAGTTTACTCATACTGTACATTGAAGATGCTCTCAAAACAGCAACACCATCCTAATGGTCAAGGATGCATCCTAACAAACTAGCTGTAAACTTACTGGAAGTTATAACAGATAATTATTGATGGCTCATCGACAACTCAATGGCAGATCAAACATCCCCAGTTAAGTTCATTTGAACCTTGAAGATGCTCACCAAATAGCAACTTTATCCAAATTCTACCATTTTAGTTGCTAAAACTACCATCAGATTCCAGAGATCAAAGTTAACAGATTCCAGAGATCAAAGCTTCTTTCTATATTTTGGAAAGAAATTAATATCTGGAACAACAAAAAAAATACTAAGCAGAAGCTTTTGAGCTAAGATCTGAAGTAAACCAACTAAGGTCTGCAAGAAAGTGGAGCTAGAAGAAGGCTAAACTTCACAATAACAATTATCAGAAAGTGCCTCAGAGTAAACCCCAGAAGTTCAGGTGATCACAGAGCAAAATATTTAACATAACCCAGTTGCTCATCCACCACACGGTGTCCTAAAGTTTAGTGGCACCTGAATATGGTACTTGTCTCAAAAATAGGATACTCAGCAATTTGGATGACTTCACAACCAAATGCCTCACAACTGAGAAGCATAATAACCAATATACAGCTGTGAAGCATGCATATCTGACCCTTTACAGTACATGAATTGGAATTCATGAATCCAAGCATGGACAAAATACACACACCAAAATGCATTAAAAGAATAGGAGTTTATGCAAACATTTGCAGTAGAAGATGACAAATCAATGTAGTGCACTGCACCCCAAAAATAATATGAACTGTCATTATTAGCAGGTACAACTTCATCAAGTGAAATAGATGAGCACGACTCTTAAAATAAGCATACTGAGAAAACAGTTCAAACCCAAACCCAAGTATCTAAGGAAGTGCAGCCTAAGATACCATTTGAAACACATCTTAGCTTGGTCTGAAAGCCAATCTATCTGGGTCCTTGAGCTCGCTGCATATCATATGCACCCCAGGAACCAGGTCCAGCTCCATACTGCGGAAAACTTTCAGCATTAGCTTGCACCTGAAATTTTGCCAGAATGAGAAACATCAAAACTCATTTCCCAGAACATAAACAAGCATACAAGTGCAACTCACCAACAAGCACGCGTGCACAGATGCATAAATATAAATTTGGAAACACACATCGAGATCTTACAGGATTCATGCCATAGACAGCCTGATATGGATTTGCTGTGTATCCAGTTTCCGGATTTCCGTAATTTGCATTATAAGCTGCAGCTGTAGAGAAAACTTAAGATTATGAAAACTAAGAACCAAATGTCAACAAAAGTGATGCATCAAGCTCTAGAGTGAAAATAGAAACTAAATAAAGGCAATCCATAAAAATTGCTTGTTTAAGAAATTGATCTCCTTTAAGACACTTAAAATCAGACACACCAGTTGAACTCATCCATCATCTGAGATGAATAAAATCACCTAAAACACTAGCCTTTAAAAGCAGTTAAAACATACCAAAAAAAAAAGGATTATACAAGTTTGAACAAGTGATTTCTGTCCTTTGTTTTTCACATTCAAAGTACATATTGACTTGTTTCCAACCTCACTAACCAACTCAATCAATTTAACAACACGAACCCCATTAAGGATTCAAACAACAGAGTACCTGGATTTCCTATAGCAGCGGCAGCACGAGCTCTCTTCTCTGCATTAGCAATCTCTGCCCGAAGCTTCTCCATCTCCCGAGCCATGCCAACCAGTTTTTTCTCCATCACCACACCATGCTCGTAATTCTCCGCATAGCCTTTCTTCTCATACTCGATGGCAGCTCTACATGCAAAAAAGAAGAAGAAATTCAGGGCTCAAATTACATTGCACTAAATAATAGAGATCATGCTGCTTTTACCGCGCACGCTGCAGTTCCTGCTTCATATTCTCAATTTCAGCCTTCACAGATGGCACTTGTTGCAAATCTACATTATACCTAGCCAAATCTTGACTCATCGCCTGCATCCGACCCGTAAGCTCCTGCTTTGCATCAGTAAGTTCTTTAATATCAGAACGCACATGATGAAGCTCATTCCGCATAGCTTCCACCCCACGAAGATCCATCTTCATCCTCAGAGACTTCTCATGCAACTCCCTCATCTGAACATCCTTCTCAGCATGAAATGCATCCCCGAAATGTGCCATCCTATGCAACTCATGCTGTGCAGCTTCCAATTCCTGCTTTAATGCAACATGGGTCGCAGCTAGGCGCTGGTTGTCAGCTAATAAAACTTGAATATCTTGGTGCTGGACTGCAAGACGATCCTCAAACATAACGTGATGAGGAGGAAGGCGCCTGGGGTCCATCCCAAACTGGGGTTCTCTCATATCCTCTAATAAACCTGGATGAGGGGGCAATGGTCCGAGTCCCCTGCCAAAGCGAGCCTCATGTATGGCAGCCGGTGGTAGTGAAGGGTGAGGTCCACCTTTCATGGGCAGAGGCGGTCCTCGATTTCTCCCAGACATATTTTTACTGTTTATTGATTAAGGAAAATTCCAAACCTGAAAATTATAACCAACAAACACTATTGTAATAAATTTTTAAGACAAAATTAGCATAGCAATGTTCTAAATCTCAAATTTGTAACAGACTAAACCCTAAAAAAATTAAGAAAAGGATAGGTGTGATCGAATAATGAATAAATTAAGAATTAGGGAAATCAAGAAAATGTTGGAAAATAATAATTAGCAGTGTAGAATTACTGACCTTTGGAGGAGAGGAGAGGAATTTGGGTGATTGAAAGACACAAAAGAGAGGGGATAATTATAATCAGCGGGTGAATATATATATATAAAATTATATTCTATTTCTATGATGCTAATTAGTTAATTAATTAAACTAATTAAAACCTAAAGTCAAATTTGGATGGATGGATGGATGGATGCCTGGGTAAAGTGAGAGAGGATACGTTGAAGAAGAAAGAAAACAAAGGTCTGGGAACCCAACTGATTGAGAACGGAAGAAGAGAAGACAGGTTTTTATTGTTCTTTTCTTTTTTAATTCTTCTTTTGTTTCCTTGATATTTATACTTTTTATTTTATTTGAAATGGATTATGAAACTGAAGGGTTTTTTTTTTTAGATTTAGTATTTATTTTTTAGTTAATTTTTAATTTTTTAAATTGAATTTGTTTTTAATTTTATTTTATATATATATCAATTTCACTTTATTTGTATGTTAGATTCCATCTTTATTTTTTTTATTTTGTTATTTTTTTTAGATTTAATTATTTTTTTCGGTCTTATCCTTTAATATTGAATTGAATTTTTTTATTCATTATTCAACATTTGATTGGTTAAGAATTAAATTTTATAAATTTTTTAAATAAAATGCTTCCAGTTTAATGATTAGAATCACAAATTTAAAAAGTTAATATGAATTGATTTTTTTTCTTTACTTTTTTTTTAAATTTTATTATTCGGCATTGGTGTTTTTTTTTTTTTTAAGATATGGGCTTTGTAGTTTTCTTTTTTTTTCTTTTATCACGTTATCATGACCTTATCACTTGAACTATAGATTTGACAGGTTAACCTGGGATTGCTCCGCTCTTAATATCAGGGTTACAGGTTTGTCATGCTAACTCGAGTAAATTCATGTTATTTTTTTTCCTTTTCTTACCCAATTTTGTCTTTCGTGTTTAATTGTCTAAGAATTTAGTTGCATTGTTTTTTTTAAAAAAAAATATTTTTTTCTTAGGTTATCGTGATCATTTTTTTAATTGATCCAGTTGTTGCTTTTTTTTATCATTTAATTAAAAATAAAATTATCTTATTTGATCTAGTTGGATCTATAACTTGAGTCATATATTTTTCTTCCTGCTTTAAAATGTGCTTGAGACATTAGAGTATTATTTTTTTATGAAAAAAATATGAGTCGGCTCGTCACGTAGCATGGGCCAACATTCTGTTAAAAACTAAAACTAAAAGCCATAGTAAAATATTGTGGATTGTGAATTTATGAAAAAAAATATAATTCAGCTTGTTGAGTAACATGGGCCAACATTCTTTGAAAAACTAAAACTAAAAGCCATAGTAAAATATTGTGGATTATGAAAGGATTCATTGTAAATTCAGATAGTATTTCCTTTTATTTTATCTTTAAATTTTTTGAGTTTTTTTTTAATTCGATCTTTTCACATTTTGTTAATTTAGAATTAAACTTTTTAATTTGTTTTATATTTTTTTTTTTGGGTTATCATGGCTCAAAAAAATATCTCAGCATTAAGTTGGTTTTTGAATTTACAAAAAGTAATTTGATTTGATAGTTAAAAATTATAAATGAAGGGATCAAAATTGAAAGTTAGGTGAAATGCTAGCTTTTTATTTAAAAATATGATTTTTTAGGAAAAACTATTCATCATTTCACATTGTGTTCATTGGTGATTTGACTTCATGATCTAGCTCGTATTGTTTTCTTTTGAGTTATCATAATCTTAGAAAAATATCCTAAAATTGAGTTGGTTCTCAATTTTACAAAAAAAAATAATCAATTTTGTTGTTTGAGAAAAATAAAAAAATTAGGGGACCGAAAATTAAAACCTTGGTGAAATGACAACCATTTTTAGATTTATTTTATTCACATTTCAGCCCTTGTGAGAAGAGAGAAAAAAAGAGTCATTAGATTACATTGAAGAAAAAAGAAAGTTGTCATTAATCATGTTTCAACGACTAAAATACGTCATTTTAGTATCAATGAGTTCTATTTCTTCTGATGAATGTCATTAAGGTGTTTTTTGTATCTCATATTACAGGAATGCAGATCATGCTTTTGGAATATTTTTCGAATGAAGACAAATTTTAAGTATTTTATTGATTACACATTGTTTCGAAATTAGATATGGTGTGATTGATATTTATGAGATGTTTCTCCATGTTTTTAGAAGAAGAAATGCTTGAAAAATAATGTTTTTATGGGTGATTTTCCAGCGATTCAAGGTGGAGGTGAAACTATATTGTGACGTATTGTTTGCCACTATAGACAATATGTCATCTAATTTAATTAAAATAAATAAATAAGTGAATGACTCATTATTCATTCATTCAAATCAGAAATGAGCTAACAAGCTTGTGCTACCATGCCCATATGCCAAGCTTTATTTTTTGTGGGTTAGTTGTGCAGGGCCTCACAGGCTCGTGTATCTGAACCTTTTTTGTCTTTATTTTTTTTATTTTTATCTTTTTTTTTAAATATTTTTTTAAAAAATATCTAATTGCTTTTTTGCAAGAGATTATTTTTATTATCTAATAATTAAATAAAATATAGTTTTACAAATTAAAATAATTAAACCAAGATGTGTTTATAATATGAGTTGTGTATTCGATTAGTAAACCCAAATTAATCTAACTAAATATAATATATAGTTGTTTTAATATTAAAAGGAATATATTTTTAAAATACCAGTTAACAAGTGCATGTTTCGATTTTTTTTTAAAAAAATTTCTTACCGCTACAAAACGCATTAACAACCCTGTAGTTTTTTTTTTTTCTTTTCAGTCTGTGTTCAGCAACTGCTTTAACAAGTAGGCAGGCAATACGCTGCGGGCTACCTATCTAGTCATCATCCCTCGTCCAAGCAGCTGTCCAAGTTCTGATCAAGGGAGTGGATCCTTCTATTCCTAGTAGAGCATTGGAAAGGCATAGTTTCACTACTTGCAGACAGTAGACTGGTTCTCTTGCGCTTCAATTATGGGTGAGAAAGAAAGGCCAGGCCAAGCCAGTTCTTTTACCTCAGTGTGATCATCCTGTTCAGATTATATACCCGTACTTCTTGTTTTTATTTCAAATGAAGTCACATAGTGTAGTGGATTGTCGTTGGCTGTTTCTGCAGCAAAATATAAGATGCAGTTTTTGATAGTTCAACAGAGCAGTCAGAAATCAGCATGAACTGAAAATTGGCTTTAACTATTGGCTTGATTTCAGGAAAGTATATATAATTCATCTCTCAAAGCTTAGCAGTGGATTAAATTTGGTCATCACGAACCACACAAGAAGGCAGGCATGCGTCTGTACTGTCATGTATATTTGCTTATCATCAAAACTTACTGTGGCAAACTTTATATCCCTCGTGAGTTGCTTTAATTAGCTCAAAACGGTGAGATACTCGCAACGGCTAGTACACAGGTGAACCCTATACATGAGCAGCCACCGGGTCTAACCCCTGCTAGCGGTGGACCTCACGTGAAGTTCATCATACACACCCGGATATAGACATTTAAAAACACTAGCTATATGCTACACGCTTAGCAACTTAGCATGCTAGATATCATCAGCAACACCGAGAATCACTCATACTAACCAGTTATGGAAGCACTGTGGAATTTGGAGGACAAATGGAAGCTGACGACCCAAGAAGCAGTCCTCTTATTTGTATGCTCTGCCTTCGCAGTCATTGCGCTCTGCACTGCAACAATGCTTAAGTGGAAGGCCCAGAGAAAGCCAAGATTAGTGAACCAAGACCCAATTAGCGCAGGTACCTCAATAAGATGGTCTGAGCCTGACCCTGGTTCTAATGATTGGATCACAATAAAGACGGTGTTGATGGAGTCAATGAGGTGGAGTGAAGCAAGCAAATGGGAGGAGGGAGGTAGTGGGAGTGAGAGTGGGAGTGGGAGGCGGGGAGAGATGCTACGACCACCACCACTTCTCGGGCTAGAGAGGTGCGACTCAAGTATTGGGTGGCAAAGCCAGAACTCTTTGTCACCTGCAGTGTGGCAAAGGCCTATCCTCATGGGAGAGAAATGTGAGCTTCCAAGGCATAGTGGGCTTATTCTCTATGATGAAAGAGGTCGGCTACTTGATCATTCTCTCACATCATCTCGTAAAGAAAATATTCATGAGGTAGAGAAAGGGAGCATCTCTCTTTACCAAATTTGAGAGCTAACAAATTTGATTGATACGTCCTTCTTCCTAACATGGTCTCATCTCTTGTTTATGTCGTGTAGGAAAAACCAGCAGCTGTTCTGAGAACTTCTAAGGTTGATTTGCTATAGCTGTATTTTATTGCTTCTTTCTTACCTCTGTTGACCAAGCTTTTATTTTAATTCTTTTTGCGTCATCTAAATAAGAAAATGACTAGATATTTGAGCCGCAGCCAATTTCTCTAAGACGTAAGAAAATGATGTTCCAAGCGTTGTTTAAAGAAAAAAAAGAAAAATCAATGTTTATTCAATTATATAATAGAAAAGGTGATAACGATTGTAAATGGACTGGATCCTAAAAAAAAAAAGTGATAATGTAAAAATAAAAAACAATGATTTTCAAGAAAAAAATTTACAAAGTCAAATTCTAAAATAAATCAATATTAAAAGGTAAAATTAAAAATATAAAAAAATAACAAAACAAAGTACCTTGAATTAAATCGAGCTAGTATGCTAAATTCATAATCTAGGTCATGAGATCGGGTCATCCTTATAAAAAGTAAATTGAAAACAAATAACGATTGTCAATCCCCAACAATTCCAGTGTGAAAGGCTAAAATAAAAAAAATCAATAAAAAAAACCCAAAAAATAAAACATTTGCAAACCCAAGTAAGACCGCTAAACCTCGTGAGTTGGATCATGTGAACAAGATAACCTAATAAAATGCAAAACAAGAAAAATAATGAAGCTTAATTTTAAAGGACAAAACCCACAAAAGACATAAAAAAGAACCCAAAAAAATGCTCAGGTTAACTAACTATACTTATTGCATAGGTCATGATATTGAGAAAACCTGATTAAAAGGAAACTTGAGAAAATCATGAAGTCTATTTTTCAAAATAAACAACATCAAATGATGAAATTGAAAAAAAAAAGTGAAAAAAAATATGATGTCAACCCATGTTAACTTTTCAAACCCGTGATCCAAGTTACTAAATCGAAAGCACCTCCATCTGAAAAAATCACAAAGCTCAATTCTTAAGAAATCAAATATCGAATGATGAAATTGAAAAATAATTCAATTGTACAAGAGGATAAAAAACAAAATAAATAGCAATTATGAGAATAAAGACTAAATTTAAAATGAAAAATGAATGAGAGGACAACTTAGAATTTTAAATTGAAGGGGAGAAATTGAAAAGAAAAATCAAATTTATAAAAGAATCCAAAAAAAAAATCAAAAGAATAAGAATCAAATTTGAAAAAAATAACAAATCACAATTATAGATCAAAAAATGAAATTAAAAACAGATTGAAATTTGACTATAGAAAAACGAACAAAAATTAGAAATAAAAAAATGAG
>Ga0307513_10007509_pt1 | contig 14112 bp, 10 predicted proteins | sample 15_EM_MG_FD_202174 | JGI IMG/M metagenome (GOLD analysis project Ga0307513, IMG submission 202174) | Populus trichocarpa ectomycorrhiza microbial communities from riparian zone in the Pacific Northwest, United States - 15_EM | ecosystem: Host-associated > Plants > Roots > Unclassified | place... | reverse complement strand
GCGGTCCCCCGGTGTCGCTGTACGCGGTCAACGCGGGCTGGACGGTACGGGAGTTCGTCCCGAACGCCATGTTCTACGGCGTCCTGGTGAACGCCGTCTCGGTCGCGTCGAACGGCCTCCCCCACCTGTCCCCAACCCTGTGGACAACGTCGGCCGCTGCCATGCTGACGGGCGCCCTGCTCGGCAGAACCCTCGCCGGCCGCATCCCGGAACCCCGGGCCCGGCTGCTGGTCCTGCTGCTGGCGCTGGCGGGCGGGGTGACGACGCTGGGGAAGGGGGCGTGGGGGATGGTCATGGGGCCGTAGGGCTCTGGGGCCCTAGAGTCGCCGTATGGGCGATGCGCGGGTGGTGCTGATCGGCGGAACGTCGAACACCGGAAAGTCGTCCGTCGCCCAAGTCGTCGCGGAACGGCTGGAGTTCACGTACCGGTCGACCGACGGGCTGGCCCGCCATCCGGGACGGCCGTGGCGTACGCCGGAGTGGGAGGTCCCGGAGCATGTCGCCGAGCACTACCGCACGCTCACCGTCGAGGAGTTGGTCTCCTCGGTCCTGGACCACTACGAACGCCTGTGGCCCCGGATCAAGGAGCTGATCGCCCAACACGCGGACGGGCGGGGCGGCTTGGGCGGCCTGGTCCTTGAGGGCTCGGCCTTCTGGCCCACCCACGTCGCGGCACTGACCGTCCCGCGCACGGCCGCCGTATGGCTCACGGCCGAGGACACCGTCGTACGGGCCCGGGTGCACGCGGCCGGCCACTACACGGAGGCGACGGCCGAGGAGCGGCACCTGATGGACAAGTTCCTTGCCCGCAGCGCCCGTTACCAGTCCCTCATGCGGGCCGAGCTGACCGCGCTCGGCCTCGCCCCGGCCCGCGTCGTGGACACGGGCGACGGGCGGTCGGTGGGGGCGGTGGCCGACGCGGTCCTGGGCGTCCTCGACAGGTGACGGGACGGAGAGCGCGCTACTTCACCGTCCGCAGGCCCAGCGGCTCCGCGATCTCCTCCGCCATCACCTTGCCGGCCTCCTCCGCCAGGGTCTCGTCGCCGAGGTCCTGGTCCGTGTCCAGGCCGTCCAGCTCCTCCAGGGGCTGGTTCAGGCGGACGTGGGCGACCACGGACTGGAGGGCGCGCAGGGTCGCGGACGCGGTCGAGCCCCAGTTGGAGAAGTACGAGAACTGCCACCACCACAGGGCCTCCGTGGTGCGGCCCGCGCGGTAGTGGGCCATGCCGTGGCGCAGGTCGGCGAGGACGTCGGCCAGGTCGTCGGAGATACGGGCCGGGACCGGGGCCTTGCGGGGCTCGTACGGGTCGAAGACCTCCGAGTAGACGTCGATCGGTTCCAGCATCACCGCCAGGCGTTCACGGATGTCGTCCACGTCCGGCTCCGGGCCCAGGTCGGGCTCGTAGCGCTCGTCCGGGACGATGTCCTCGTGCGCGCCGAGGCGACCGCCGGCCAGCAGGAGCTGGGAGACCTCCAGGAGGAGGAAGGGAACCGCCGAGTCGGGGTCCTCGCCCTTCGCGACCTCGGTGACGGCCACCAGGAAGCTCTCCACCTGGTCGGCGATCTGGACCGCGAAGTCGTCCGGGTCCTGCGTCGTGTCGTGCAGCGTGGCGTCAGACATCTAGGAGTCGTCTCCCCTCGAAGGCGCGGCCAAGGGTCACCTCGTCCGCGTATTCCAGGTCGCCACCCACAGGGAGGCCGCTGGCCAGGCGGGTGACCTTGAGGCCCATGGGCTTGATCATGCGGGCGAGATACGTGGCCGTGGCCTCGCCCTCCAGGTTCGGGTCCGTGGCCAGGATCAGCTCCGTGACCGCGCCGTCGGCGAGCCGGGCCAGGAGTTCCCTTATGCGGAGGTCGTCGGGACCGACGCCCTCGATCGGGCTGATCGCACCGCCCAGGACGTGGTACTTGCCCCGGAACTCACGGGTGCGTTCGACCGCGACGACGTCCTTGGGCTCCTCGACGACACAGATGACCGTGAGGTCCCGGCGCGGGTCGCGGCAGATGTTGCACAGCTCCTCCTGCGCCACGTTGCCGCAGGTCGCGCAGAAGCGGACCTTCGCCTTCACTTCGAGGAGGGCGTGCGCCAGCCGCCGTACGTCCGTCGGCTCCGCCTGGAGGATGTGGAAGGCGATCCGCTGCGCGCTCTTGGGACCGACGCCGGGGAGCCGCCCCAGTTCGTCGATGAGGTCCTGGACCACGCCTTCGTACACGGACTGCCTTTCCTGTTCCCTTTAGTGCTTCGGTTGCTTCGATCCTGTCGTACGTACCGTAGTTGGCCTCCGCCCGCCTGAGGAAGGCGGGACGGGGGGCGCGCGGTGCGAACGTCAGAACGGCAGGCCCGGGATGCCGCTTCCGCCGCCGCCCAGACCCTGCGCCAGCGGGCCGAGCTTCTGCTGCTGAAGCTGCTGCGCGTTCTCGTTCGCCGCCTGTACGGCCGCCACGACCAGGTCGGCGAGGGTCTCCGTGTCCTCCGGGTCGACCGCCTTCGGGTCGATCTTGAGGGCGCGGAGTTCGCCGGCGCCCGTCACGGTCGCCTTGACCAGACCGCCGCCCGCCTGCCCGTCGACCTCGGTCCGCGCGAGTTCCTCCTGCGCGTTCGCCAGGTCCTGCTGCATCTTCTGGGCCTGCTGGAGCAGCTGCTGCATGTTGGGCTGGCCACCACCGGGGATCACGATCAGCTCCTCTTTCGCGTCGTTCACCTACGAATTCTGGCGTTCAGCATGAGCCTACGTGGTCGGCCCGGCCGTCGCTCCAGCACTCTTTCGAGTGAGCCGGTCACGGTGCCATACCTGATCAAGGACGTCTTCCGAGCGGAAAAGAAACGAAAGCCCGGTCATCGCCACCCATTGGGCGGTAGGAATGGGGCGGCGCGACAGCTTTACAACCGCATCAGACGTCACGCGGGCACCCGTACGGTGTCACGCACCGTGATTGAAGGAGTGCCGGGTGAGCCAGCCGGAGATGCAGCCCGAGGGGCCGTCCCAGAGACCGCCCCACGACGGGCAGAGCGAAGGTCCCGCCGGGCTCGGTTTCGCCGGGCTGCGGCCCGGGGACCTCACCGGCCGCCCCTTCCCCCTCGGCGACTGGGGCGAGCCCGCGCCACGCCTCGACGAGCTGTACCGGTGGGTGGAGCAGGGGGCGCTGGAGACGGCGGCCTGGTATCTCGCCGACCGGGTATGGAAGCGGCGGGGTGCGCGGGCGCTGCGTACGGGCGCCGCGCTCGGGGCGGTCGCCGGGGCGGCGCTGCCGCTGCTGGACCTGACCGGGGTGATGGGCGAGGTGGCCCCCTGGGGTTACCTGGCGCTGCTGCTCGCGGTGGCGTGCGTGGCCGTGGACCGGTTCTTCGGGGTCACCTCGGGCTGGATAAGGGACGTCGCCACCGCGCAGGCCGTGCAGCGGCGGCTACAGGTGCTGCAGTTCGAGTGGGCGTCGGAGAGCGTGCGGGAGGTGCTGGGCCCGACGGAGGGGACGGCGAGCGAGGCGGCGGACCGTTGTCTGGGGGTGCTGCGCCGTTTTTCGGAGGACGTGACGGAGTTGGTGCGGGCGGAGACGACGGACTGGATGGTGGAGTTCCGGGCGGGGGGTGCGCCGTTGGGGATGCAGTCGGCGGGGGCGGGGGTGCCCCGGCAGGACGCGACGGTCCACCAGGGGCGGTTCGGGATCGCAGCACCGGGGGCACGACCGAACATGCCTCGGCAGCGGCCACCGGAGGCGCGGTGACCGGAGGCACGGCGAGGATGGTTTCCCTCAGGGTTCCCTCCCTGGCGAGCCTGTCCTGTAGAGGATCTCGGGGCCGTCCTCGCTACGACCATGCGATTCGACAGCTCCATGCTGGACTGCGCCTACCACGGTGACTTCATCGCTTACTGCCGTTTTGTTATGGAGTAACGCGAACGTGTCGCTGTTGTCCGATGGCCGGGATTACACCGGCGGCGTTGGCCGAGACTCGGGCAGATGGAGAGTCTTCGGGAACACCTGCGGCGTCGGCGCCGTGGTGCGGTACTGCTTGGTGTTCTGGGCCTGGTCCTGCTCTGGCTGTGCGTGTGGATCGCGGTCGGCAGTGACGCGGTCTCCGGCCGAGTGGGGGCAGTCGCGGGACTGGTCGTCTCCGTGCTCAGCCTGGCCTGCACGGTCGTACCGCCGCCCCGATGGCGGCCTGTTGACAGTCTGCAGAAACAGGCGCAGATGCTCGCTTCGGATGTCCGTGAGCAGTGGGAGGAGGAGACGGAGGCCCGTCGGCTTCGAGATCCCTCGGTGATCCCCCTGGAGTGGTCGGCGACCGACCGTCCGGTGGCGGACAGCTTCGAGTCCGTGCTCGGTGTCACGGGGGCCAGGTTCCGTCGGCAGGAACTCGAAGGGCGGCTGCATGGCGATTTCGAGACCGCGGCCGGGCTGTTGGCCGACGGATACCGCCGGGTGACCAGCGGACGCCTGGTGGTACTCGGCGAGCCCGGCGCGGGCAAGACGGTATTGGCGATCATGCTCCTGTTGGGGCTGCTGAAGGACCGCGCCGACGACGCCCCTGTTCCGGTGCTGCTGTCAGCCTCCTCCTGGGATCCCGTGGAGGACTCCTTGAAGGACTGGATCGTCCACACACTGGCGGCGGCGTACTTCCACGGCCGTGGCGAGATCCCGCGCCAGTTGCTGGCCAACGGACTGCTGTTGCCTGTTCTGGACGGGCTGGACGAGATGCCCGAACAGGCCCGGCGCAGCGCCGTCACCGGGATCAACGAGGCGTGCCGGGACGGCGGGGGCATCATCGTCACCTGCCGCGCAGCGGAATACCAGGACGTCATCGAGGGCGGAGAACCTGTACTGCGGCGAGCGCCAGTGGTGGAGGTCCGGCCGGTACCCGTCGACGTCGCCGTCACGTACCTGGACGGGGTCTCCCGCACGTCAGACCCCCGAACCGGTATCGAGACCGTCAAGGAGCGGATGAGGGCGGATCCCCAGGGACCGATGGTCAAAGCCCTGTCCACCCCGCTGATGCTGACACTGGCGCGGACGGTCTACCGAAATCACCTGGGAACTCCTGAGGAACTCCTGGCCTGCACCAGCCGGCACGGGGTGGAGGACCACCTCCTGGACAAGGCCATCGACGCTTCCTATGCCGACTGGGGCGAGCGTGACGCCCAACGGGCGCAGAAGTGGCTGGAATACCTGGCGCGCCATCTTCACCGGCACCGCGAACGCGACCTGGACTGGTGGCGGATGAGCGATCGACTGCTGTCCCGCTGGACCGGGCCGGTGGTGGGCATCACCCTTGGCGTCCTGATGATGATCCCGGTGTCTGTCGGCTGCTTCCTCCACAAGTCTGATGATCTTCCCGGAGCGCTGGGCATCGGCGCGGGCACGGGTGGCGTCTTCGCCCTGCTCACCATGTTCGTCTGGTTCGCGGTGCCCGAACGGCCACCGGGGCGGCTGTCGTTCACGTTGCGTGGATCCGCGGTCCGACTCCGGCGCGGCTTCGTCACCGGGGTGCTGCTGACCGCCGTCCCCGTCGTGCCGCTTCTGGCGGGGAGCGCGGTGGCCATCTCCGTCACCGACGGCTGGTACGCCGAGAACGTCTACGCCTTCGTTCGCCTCATCTGGATGGGCTTGGCCCTCGCAGCGTCCTTCGGCGCGGCCCTGGCCGCGTACAACTGGGTCGACGCGTCGCCGGAGCGCTCCTCCCGTACCACTCCACTCCGCCAGCTGCGGCAGGACCGTACCTCTTCGCTCGTGGCACCCCTGCTGGCGGGGGTCGTGCTGGCGACTTCGGTGTTGCCTCTCACGGTGGTCACACAGGCCGTGCACCTTCTGCTCGTATGGGCCGTGGCCGGGTGGTCCCACAAGCCCTACGGCGACGTCCTCCAACTCGGTATGGGTGGGTCCTTCGACGACGGAGTGTCTGTCACCGTACTCGTGCTGTCCCTGGCCGGTGCCGGGGTCGTCTTCGGTGTGCTGGTCCTGCTGACCCGTGCCTGGCCCCGCTTCCTGCTGGTCCGGCTCGCGCTCGGTGTACGTCGTCGACTGCCGTGGCGGCTGATGACCTTCCTCGATGATGCCCGTGACCGCCAACTGCTGCGGCAGAGCGGAAGCACCTACCAGTTCCGCCACATCCGTGTGCAGGAACGGCTGATCACTACGTCACAGATCGCCGACCGCCGCGCTCCCGACCCCGCGCGGGTCATCGCTCGCCGACGGGGACGGTTCGTCGTCAGTGGCGCGATCCTGATGTGCTGCCTGCTGCTGCTCGGCTACCTGCTGCCCGAAGACTCCTCGCGTGCCACCATGGCCACCGGCGCGGTCACCTCCATGACCTTCAATTCCGACGGTACTTCCCTGCTCACCGCCGGAGACGACGGCATACGACGCTGGGACACCGCCAGCGGTCAGGAAACCGATCGCGTGGACGGCGACCGTGCAGATCATGTGAGGTGCCTCGCCGACACCCGAGATCACGGAGTCGTCTCCTACCCGCCCGGGGGAAACCTCGGCCGGACGGTGAGGGTGCCTCACGACTACCAGCCCGTCGCCGATGCTTACTACTTCTTGTGCGATGTGAGCGAAGACGGAACGTGGCTGGCCGCGTCCACGTACTCCGGTTCCTACTCATGGACCCAAATGACCATTTGGAAGGCGAGCACAGGAGAACCGAGATCCTCGATCGACATTCCCGAAATTCCGGACTCCATGGCGCTGAACGCCGCCGGTACCCGTCTCACGACCGCTTACGTCGATAACAGCAAGGCGACCGTGACAACCTGGGACGTGTCCTCGCCGACCGGCAGGAGACTGGGCTCCAAGGACATCGATCTCGGTTCCTACGACTCCCCGTTCGCCGTGAACAACGAAGGAACCCGTCTCGTCGCGGTGAGCGACGCGGGCATCCGGGTGTGGAACACCGTGTCCGGCGATGCCGTCGGCTCGCCTTTCACCGGTGCCACGAGCAGGGTCGCGCGGGTGGCGCTCAGCCCCGGTGGAGGGGTTCTGGCGGCCATGGGCGTGGACGGCAGTACGCGGATCTGGACAGTCTGATCGCAGACCCGCGGCCACGGCTCGCCTGCCCGGTCATGGGCGGCGGTGGGCCAGCAGCAGTTCGTCGTCGGCCGGGTGAGAACGCCCTTGAGGCAGCAGCCGACTGCGGATCGAAGTCTCTGGCTGGCGGACTGGTGGTTGAGCTGGCGAAGTCGTTGGCGGAGAACAACTCCCTGAAGTCGGCCAGCGGCGCAGGGACTGGGCTCAACAGCTTTCGCGGACGCTGAGCAGGGCGGCTTCGTTCAGGCGACCTGTCCGCTTGATCGCGTGATATCGAGGGTGGCGGGCGTGATCGCGGGTGCCTGCGGCGATGTTGAAGTGCCCGGCGAGCCGGAGGGCGCCGGTGGCTTGGATGATGCCCGGCTGATCGTGTCGGAGCTGGTGCGTGATCAACCATGCCGTGCCGGAACGCTGCTTTGCCAGACCTGGCGGGGCTCGGCGGATCGACGTGGCGTTCAAGCTGTGGCCGAAGTGGCTGTTCATCGGCGTCACCGATGAGGATTCTTCCCCGCCGCTGCTTCCGCTGGGGGAGCCGTTCTCCCCAGGACTGGCAGGCGAGTTGTCGGAGGCTGTGCTGCCCGACAGCGGCCGGGGCATGCTGATCGTTCAGCGGCTGGCCACTTCCGTCTGGTGGACGCCGGAGGACAAGGGCGGCAAGACCGTATGGGTCCGCCTCGACCTTACCGACGATGCCGGGGGCAAGCCATTGCGGTGATCTTCGGGCCGTCATCTCCTTGTTGCTCCCTCGGGAGCGGATGACCGTCCGGGGCCGGAGGGCCGTCCCTCCGGTGCACGGGGCGCGGCTCCTTGGCTTGGGCCACCGGGTTCCCCACCCGGCACCAAGGGGCCGCGCTTCACAACCGAATGCGCAAGACCGGACCACCCCCTCGCCTGGCAGCAACTGGGGTGGTCCGGGGAGGGTACAGCGACCCCCGGGGTCGTTGTACTGTGCATCTGCCCTGGACCAAAAGAGAGTTGACGTTCCGTTACTTGGATCAGGACGGAGGTGGGCACAGTGGCGTACAACGTGGGGGTGGCCTGGTCTAGACAGCCACTGAATTTTCGCCGGGGACGGGCGTCTCCGTCACCCCGGTGCCGGAAACGCCACCTGGCTGCGTAGCCCCCTCGCGCCCACCGCTCGTACCCCGAAGAACACGTTGTCCTTGGACAGGGCCAGTTCGTGCGACGTCACGTCTCCCACGGGGACCACGTGGGTCCACTCCGGGGACGTCGTCTCGCGCCAGACGATCTCGTAGCCCGCCAGGTCCGGTTCGGTACCCCGCGTCCATGCCAGCTGCGTCGCGTTCGTCAGCGTCGACGTCAGGATCTTGGCGCCGCGTGGTGTGCCCGGGGCCTGGGCCAGCGTCCACAGGGCCGCCGCGTTCACCCTCGCCACCCGCGCGATGTACGGGAAGTCGCAGAACTCCGGCAGGTCTCCGTACTGTTTGCCGGTCTCGTCGACCCGTACGTCCTGGTGCTGGTGGGCGAAGTCCTCGGTCGGTTCGGTGAAGCGGGCGGCCGGGTAGCCGCGTTCCAGGAAGGGGATGTGGTCGCCGCCCCGGCGGTAGCGGTCCCTGCGGTACACCACCCGGACGTGCATCCCCGTCGCCTCGTTGTCGGCGACATCGCTCACGAAGCGGGCCAACTGCCGCGCCGGCGAGTCGTTCTCACCGCCCACCGAACGCCGTACCGCCGCCTCCTCCGGGGTCTCCGACGACGGGACCCCCTCCGCGAACAGGCGGATCGTGTACGGGTCCACGGTGCCGTCGTCCGCCTTCGGGCTGCCGACTATGTCGTTCGTGAACATGGCTTGGAGGTCCGTAGCGGACGACTTGAACTGTTGCGCCATGTACGTCGCCCCGTACAGGCCCTGCTCCTCCCCCGCCACCGCCGCGAAGACGATCGTCGCCGCCGGGCGGCGCTTCGCCATCACCCTCGCCAACTCCATGGCCACGGCCACGCCCGACGCGTCGTCGTCCGCGCCCGGTGCGTCCGAGACCGCGTCCATGACGTCCGTGGCGCGGGAGTCGTAGTGCCCGGAGACCACGTACACGCGCTCCGGGGCGATCGAGCCGCGCAAGGTCGCGACCACGTTCGTGATGCGCGTCGCCACCGGGATGCGGCTCGCCGGTTCCTGGATGTACGACTGGAGGTCCACCGTCATCCGGCCGGCCGACTCGGCGGCGTACGACCGGAGTTCGGCCGCTATCCAGTCCCTCGCCGCGCCGATACCGCGTACCGGGTCGTCCTGGGTGGAGAGGGTGTGGCGGGTGCCGAAGGAGGCCAGTTTGCGGACCGTCGTCTCGATTCGTTTCGGGTCGATCTCCCTCAGCAGGGCGCGGAGTTCGGGGGTCGGTCGCTGCGCGGTGGCGGGCGGACGCGAGCCGGACGACGCGGCGGCGGCCTGCGCGGGAGTGACAGTCGCGGCGGAAGCAGCCGCCGTTGCCGTCAGGACGGTTCTTCTGCTGGGTCGGCGCATGCGCCCCATGGTTGTGTACGCGTCAACCAGGGACAAGAGGGCACCATTGTTGAAGCGGTTGCCGCTACTCGTTGTGGTGACCACTGTTCGCCGAGTAGCCTTCAACCTCCTTTCGGACAGGCACAGTTGACAGCGGGGGAGTTCCGCAATGCCATCCGACGACGACAGACCCGACAGCCCCGACGGACCCGACGGGCTGCGCAACTTTCCCGGCGACCGTGCCATCGACTTCATCCGCGAGTTCCGGTCGGCCGTGGTCCCCGACTACGGCAGCCGCGCGAGCCTCGACACCAGCCCGCCTCTCTTCGTCCTGCGGGTGCCGGAGACGACGTACCAGACCGGTGTGCAGCGCATCGTCGACCCGCTGATCGACGCGCTGCGCACCGACAGCTCACGACGCGTCCCGTACGCCCATCTCACCACCGCCGGCGACCACGACCTGCTCTCCACCGAGGCCGGGACCGAGCTGAGCCGGGGTGCCACGGGGCATCTCACCCCGGACCGGTACCCGTACTTCCACGTCATGCGGGACCTCGTCACGTACATCAAGGACAACCCCGGCAGCTGGACGCACGGCTCGTGGGAGAAGGAGCTGCGGAGACACGCGAGTGAGCGGCGCGCCCAGCGTGGCGGGCTGCTGGCCTTCACGCGGATGGACGCCCCGGATGTCGGCGCGGCGCTCGGCGGGATGGCCGGGCTGCTGACGAAGCTGTCCTGGTTGTCGTTCGTGCAGCGCGGGCCCCGCCGGGTGTGGGCGGCCTGGATCTCGCGCAGGGTGATGCGGGGCTGGCTCGGCAGCGAGCAGCCGGCCGCGAGCGGGCAGAACCTCTTCAAGGTGATGGACGACGTGGGTGCCGAGCGCGCGCCTCATCTGCGCAATCCGAACCATCCCGAGCACGGGGGCGCGCTCCGCGAACTCGACTCGTTCGTGCTGCGCGCGCTGCTGGAGGATCTGAGCCGGCCGCCGGTCGGCCGGTTCCGGCCCGGGCGGCGGCGCCGGACCGCCCGACCCGTGATCATCGTGGAGATCCCGCCTCCCGGTGCTCCTGGCGCCCGCGCCGCCGAGCGGTTCCTGCGCGCCCTGCACCAGTGCCAGCACGGCCCCCGCTCCACCGCCCGGCCGCCGGGCCCGCTCGTCGTGGCCGTCGGCACGCCCTCCGACGCCCTCCTGAAGGATCTGGGCGCGAGCACGACACCCGCCTCGATGGAGATGGCCGTACGCCTCGTCGAGTACTCCTTTCCGGAGGCGGCCGGGCATCTCACCGACAACGGCGGCCCGCCGGTCCTGGTGTCCCTCAAGGAGAGCGAGTTCGCCGGGGACGGGACGTATGTCGGCCGGCTCAAGCCCAAGACCTTCACCTTCCACCGGTACGTGCCCACCTCGGTCGTGGCCGGGGCGGCCGTACTCGCCGTGCTCGCGGCGGGCCTGATCGTCCCGCGCGTCATCGGGACGCCCACCGACTGCCTCGGCGGCACCGACTCGGTGGCCGACTCCGATCCCGGCGGGAAGATCCCCGTGGATGCCGTGGCCTGGTACGGGGCGGCCATGGCCGCGATCAGGGCCGAGAACTCGCAGGTCGAGGAGTACGTCAAGGCCGGGCGGGAGGTGCGGACCGTCGTCGTCTTCATCGCCCAGATTCCCAGCACCGAGATCCAGACCCGTTTCGACGGCACCATCCCCGAACTGCGCGGCATCGCCATGTGGCAGCGCACCCTGAACGAGGCCGCCGCATCCAACTCCACCCTCGTGCCCCTGCACGTCGACGTCCGCGAGACCGGCGAGGGGTTCCGGAACGCCGAGGCCATGGCCGAGGCCCTCGTCCGTGAGGTGCGCGCCGAGCGGAACCGGCCCGAGCGCAAACGGATCGTCGGTGTGCTGGCCTACGCGCAGAGCCGGGACGTGACCCAGGCCGCGCTCCAGGTGCTCGGGCGGGCCCGGATTCCGACCATCGGCACCACCGCCACCGCCGACGAGATGGCGGAGGGCGACGCGAGCTTCAGCTACTGGCCGTTCACGCCCGCCAATTCGCGCGAGGCCCGGATCGAGGCGGACTTCGCCGACCGGAAGAACATCGTCGCCCTGCCCGACAGCGAGGACGAGTGCGCACCGGCCGCCCACGCCATCGTGGTCGAGAGTTCCCCGGACCTCTACAGTCGCAGTCTCACCGCCCGCTTCAGGGCGGACTTCCCCGGTGGCGAGACTGTGTTCAACTTCAACCAGGACGGCGTCTTCGACCCCCCGGCCCCCGACGCCAAGGCCAATCTGAGCAGCGCCGACGTTCTCGCGCGCATGATCTGCGACACGCTCGCCGAGCGGCCGAGGTCGGTCGTGTACTGGTCGGCGCGGGCCAAGGACTTCACGGCGTTCGTCAACTCCATGGATCTGGAGGGCACTTGTCTCGGCCAGGACATCACCGTCCTCGGCGGCAACGAGCTGACCAACGTGGCCCAGACCGGTGTCTTCCGGAACAAGAACTGGCTGCGGCTGTACTACTCCGCGCACCGGATGCCGGACGACGCCTCGGGCGGGGCGAGCGTCAAGACCCGGCAGTTCGTACGGGAGTACAAGGACTTCGTGGCCGACACCACCGAGGGCACCGATCCCTGGCGGCAGGACGGCCACTCGGCGGTCTCGTACGACGCCTTCCACGTGCTGAGCCAGGCGGTGTCCGAGGCCTACCAGAGCGACCCCGACATCACCCGCAACTCCGTGCTCATCGAGCTGCGCAACGGGGTCCGCTTCGACGGGGCGACCGGTTCCGTCTCCTACGCCGAGGGCAGCAACGCGCCGCCCGTCGACAAGACACTGGTCCTGCTGCGCCAACTGGCGGACGGGCCACGGGCGGTGGTGGCGTGCGGCGCGTACGGGGAGGGCGAGTCGAGCGCGAAACAGGGACCGCCGTGCGCGTCCTGACCCGACCTCACCTCACGTTCCGTCCAGGCCCAAAGCCCCGTACGGGCAAGAAGTCCCGTGCAGGCAAGAAGTCCCGTGCGGGCAAAGGAAGTTCGCCTGCCGGTCAGCTCGCCTTCGGGTACGTCGGCGTAGGCGGCGAGACCGACGGGCTGGAGGTCGGCGCGGGGGACCTGACGGGTGCGGTGTCCTCGTCGCCGTTCAGCAGGGCGACGACGGAGGCGCCGGCCGCGAGGGTGACGACCAGCGCGGCGGCGCCGAGCGCCAGCGACAGCCGGGATCTCCTGGCGGGCTCGGCCCGCTGCGCCCGCCCCACCCGGTAGGCATCGGACGTGCCGGGGGGCGACATGCTCCACGCGACCGGCACGACCGGCTCTTCGAGCGCCGGGTCCCCGTCCCCGGGCCAGACAGGGGGCCGCTGGCCGCCTCCGGGGACGGAGGCGAAGGGCTGCGGATGGTGCGCGGGGTGGCCCTGGGCCGGATGCGCGGGCGGGGCGTCGGGCGGGGCGTGCTCGGGCGGGACATGCTCGGGCGGCGCGTGCTCGGGCGGGGCATCCCCCGCCTCCCCCACTGTCTCCTCCCCGGCCGTCTCCTCCCTCGCCGTCCCCTCCCCCGCCTCCGCTTCCACCTCCAGCAGCCGCACCGCGTGCCGTCCCAGTCGGGCGACCAGCGGACCCGGCAGCCAGGTGTCCCGCTCGTACCCGTCCGCGACGGCGTCCGCCGACACCCCCGTACGGCGCAGGATCTGTTCCGGGGTGGGGCGCTGGGCCGGGTCCTTGCTCAGGCAGTCGCGGACGAGGTCGAGCACGCCCCGCGGGACCCCTTCCAGGTAGGGCTCCTCCCGGACCATGCGGAACCTCAAGGCGATGGCGCTCCTGCCGGTCACGCCGAAGGGCTGGGCGCCCGTGGCGGCGTATGCGAGGACGGCGCCCAGGGAGAAGACGTCCGTGGCGGCGGTGACCGGGTCGCCGTGCAGTTGCTCGGGCGCCATGTACCCGGGGTGGCCAATGGGATCGCCGTCGCCGGTGAGCCCGCCGCCGGTGAGCCCGTCGCCGGTGACGGTCTCCAGGGCGCGGGCGACACCGAAGTCGACGACGCGGGGCCCGTCGATGGTGACCAGGACGCTGGACGGCTTGAGGCCGCGGTGGACGATCCCGGCGCCGTGGATGTCCTGGAGGGCGTGCGCGAGCCCGGCGGCGAGGATGCGCAGCGAGCGCTCGGGCAGCGGCCCGTGGTCGTACGGGACGATCTGACGCAGGCTCGGCCCGGCGACGTACCCGGTGGCGGCCCAGGGCACGGGGGCCTCGGTGTCGGCGTCGAGCACGGGCACCGTCCAGCGCCCCCCGACGCGTCGCGCGGCGGCGACCTCCTGCCGGAACCGGTCCCGGAACCCGTCCTGCTCGGCCAGTTCCCGCCGGACGACCTTCACGGCGACGGCCCGCCCCTGCTCGGACCGCGCGAGATACACCTGCCCGGTCCCGCCCGTCCCGCCCCCGCCCGGACCGGCTGTACCACCCGCACTGCCTCTACGGCGGGTACTGCCCGCACCGCCCACACCACCGTTTGTGCCCGCACCGCCCGCACTGCCTGGACCGCGGGTACTGCCCGCACCACCGGGACTACCTGCACCACCCCCCCCCCCCCCCCCCCCCCCCCCCCCCCCCCCCCCCCCCCCCCCCCACCCCCCGCCCACCCCACC
>Ga0307513_10007508_pt1 | contig 14113 bp, 14 predicted proteins | sample 15_EM_MG_FD_202174 | JGI IMG/M metagenome (GOLD analysis project Ga0307513, IMG submission 202174) | Populus trichocarpa ectomycorrhiza microbial communities from riparian zone in the Pacific Northwest, United States - 15_EM | ecosystem: Host-associated > Plants > Roots > Unclassified | place... | reverse complement strand
GTGTGCTCACGCACACGGTCGACCATGTGCGTGAGCACATGACGGTGTGCGTGAGCGGCGGGGACAGGGCCCGCCCGCACTCCCGGTGCGCACATAGCTGCTCCCCGGATTGTGTGGTCCGGACACACCTGGCCCGGCCCCTTTCCCACCTACCGTTCCCGTCCATGGCGCTCCTGGACGGCAAGACGGCACTGGTCACGGGTGCGGCATCCGGCATCGGTGCCGCATTGGCCCGACGGCTGGTGGCGGACGGTGCGCACGTGCTGGCCGTCGACCGGGACGAGGTGGGGCTGAAGGCGCTGGCCGAGGTCCTGCCCGTCGAGACGGTGGTGTGCGACCTGTCCGATCTCGACGCCGTCGACGCGTTGCCGGCAACGGTGGACGTGCTGGTGAACAACGCCGGGCTGCAGCACGTGGCGCCGGTGCACGAGTTCGACCCGGACCGGTTCTCCCTGGTCCTGCGCGTGCTGCTGGAGGCGCCGTTCCGGCTGGCCCGGCGCACCCTGCCGCACATGTACGCGCGCGGCTGGGGCCGGGTCGTGAACATCTCCAGCGTGCACGGGGTGCGTGCCAGCCCGTTCAAGGCCGCGTACGTGAGCGCCAAGCACGGGCTGGAGGGCTTGTCGAAGGTGATCGCGCTGGAGGGCGCCGCGCACGGCGTCACCAGCACCTGCATCAACCCCGGGTACGTGCGCACGCCGCTGGTGGAGCGGCAGGTGGCCGATCAGGCCCGCACGCACGGGATCCCGGAGTCCGAGGTGGTCGAGCGGATCATGCTCGCCCCCGCCGCCGTGAAGCGCCTCGTCGAGCCCGACGAGGTCGCGGAGCTGGCCGCCGTGCTGTGGGGACCGGCATCGGCGTCGCTGACCGGCGGAAACCTGACGATCGACGGCGGCTGGACCGCCCACTAGTCCTACCCGCCCCGGGCCTCCTTCGTCGGCCCTTCCATCCCCCTGCTAACCGGAGGATCCCATGCCCGAGAAGGGCCGCACGAACATCGTGCGCGTGGTCGCCGCCAGCATGGCCGGCACCACCGTCGAGTGGTACGACTTCTTCCTCTACGGCGTCGCTGCGGCGCTGGTGTTCGGCAAGGTCTTCTTCCCCGGTTCCGATCCGGCGGCGGGCACGTTGCTCGCGCTGGGCACGTTCGCGATCGGGTTCATCGCGCGGCCCATCGGTGGGCTGGTGTTCGGGCACTTCGGCGACAAGGTCGGGCGCAAGCAACTGCTCGTCCTGTCGCTGCTGCTGATGGGTGTCTCGACGTTCGCGATCGGGCTGCTGCCCGGCTACGCGACGATCGGCATCGCCGCGCCCCTGCTGCTGACGCTGCTGCGGTTGGTGCAGGGATTCGCGCTCGGCGGCGAGTGGGGCGGCGCGGTGCTGATCGTGTCGGAGCACGGCGATCCGGCCCGACGCGGGTTCTGGGCGAGCTGGCCGCAGGCCGGCGCCCCGGCGGGCCAGCTGCTGGCCAATGGGCTGCTCGCGCTGCTCGCGGCCGTCCAGGCCGAGGCCGACTTCCTCGCGTGGGGCTGGCGGATCCCGTTCCTGCTCTCCGCGGTGCTGGTGCTGATCGGGCTGTGGGTGCGGCTGTCGGTGGAGGAGTCGCCGGTGTTCCGCGCAGCGCAGGCCGCAGCCGAGCACCAGGTGGAGGAGCGGCTGCCCATCGTGCAGGTGCTGCGCGAGTACCCCCGCGAGGTGCTGACGGCCATGGGCGCGCGGTTCGCCGAGAACGTCGCGTACTACATCTTCACGATCGTCGTGACGACGTACGCGACGAAGCAGCTCGGGCTCTCCAGCTCGTTCGTGCTGGGCGCGGTGCTGATCGGGGCCGCGGTGCACCTGGTGACGATCCCGCTGTGGGGCGCGCTGTCGGACCGCTTCGGGCGGCGGCCGATCTACCTCATCGGCGCGGCCGGGGTCGGGGTGTGGGCGTTCGCGTTCATCGCCCTGCTGAACACGCGCAGCTTCGGCGCGGCGGTGCTGGCGGTGGTCGGCGGGTTGCTCTTCCACGGCGCCATGTACGGGCCGCAAGCGGCGTTCCTCTCGGAGCTGTTCGGCACCCGCGTGCGCTACTCCGGTGTGTCGATCGGCTACCAGCTCGCCTCGATCCTGGCCGGCGGGTTGGCCCCGATCATCGCCGTGGCGCTGGTGAACGCGACCGGCAGCGGCTACGCGATCTCGGTGTACGTGCTGGTGGCAGCCGTGGTGACGATCGGGGCGGTGGCGACCTACGCCGAGACCCGCCATCGTGACCTCGCCGCCGACCCGGCCGTCGGGGCGTCGAAGGCTGACACCATGACGAGGTGACCGACCCGGCCGTCGAGCTGCTGCGCCTGCTCGCTCAGGACGTGTCCGCGGACCACCTGGACGAGCGGGCGCGGCAGCTCGGTGCGCCTGCGGACGTGCACGGGCTCGCGCTGCAGGTGCGGGCCGCCGTCGACGCGCACCGCCGGCGCGAGACCGAGCTGACCGCGCTCGTCGACACCGCCCGCGACCTCGCCTCCGCCGGCGATCCCGGCGGCGTGCTCGACGCGATCGTGCGCCGGGCGCGCAGCCTGCTCGGCACCGACGTCGCGTACCTGACCCTGGCCGACGCCGAGCGCGGCGACACCTACATGCGGGCGACGGCCGGCTCGGTGTCGGCGCGGTTCCAGGAGCTGCGGCTGCCCGCCGGAGCGGGGCTGGGCGGGCTGGTCGCGCAGACCCGCCGCCCGTACTGGACAGCCGACTACCCGGGCGACGAGCGCTACGCCCACACGTCCGAGATCGACGGGGCCGTCGAGGAGGAGGGGCTGGTCGCGATCTGCGGCACCCCGTTGCTGGTGGACGGCGAGTTCGTGGGTGTGCTGTTCGCGGCGAACCGCGCGCGGCGCCCGTTCTCCCGGGCGGAGGTGGCACTGCTCGGCTCGCTGGCCGCGCTGGCCGCCGTCTCGCTCGTGCAGGCCCGCCGGGCCGCGGAGACCGCCGCCGCGCTGGCGGAGCTCTCGGTCGCGCACGCCGGCATCCAAGAGGCTGCCCAGGCGCACGACCGGTTCACCCATGTCGTGCTCTCCGGCGGTGGCGTCGACGACATCGCCGCGGCGCTCGGCGAGCTGCTCGACTGCTGGGTCGTCGTGCTCGATGCCGACGGGCAGCGCGTCGCCGCGCACGGGACCGCTCCGGAGACCGATCTCGCACGTGCCGGCGCGGTGCGCCGGTCCGCGGAGACCGGTCGGCTCGCGGAGGCCGACGGAACGGGCGCCGTCGTCGTGCGGGCCGCCGGTCAGGAGCTGGGCGCGATCGTGCTCGGCGCCGTCGACGTCGACGGCGGCCGGGCCCGCACCGTCGAGCGCGCAGCGATGGTGACGGCACTCGTGCTGCTGTTCAAGCTGCGCGCCGCCGAGTCCGACCAGCGGGTGCGCACCGACCTGCTGGCCGACCTGCTCGCCCGCTCCGCCGGCGACCTGGACGCCGGGCTGGTGGAACGCGGCCGGCTGCTCGGGCTGCGGCTGCAGCGCCCGCACGTGCTCGTCGTGACCCGCGCGCCGGCCCGGGCGGTGGTGCTCGCCGCGACGGACGCCGGCGGCGGGCGCGGGCTGGTGAGCACGCGCGGCGACGAGCTCGTCGCGGTCGTGCCGGGCACCGATCCGTCCGCGGTGGCGGCGACCGTGGGCGCTGCCGATCCGGCGGCGACGGTGGCCGCGGCCGGTCCGGTCGTGCCCGGTGCCGGCCTGCGCGATGCGCTGGACGAGGCCCGGCGCACCGCCACCGCGCTGGTCGCACTGGGCCGGCGCAGCGGCTCGGCCCGCGAGCTGGGGTTCGCCGGGCTCGTCGGCGGCCCCGCCGATGTCGACGGCTACGTGCGCGGTGTACTCGGACCGGTGCTCGACCACGACTCCACGCGCGGCACCGACCTGCTCGGCACGCTGGAGGCGTGGTTCGCGGCGGGCGGCAGCCCGCGGCACGCGTCGAGCGCCCTGCACGTGCACGTCAACACCGTGGCGCAACGGCTGGAACGGGTGTCCGCGCTGCTCGGCGAGGACTGGACGCGGCCGGAGCGGGCACTCGAGGTGCAGCTGGCACTGCACCTGCGCAGGCTCGGCGACGGTGCGCCGCTACGTTCGCCCCATGCGCCCTGATCTGGTGGCCGCGATGCGGGCCGAGTCGGCCCGGTTCGCCGACGCGCTCGCGGCGGCGGACCCGGCCGCTCCCGTCCCGACCTGCCCCGAGTGGACGGCTGCCGATCTGCTCTGGCACCTGACCGAGACGCAGGTGCTCTGGGCCGTGGTCGTGCGCGACCGGCTCGCCGAACCCGGCCCGGCACAAGCCGCGAAACCGCCGCGACCCGCCGATCACCGGGAGCTGGTGGCGTTGGCCCGCGACACCACGGCGATGCTGGCCGCGGCCCTCGACGACGCCGACGACGCCGAGCCCGTGTGGACGTGGTTCCCGGGCGAGCACACCGTCGGGTTCGTCCGACGCCGGCAGGCCCACGAGGCGCTCATCCACCGGATCGACGCCGAGCTGGCCGCGGGCGGCCCGGTCTCTCCCGTCGATCGGTACCTGGCCACCGACGGCGTCACCGAGGTGCTCCACCTGACGTGCGACGACACGCCCTCATGGGCGTCCCGCGTGCCGGACGGCCCCCTCGGGGAGATCACGACCACCGACACGGACGCGAGCTGGCTGGTGCGGCTCGGCCGGCTCACCGGCACGTCACCGCGCACCGGCGACGTCTGGGACTTCGCCGCGCTCACGTGGGCGACCGAGGGCACGCCGGCCTTCTCCGTCTCGGGCTCCGCCGCCGACGTCGACGCCTGGCTGTGGAACCGCGCCGCCGACACCGCCGTCACCCGCAGCGGCGATCACGCCGCGTTCGACGCGCTGGTGCGCGACGGCCTGGTGTAGCCAGGACTCATACTGCGGCCACCGGGACGGTCGCGCGCGCCTGCAACGTGACCTTCACCCACCGGACGGCCGCGGCGAGGCCACCGAGCAGCGCCGCCATCACGAGCCCGGCGATGAACGCGCGGATCGGGTCGCCGCCGACGAGCGGGGCGATCACCAGGCCGGCGAGCAGCATGTAGAGCGACCAGACCAGCGAGGTCACCGCGGCCCACGGCACGAAGCGGGTGAACGGGACGCCTGCGCGGCCGGCCGCGGCGGTCGACACCAGCCGTCCCATGGGCACGAACCGAGCGCCGACGATCACCGCGCCGGGCCGTTCCCGGACGGTCGCGGAGATCCACGCCGTCATCGCGATGTCCGGCAATGTGCGGGTGGTGCGGCCGACCCGCCACATGAACATGTCTCCGACGACGGCACCGGCGAAGGCGGTCAGGACCAGCCCGGCGACCAGCCACCACTGGTGTGCTGCGGCGGCGAGCCCGAACGCGGACATCAACGCAGCCTCGCTCGGCACCATCGGGAACGGCGCGTCGAGCAGCACCAGCACGGCCAGCGCGGGCAGCAGCAGCGGGCTGTGCAGCAGGAGCGAGAGATCGAAGTCCACGAGAAGGACTCTCGTCGGGCGGCGTCCTCAGCACAGTGGTGCGAACGGCCCGTCCGGGGTGGGGAGATCCCTACCCCGGCTTGTCGAGCAGCTCCCGCAAGGTCGCGAGCCCGTCGACGACGGCCGTGCGCTGCGCCGGAGTCGCGTGGCGCAGCGCAGCGACCAGGCCGCCGTACGGGCTGACACGCAGCCGACGCACGTACTCCTCGACGGGCGGGGTGACGGTGATGCGGCTGATGCGGCGGTCGCGGTCGTCCCGGTTGCGGCGGACGAGCGCCTGGGCTGCCAACCGGTCGACGATGCCGGACGTCGTGCTGTGGCTCAGGTGCAGCCGCTCCGCGAGCTCGGTGATGGTGGCCGGGCCGTCCTTGACCAACGCGGCCATCGCGGCCATCTGCGGCCCGGTGAGGCCGGCGTTGACGCCGTCGCGCGGCTCCGGCCCGCCGCCCAGCAGGAGCCTGCGCAGGGCACGGACGTGCTCCATGACGTCCTCGGCGAGTGCGGGCACCGGATCGTCGGGATCGGGGCCGATGGCCGGGACGGACATGGCGGCACCCTATCCATCTCAGGTACGTTCGATGCGACGCGTCGTATACGACGGATTTGAGGAGGCGCCATGGCGACCGCCCGGAAGGTGCAGACGGCGACCGGCGACCCGGCCTGGCTCGTCGACCGTTACGACGACGTGCGCGCCCTCCTGCAGGAGCGCCTGCTCGGGCGCGCCCACCGGGATCCCGAGCACGCGTCGCGCACCTCGCGCTCCGCGCTGTTCGGCGGGCCGATGGGCGTCGATCCCGTGGCAGAGGCGGCTCACTCGGCGCAGCGTCGCCGGCGCCTCGCGCCGGCGTTCTCCGCCCGGCGGGTCGAGCTGATGCGCGCCCGGATCCGCGAGCTGGCGAGCGGCCTCGTCGACGACATGGTGCCTGCCGGCCCGTCGGCGGACCTGCATGAGGCCGTCGCGTTCCCGTTGCCCTGCCTGGTGATCTGCGAGTTGCTCGGGGTGCCCTACGCCGACCGCGAGGCGTTCCGCCGCTGGGCCGACGAGGCCGCCGACACCGTCGACGAGCAGCGTTCCCGGCAGGGTCTCGGCGCCCTGTGGTCGTACATGCACGGGCTGGCCGGGGAGAAGCTCGCCCACCCGGCCGACGACGTGCTCTCCGATCTCGTGGCCGCCGCGGAGACATCGGACCCGGCCACCGAGGTCGCCGCGCTGGGCGCGGGCCTGCTCTTCGCCGGCTTCGAGACGACGGTGGCGGCGATCGACCGGGCCGTCCTGCTGCTCACCACCCATCCCGAGCAGTGGCGGGCGCTCTGCGCGGATCCCGGGCTGCTGCCCGCGGCCGTCGAGGAGACGCTGCGCGCGGGCTGGCCGGCGAGCCTTCGCGCGCGGACCGACGGTGGCCTGCCGCGCTACGCCGCACAGTCGCTGGAGCTCGGCGAGGTCACCGTCGCCGAGGGCGACCTGGTGCTGCTCGGGGTGGAGGCGGCCAACCACGACGTCGACGCGTTCGACGATCCCGAGCGCTTCGACATCACGCGCTCCCCCAACCCGCACCTCACGTTCGGCCACGGGCCGCGGTTCTGCCAGGGCGCCGCGCTGGCCCGCGCGGAGCTGACGGAAGTGCTGACCGCACTCGCCGACCGTGCTCCCGACCTGCGGCTCGCCGTGCCCGTCGACGAGCTGCGACTCGTGCCGGACCGGCTGGTCAGCGACGTGGTCGCGCTGCCGGTGACCTGGTAGGTCACTTGCCGGCGAGCCGCTCCACCACGGGCGCGAGCTGCTCGAAGAACGCCTGGTTCACCGAGATCGACGAGACGCCGATGGTCTCGCGGCGGCGCTCCAGCTCGTCGACGATCTCGTCGGTGGTGCCGCGCAGCATGGTCATCGAGTCGGCCGCGATGAGGTCCTTCGCCTCGGCGCCGATGAAGTGCTTCGTCCACGGCGGCACCTCGTCACCGACCACGAAGATGTTCATGGCCAGCTCGATCTCCGCGGCCCGCTCCCCTGCCTCCGCGCGGACGGACGCGGCCATCGCCTCGAGCTCCGACCGCGGCGCGAGCGCATCGGCGGCGAGCGTGACGGTGTCGGCGAGGCGCGCGGCCACCGCGCGGGACTTCGGCCCGCCCGCGGCCATCAGGATCGGCGTCCGGACGGTGTCGCCGTCCAGCTCGCGCAGGGTCGCCACGGTCTGCTCCACCTGCGCCAGGCGCTCGGCGGCGCTGCCGTAGGGCATCCCGACCGTCGCCGCCGCCTCCTTGACCGCCGGCCGGCCGGTGCCGATGCCCAGGTCGAACCGGCCGCCGGTGAGCACCGAGACGCTGTGCGCCTCCCACGCCGCCTGGTAGGGCGTGCGCAGGGGCCCGGCCAGCACGAACGTGCCCACCCGGAGGCGCTCCGTCACGTGCGCCGCCAGCGTCAGCGACGGGAACGGCGAAAGCAGCTGGATGCCGTCGGGCATCAGGAGCGACGAGTACCCCAGCTCCTCGATGCGCCGCGCGGTGGCGATCCACTGATCGGGCCCACCCTGCGGGGTCGCGACGACTCCGAAGCTGAACGGCTTGGTCGGGATGTCCATGACAGCGCCTCCATCGATCGATCTCTAATGTTTGATGTCTAATCATTAGAGATGCGGAAGATACTGTCAAGGGGCAGTTCTCAGCCGTTTCCCAGCGAGAAGACGATCACCGCCATGAAGGCCAGATTGATGAAGTAGGCCGCTTCGACCAGCGCCACCCAGATCATCGCGTTGCCGGTGAGCCGCCCGGCCGCCGCGGGCTGGCGCGCGACGCCGGAGACCACCGCCGAGCCGATGTTGCCGTTACCCGTCGCGGCACCGATCGCGCCGCCGGCGAGGATGGCCCCGCCCCCGATGAACGCGCCGGCCTTGATCAGCCCCGCGTCCGTGATACCGCTCGCCACCTGCGCCAACACCATCGACGTGGACATGGGCTCCCCCTTTGCAACCAATGTTCGCGAATCTTGTTCGCAATCCCACGCTAGCGTTCGCGAACGACGTTCGCAACAATGCCCCGCTATGAGCTCACCCACGGACTCGATCTGGCTGCGGCCCGAGTCGGCCGGCGTCGGCCGGCCGGCCGAGCACACACGGGCCGACATCGCGGCCGCCGCCATAGCGGTCGCCGAGGCGGGCGGATTCAAGGCCATGACGATGCGCGGGGTCGCCGCCGAGCTCGGCACCGGCGCCGCCAGCCTCTACCGCTACGTCCGCAACCGCGGCGAGCTGCTCGAACTCGTCGCCGACCACCTCTACGGCCGGCTCCCTCTGCGTCGCACCGGCAAAGGTCCACGGGCCGACACGATCGAGGTGCTGATGGAGGGCTTCCGGCAGCTGCGGGAGCAACTCTGGTTCGCCGACCTGCTGATGGAAAGACCGTTCGTCACCGGCCCCGGCTCGGTCCGCATGCTCGAGCACTATCTGACCGTGCTCGACACCAACTCCGCATCCGGGCCGGAGAAGATGGAGGCCGTCGGTGTCATGGCCGGCATGGTGATGAACTACTCCAGCTTCGTGCTCCACCGGAACATGCCGGAGCTGATCGCCAACCAGGCGCTGTACCTCACGCACGTGGCGCAGGGCGGCGAGCATCCGCACATCGCCGCGGTCTTCGCCACCCCGCACGTCGGCGGCGCCGGCCAGGAGCCACCGGAGGCAACGCTCGAACGGATCCTCGGCCAGGTCTACGACGGGATGTTGGGCGCTACCGACCCCCCGGCCGACCCCACGTCCGGCCCGTAGCGGCGCAGCACCCGCTCGCGCACCTCGGGATCGGTGCGCGGCACGGGTTCCAGGAAGATCTCGTCGAGATCGGGGAACTCGGCCCGCAGGTCCGCATCGATGGCGACGCAGGCCCGTTCGAGATCGGCGGCGCCGAGCGCGTCGTCGAAGTCGAGTCGGGCGCACACCAGCACCTGATCGGTGCCCAGCTGCATGGTGAGCAGGTCGACCACCTGCTCGACCTCCGGCCGGGCGTTCAACCGGTCGCGCACGGCGTAGACCAGCCGGGCGTCGGCCTGCCGGCCGATCAGCAAGCCCTTGTTGGTCGAGCCCAGGATGTACGCGACGCCGGCCAGCAGCAGGCCGATCAGCAGCGACGCGATCCCGTCCCAGAGGCCGGAGCCGGTGAGCTGGTGCAGCCCGACCCCGGCGAAGGCGATGACGAGCCCGATCAGCGCCGCGCTGTCCTCGAAGAACACCGTCTTCACCGTCGGGTCGTCGGTGGCGCGCAGGAACTCCCGGACGGACTGGTGGTGCGCCGTCGACTCGGCCCGGACCTGGCGCGCCGCCTGCAGCCAGGAGATCCCCTCGATGACGAACGACGCGCCCAGCACGGCGTAGGCGAGCCAGGCCAGCGTCTGCTCCCCCTCCTCGCCGATGATCGTGCGCACGCCCTCGTAGATGGCGAAGACCCCGCCGGACACGAAGATCGACACCGCCGCGATGAGCGACCAGAAGAAGCGCTCCTTGCCGTAGCCGAACGGATGGCGGCGGTCGGGCCGGCGCTCCGAGCGGCGCAGCGCCGTGAGCAGCAGGCCTTCGGTGGCGGTGTCGGCCGCGGAGTGCGCCGCCTCGGCGAGCATCGCCGCCGAACCCGTCAACAGCCCGGCGACGAGCTTCATCACGCCGATCGCCGCGTTGGCGCCGAGCGCCACGAGCACCGTGAGCGTGCTCTCTCCCCCACCACTGTCGGCCACGGTCGATAGTGTCGCCCCATGGCTGTGATCACGCACCGCACGGTCGACGCCGGGGGGATCCACCTGCACGTCGCCGAAGCCGGCCCCGCCGACGGGCCGGTGGTCCTGCTGCTCCACGGCTTCCCGGAGTGCTGGTACTCCTGGCGGCACCAGCTCGTCGCGCTCGGCGACGCCGGCTACCACGCGATCGCGCCCGACCAGCGCGGCTACGGCGAGAGCGACGCGCCGGAGGCGATCGACGCCTACTCGGTGCTGCAGCTGGTCGGCGACGCGATGGGCGTGCTCGACGCGGTCGGCGCCCAGCGGGCGATCGTGGTGGGACACGACTGGGGCGCGACGGTGGCATGGCACACGGCGTTGCTGCGGCCGGACCGGGTGCGCGGGGTACTGATCCTGTCGGTGCCGCTGGAGCCGCGCTCGAAGCGGCCGCCGACCGAGGCACTCGCGCGCCGCTTCGGGCCGCAGCACTACATGCTGCACTTCCAGACGCCCGGGGTGGCCGACGCCGAGCTGGGCGCCGATCCGCGGGCCTTCCTGCGCCGGATGCTCACCGCCACCTCGGGTTCGGGCAGCCCGGCCGCGCCGCCCGTGAGCACGGGATTCCTCGACGGCATGCCGGAGCCGACCGCGCTGCCGGCGTGGCTCACCGAGGAGGACCTCGACGCCTACACGGCGTCGTTCACACCGCGCGGCTTCACCGGCGGGCTCAACTGGTACCGCAACCTCGACCGCAACTGGGTGCTCACCGCGGCCTGGCGGGACGCTCTCGTCACCCCGCCGGCGCGGTACGTGACGGGCGAGTTCGATCTCGTGGTCCGGGGGCGCACGGCCGAGCAGCTCGCCGAGACGATGGCCGCCACGGTGGCCGATCTGCGCGGCATCACGGTCCTCCCCGGCTGTGGACACTGGACCCAACAGGAACGACCCGATGAGGTGAACTCCGCGCTCCTGGAGTTCGCAGGTTCACTGCCCTGACCCACGACTCGCCCATGTGGCGACGACCTGCGACCACTCGTCGTTCAACGGTGACCGTCGAGCCGGCGGACCGTGATCGACCGATCACCGACCGTGTCAGTCCGTTCGCCGGAGGGCACAGAACGGGCGAACCTCTCGGCCAGCCGGGGCGTTGCTGTTGATGACCGGGGCCGGCGGGCTGGGGAGCCACTGCCGGTACCCGGTTGAATACTTTCCCGGGGCTGGCGCCGATTCAGGGGCTGATCAGAACTGATCAGGGCGCCAGCACCCGGAAGACCGGGAAGCCCGGCGCCGCCGCCTGCATCGCGGCGTCGTCGGACGAGGCGGCGAGACCGTCGAAGAAGCGGCCGGATTCCCACGCCCACTTGCGCAGGTACTCGCGGAGCATGGGCACCTTCTCGGAGTCGGCGACCTCTTCGGCCCGGAACAGCTCCGTGCGGCGCCCGACCCGTAGCTCGCCCTCCCCCGCGACGCGCAGGTTGCGCACCCACTGCACCTGGCCTCGCGGCGCGAGCAGGTAGCGCTGCCCGTCGACGGAGATCGGATTGACCGGCACTGTGCGCAGTTCGCCACTCTTCCGCCCGCGGACGGCAAGCACCCGGCTGCCCATCAGGCTGATGCCGAGACCCGTGAGCCTGGCGACGGTGTTGTTGAACATCCGGTCCATGCGCGTGATGGGGATGTTGCGAGCGGTCATCGTAGCCTCCGGGAGATCAGTGCTCTCTGTTGGGAACAGTGAACACCGCGCTCCGCCGCGATGTCAAGAGCAGTGCTCTCGTTTCTGGTCAGTCCTCCAGTTCCAGCTCGAACGCGTCCTCGCCGATCCAGACACGCAGGCCGTCGCCGTCATCGGTCAGGTAGCCGTCCTCCTCCTCGCCGAGCTCCCGCTGGGCACCCAACGCCTTCGCGTTGAACGCGATCCGACCGTCGCCCAGATCCCGCGGCCGATACTCCGACGCCAGCATCGCCGTGCGGCACTCGGTCGATAGCCACTTGGCGTTCGCCACACCGACGAACCCCACCCACACCTGGTTTCGCATGATCGAAGTATGCGCCGAACCGACCCCTGATCATTTCGGCGGAATCGGACAATTCATGACACCGCAGGTCCGACCGTCGACAGCGAATCCGATGCCGCTCGCCACCACAACGGGGACACTGTGGCGGAAATTGCGGTGAGGGGGCGCGCGCGGATCACTGCTCACCCCCTACGGTGCACCGGTGAAGTTCGGCGGCCAGGGGACCCGTGTGCTCGTGAGCGGTGGCGAGTACCCCGGTGGGCTCGCCGCCGTGCGCGCGTTGCGCGCCGCCGGCTACGAGCCGTGGGTGGCCGACCCGACCGACGGTTCCTACGGCGCGCTCTCCCGGGCCGCCGCCGGCTCCGTCCGCGTCACCGACCCGCGCAGCGATGCGCTGTCGTTCGCCGGTGAGCTGGCGAAAGCCGCCAGCAGGCTGAACGTGGCCGCCGTTCTGCCGGGTACGGAACCTGCCCTGCTCGCGCTCGGCGAACACCGCGGGCTCTTCCCCTCCGAGGTCGCCGTCGGCGCCCCGCCGCCCGAGCTGACGATCGCCGCGACCGACAAGCAGAGCCTCGCGACGCGTGCCGCCGCGGCCGGATTCGCCGTTCCGCCGACCGACTTGATCACCGTCGACGATCTACGGGCCGGGCGGATCACACCGCAGTACCCGGTCGTCGTGAAGCCGGTGCGCTCCGAGCTCAGCGGTGGCGGGAACGGGCTGCGGCGCTTCGAAGTGGTGCAGGCCCGCGACGCCGGCGAGCTGATCTCGGCACTTGCCGACCTACCCGACCGGGCAGGTCTGGTGCAGCCCTACATGGTCGGACCCATCCGCACCGTCAACGGCGTCGCCTGGAACGGCGAGGTCGTCGCAGCGGTGCACAAGCTGGCCGACCGCACGTGGCCGCTCGACTGCGGGGTGGTCTGCTACGCGCGCACCGTGCTCGCCGAGCCGGAGGTCGACCGGGCCACCCGGGCGCTGATCGCCGATCTCGGCTGGAGCGGGCTGTTCAACCTGCAGATGATCAGCACGGGCGGCAAGCACTACGTCATCGACCTGAACCCGCGCGTCTACCACTCCCTCGGGCTGGCCGTGGCCGCCGGCGCGAACCTGCCGGCGATCTGGATGTCGCTGCTGCTCGGCCACCGGCCGCCGCTCACGGGCTACCGCACCGGCGTGCGGTTCCGCTCCGAGGAGGACGCGATGGCGCTGTGGGGCACCCTCGTCGGCGGGCACCGCGGCGCGGCGCTGCGCGGGCTCGTGCCGCACCCGGACACCGCGCACGCGGTGCTGTCGTGGCGTGACCCGGCCCCGACGCTCAACATCCTGCGGCGCGCGGTGCGCGTGGCCCGCCGGCGCACCGGTCCGCGCAGCTGCTCCTAGGGACCCCCGCCGGAGGAGACGATCACCTGCCCGGTGACCCACCCGGACTCCGGCCCGGCCAACCACGTGATGAGCCGCGCGGCGTCGTCCGGCTCGCCCCACCGCCCCATCGGCTCCCGCTCGAGGACCCACGCCCGCGCTGCGGCGTCGGCATAGCCGGTGTCGGTGGCGCCCGGATCGACGGCGTTGACGGTGATCCGCCGTGGCGCGAGGTGCGCGCCCAGGCTGGCCGTCACCTGGTGCAGCGCCCCCTTCGACGCGATGTAGGGCAGCTCGCCCGGCATCGGCCCACGATGCTGACCGGAGGTCATCAGCACCACCCGACCGGGCCTGGTGTCGTCGTGGCGGCGCGCGAACTCCTGCACCAGCAGCAACGTCGCCCGGGTGTTGATCGCGTAGGTCACGTCCAACTCCGCGGCCGTGATGTGTTCCAGGTCGTAGTCGCTGCTGCGGGCGTGGTTGGCGACCAGCACGTCGACGTGGCCGAAGGCGGCGACGGCGGCATCGAAGATCGCGGCGGGCGCCGCCGGATC